>Ga0118677_10000675_pt1 | contig 74462 bp, 47 predicted proteins | sample AliMusrvi5mmetaG_FD_86154 | JGI IMG/M metagenome (GOLD analysis project Ga0118677, IMG submission 86154) | reverse complement strand
CTGATTTTTTTCACTTTCGGCGAACTCCTAAGCATGATACACTAATATAGAATTCGCCAAACAAGAACCAAATTCCTTAAAATCTATATGAATTAGAAGACTTCTGGGACAGCCTCCGGAGGGCCTCCCCTACGTGACTTAGTTATTTTAGTTTTACGTTATCGATGTATAAAACTGAGTCTTCGGTGGCGTTGCTTATGAAGCCTATGAAGGTCAGTTGTTTGATGCCCGGGGCTGGCATTTTTATGGCTTTGAACATCTGTGGCTGCTGGCCGGGGAGGGTCAGCTGCAGGTCCCATGTCCCGTTGGCTTTGTTTCCCATTCCACAGGATACTTTAATATGTGCCCAGGTGCCGGTGGGGACATCGGCTGAGGGTTGATCGTTTATCAAAAGTTTTCCATTGGTTATCTTCAGTGTTGGGCCTGTGCGGTATGGATTGAGGGTCCAGTCGCGCCACTCGTGCCAGAAGACTCCACCCTGGTCCACCCTTACATCGAAATCGCAGGTTATTATGCGGTTATCTTCTCGACTGACCCGATAGTCTATGAACGGATAGAACGCCTGGCTCAGTCCTGCCTTGTCGATGAACTTAAGGCTGTGTTTGCCAGAGGCTGCGGTTTCATCTGTGACGACTATGTTATCCCCTTTGCCCTCTTGTAGTTTGGTGCCGAAATGTACCGGATATGCACCAACCTGGGTTTTCTCAAAGTCTTCAGAGATGGTCTTAGCTGCAGGTGGGAGTTTCTGTTCGTATGGAGCTTCGTATTTATAGTTTTTAGCCAGCGCTTTCCATTTTGAACTGCCATATACTCCGGCCCTGGTATAATCGAATTGTTTGAAACCGATTTTGGATGCCGGAGAGTCGGATTTGAGTCTGTAGTCATTTTTAGCTGGATTGACGAACATTGGATCTACAATCAGGCTGTGGACATCGTAACCCTTGGCCTTCCAGGCGTCAAACGACATATTCCAGAATAAGAAGTCCTTTGTTGCGGTGTTCCAGTAGATATTATTGTCTATCTTGACGTTGTCTACCCAGTTACCACCGACCGGCTGGCCTTCGAATATCACTATGTTGTGGTCAAAGATGAATGAGATATGCTCTTCTCTGCGGCTGCGGATTATCTGGGCATCTCCGCAGTAAGCGATTATATTGTTCGTAAAGTGGTTCTCCTCACCATAATGCTGGTGATAACCACCGGTGTTGCAGTTGTATATAAGGTTGTTTTCAAGGGTTATGTGAGTGCTGCCTTCATCGTTATACAAGCCCCATCCTCCGTAGACATGGCTTGTTACATCGTGCACAAGGTTGTTGCTAACTGTTGTACCGGGGGAGATTCCGAGAGTATAGACAGCCCCCATATCTGAAAGCACACCGTATCCGATGTGGTGAAGGTGGTTGAAGTCTATCTTGTTGTTGACTGCGTTGCTCTTACCATAACCCCAACTCCAACCGACTGAAACAGCTGTGTATAATAGGTCTGATATTTCGTTGTGGGTGACTATGTTGTCTGGACTGTGCCCTATTATGACCCCGATACCGGCAGTCTGGACCTTTCCACCTCCTCGAATAATGTTGTTGTCTACGGTGATATGTTTTACCAGCAGGTCGTCATTGTCAGTGTACTCGAACTCACCGATTTTGATCCCGCCAGCTCCCATGTCTTCTAGCAGGCATTTGGATACAGTGCAGTCTCTGCTTCCTTTTTTGAACCAGAAGGCGTATTTGCCTGTGTGGAGGATTGAACAGTCCTCGAATAGTAGATTACGGGCATTGTTGACGGTTATTGTTGCATCGATGGTAACTTCAGCCTGTGGGTCAGCATGCCCAGTTGGCGGAAGCAGGTACTGGGAGTGTTCGAAGGTCAGGCCTTTGAATGATATGTTTTCCACAAACTTCTTTGCAGTTGCATCCCCTGCGAAAACCAGAAAGTCCTCTGCAACTGGAGCATAGACTTGTGCTGTGTCTGCCTTTTCACCTTTTGACGGTTTATAAAGCAGAATGCCATCCCTGCTCAGGAACCATTCCCCGGGAGCATCCAGGGCTTCGCGGTAGTTCTCCAGTTGGTATCTAGGGTTGCCGATATTGCCCATCGGGAATTGCCAGATTGCAGAATTTCCCAGTTTAACCAGACGTGAATCCGGGTTAATGCCTATAATGCGATGTCTGGCAGTTTCCCATGCGGAGTAGGTTGTAACCTGCACGTCAGCGAGTTCTGTTGCAGATAGACCCAGCAGGGGTTTCACATCAGCATTGCCGGCAATGAAGGCTTTTTGAGAGAGGTCAACCGTCTGACCGGATGCATCTACTTCAGTTCCTGCAAGGCCTTCCATCCGGAGATAGCCGGAATTTGGAGTCCGTGCACGGGTTGCTCTGTGTCCATTGACCCAGAGCTGTTCGAAATACCATCTGCTTTCTCTTACACCTGGAATCTGAGCTTCCCAGAGACCATCTGTACGGACTTTGAAGCCGGTGATCCTGCGAGCACCGGAGATGACAGGCTTTGCACCTGGAGCAGCCTGGTAAATTATCTGTGCGTTGGTTGAACCGCTGTCCTCGGCACTGAAAACGACTGGTCGTGATATCTCGTAGCGTCCGGATTCGAACAGCACTTTGACGGTGTCACCCGCTGAGCGAATCTTGCGGGCTGCGTTTTTGGCTCCATTCAAGCTGGCCAGTGGACCGTCGTTGCCACTTGGTACATCGGTAGTACCTGACCAGGAATCATTTCCTGAGGGGCTTACATACAATACTATGTTGCGCGCATCTACGCGGATAGCAGCAGATATAATACCTGCTGACAGCATGATTACTAGTCCAGCAGACACAAAACACTTACGGTCAAGCATGATTTCCTCCCGGATTCGCAAATTTGGATATACAAAGGTTGACCAAGTATATCACAGAATTGCGGCGGGAGCATCTTCAGCCGGGAGATATCTCAGGATGAACACGTCACAAATGATTATCCTCAGGAGTATCCGGAAATAGAATGATTCAGATTCCGAATACTCTTGATTTCGCAGATTCACACAGATTATTTCGGGAAAGGAACTGCTAATACACCAAATGGATTATCCGGCGGCGTTTATTTCGTTCCAGGTGTCGGGGAATTCGTCCAAAGAGAGTGACGGCATTGGTGAGTGCATGTTTACTGACAATATAACCGTCGTTCCATTGGAACCGGTGCAAAGCATGATATTGTCTGATGCTTCCATCATGATCGAGTAACCCAGACCCATGGACACCTTTGAGGAATAGCCTCTTCTCAGGGTTGCTCCAGGCAGTAGCATAGTCGATATTCCTGGTCCTGTATCGGATATGCCGACCCATATACTATCATCGCGTTTTCCGACATAGATTCTGCAATCGGATGCATGTTTGATGGCATTTGTAATGGCTTCACCAAATGCTGATTCAAAAAATCCCAATCTGTTATGGTCTATTCCACTTGATATGCAGTATTCCATAATTCTGTGCCTTGCCGTTGAAGCATCGTGAATGCTGACAGCGCAGAACACCAGTTCTGCTGAATCCAGATACTGTTTGACATCATCGAATGATACCAGATCCAGTTTCCCCTGAGTAACGCTTTTTATTGTGTCACGGTAGAACTGTCGCTTTTCTTTCTCTGCCGAAATTCGTTCTGAAATGTCTCTTGTCACTGAAAGCACGCAGGGTTCGCCTTCAAACTCAACAATTCTAGCTGACATCATCCCTATGATAATGGTGCCGTCCTTCTTGCGGAACTTAGCTTCCAGACCAACTACTTCTCCTGAATCCTGCAGTCCCTGCACTAAACGGGAACGGTTTTCAGCATTTACCCATACCCCCAGATCATCGGGTAAAGATGAATGTCCCATAACATCCTCTTTTGTGTAGCCGGTGATTTCGGTAAAACCCTGGTTGATTTCGATATATCGACCATCCTGCAGGCTATTGATGTTAATTGCATCCGGGCTCAGGAAAAATGTTTTGGAAAACTTCTCTTCTGAAAGCTTTAGTGCCTGTTCTGATTTTTTACGCTCTGTAATATCACGTCCACTTGCCCGAATACCCAGATACCCACCATTTACATCATATATTGGCTGCCAGGACATATTCAGCCAATATTTTGAGCCATTTTTATGCAGATACCGGAACTCGAAGTTTCTACGCCGATTGCCTTGTATTGCTTCATTGAAATGGGCAACGAATACCTGGCGGTCTTCCTCCGCGACCAGTGTCTGGATGTAGTCGGGCATGGCCAGGACCTCATCAGGAGAGTAACCGGTGATCTGTTCTACAGCGGGATTGACCCAGTAAAGACTCCTATCAGGCTTGAACCATGATTCCCAGTCCATTGTGTAGTCTGCAATGGCTTTGAATTTTTCCTCGCTTTTCCGCAGTTCTTCTATAAAACGGCTGCGTGATTCCTGGTCGGACAGAACTTTACCTATGATTATGGTAGCAAAAGGATAGATCAGGATTACCGGCAGAGTAATACGTTTTAATACACCTGCAGTCATATCCAGAGGAAGTGCCAGAGTGCAAAGCAGCATTGAAATGTGGACAAGCAGACCTAAACCCAGGAACTGCCAGATAGATACTTCAATTCCTTTAAGCGTCCAACGGTAATAGCAGATTATGCCCAGGATTGCAGATGCGGTTATCACCAGTACACCCATGTGACTGCCGACTCCGCCCTGCAGTATACGGCAGATAAGTGCCATTGTGGCGGCTATTCCGACTGCAATTGGGCCAAAGAACAAACCACACAGACTGATGATGACCGATCGACCATCAAATATCAATCCTGTCCCGAAGACTACCGGTGAAAGCATTCCGATTACGGATACGCTCCCGAACAGCAGTCCCTGCAGCACTACCAGGCGTCGACGATCTCTCCAGCGTTGTCCGATATAACCGGAAACAACGCTCAATACTACCAACATAGCCAGGTTATCTATCAGTCCTTTGAATATCAATATCGTGACATCCTGTAACTTAAGCTATATGCCAACCCGCATTATTTGTGACTTATCCGGTAATCATCCTGCTTTCAAGCAAAATGTAGTTATGTGATCAATACGAGTTAAATCAAAACTGCTAAAATTTGATATGTATGTGATATTCTTATTCTACACATTGACATTCATTTCCTTCCAATGCAATGTATTGAGCACTTCTGTGCATTATTATACTTTGTGGAAAAGGATTTGTTTGGTTGCCAGTGCAATCGCAGGCATGATACTATACGTTCAGGCCTTTCCTTCAATCCATTACTCCAGCTAAGAGGCCATCCTGCCCGTATATGAGGTCAATATTAATGCGTTTTTTTTGTTTTTCCATCCTGATTCTGCTGACTGTGTTTGTTGCTTGTCCAGCAATGGCAGTCGATACTCTCCCGGCAGATTTCGTGAATCTTTCTCCTCCAAATGCTCCGAAAGTTACCATTTATGCAAAGATCGCTGATGCACAGACTAATATATCTGTTGTCGATAATTCCTCTGCTTATGAGGGCAAGCAGGCGTTTTTGCAGGCCAGTAACGCTCCAGGAGAAGAGGGTTATTTTGCAGCATATACTATTGATGTTATAGGAGATAAACCTGCTCCTTACCATTTAATGGCAGGATGTCAGCCAGTTGGGCAGCCATTTACTTCTCCTACAGAACTATACCTAGATGGGAAACTGGTAAAACGTTATGATTCTGCACCTGCCGGAGAAAAAGGGTGGGGAATATCGAGTGCGATGAGGTGGGTCTCATTTGGCCAGCTCACATTGTTTCCCGGAAAGCATGAGATCAGGTTTGTTGTCCGTGAAAAGCGTTCAATGGACCCTACATACTGCCAGAGTTATGATGTTATTGCGCTGCTAAGTGAAGAGCCAGTAAATGCATTTGCTCAGCTTGAATCTCCTGAAGTAAAAACAATCCAGGCAGATGCAGCTCAGAAACTTAGTCTGCAATTACCTGTCCGTATAAAATCAATCTCACTTAGCCAGGAATTATACAAGCGAGTCAGAATTCAGCTGCTGCGTAAAGGTGACCCGATTGCTGAGACAATAATTACAACCAAATTCGGGCCTGAATTAGCTGGTAAAAATATTCTTTTACCAGTGGAGCTTGACGTGCCATTTGATGCACCGACCGGACTTTGCAGTATTGCACTTCCGGATGCTGGCGCTAAGTCTCTGGTGATTGGAAAAGTGTTTGTCAAAGGTCTTTTCCCGGCGCTCAAACCCCACCATGCGAGATTGAAGACTCCTGTATTAACAAGTCCAGCTAATGTAAAAGCTGGAAGCATGTGGAAATTCTCTGTCTCAGTGACTCCGATTGCTAAGCTTGTGCGTTTGCCGGAGAAGCTTGTTGTCCGACTGGAACTTGCTCCTCATGTAGCTTATATTGCTCAGACCTACGATATTAAAAAGAACAAGAACTGGAATGCAGGAAGCAGTGTGGTGCTTGGACCGTTTGAAATGAAAGTGCCAATTGATTTGCCGTCAGGTAAGCACACTGTTCAGGCTGCGGTAGTTGGAGAGACATATGCAGGTGAAAATCCACGCAGTCTTGCCATTGGTGCGATAAATATAGCCAGTAAGTCGACACAGGATACAACCAGCCTCAAACCTATGACTTATGGGACATTTGTAGATTCTACCGGACTTGCTCACGCTTGGTATTCCACTCCCGGGCATGCTGTAATATGGGACGGAAAGCCACTGCTTCCAGTCAGCGGGATGTTCAATGGACCCTATATGTCATTCGGACGGACCCCTGAGTCGTTAAAAGGTTTGATGCACAATGTTGAGATCATCAAGAAGCAGGGGCTGGACCATTTGTATCTGTTCACACAGGGTAACATGGAGGCTCTGCCTCCAAAGTCCTGGGAAACCATAATGGACTACCTGGAAACGCAGGGGATGAACTATGTTATCGGACACCCATACTCCACAGCAGAATTGACGTCCAGGCTGGCTTCGAGGGTCATCCGAGCGAATCCGGCTATTGCTCTGACGGTTAAGAATGTAAAGCTGCCGGGAGAATCGACAAGGATTATAACTACCGGGGAGCTGGGGTATCCTCTCTGGAGTGTGAAGTCCTGCCAGGCGATAGCTGTCAGAGTTGATGGAACTGCCCTGAATCCTGTAGATGCTAAGATCGTAAAGACCGATGACAAGGGTGTCTACGTAACTGCAGCTTTTGATTCTGCTCCTGAAGGTGAATATACAGTAGTATTCTGTCCGCAGATCGAGGATGCAGGATCATATACTCAGAATCCCTGGGCAGACTGGCAGAGGCAGGTGAAACAGGCCAAAGAGTTCCTTGGTAAGGTAGGACTTAGACCGGGATTCAGAGGGTTTATAGATATGATCCTCCCCAATGAACGGGGACTATACAACCAGTCTGAATCTCTTTTCTTTGAGGAACCAAAATTCACTGCTGACAGAGCAAACTGGCTCAAGGCTAGATACAAAACCGTTAGCAATCTGGCAAAGTCGTGGGCTATTGAAGACAAGGTTCCTGCGGACTTCTTAACAGCAGCCAGGCTGTATCCGGCATTTTCAGATGCAGGTCCGAACGCCGATATTATGTATTTGACTGATCCAATTGATAAGGTTATTTATATCGCAAATTCCAAAAAGACAGCTTTCTGGTACGAATACATCGAGCACCGGGATGAATCATACGGCAAGTATCAGGACCTAATCTGCAGTGCAATGAGGGACTATGTTGATGCTCCAATAGCTATTAAACGCTGTGCACTGACAAAGAGGTATCAGTCCAATCCCAACCGTTCGGATAGAGGTCTGGATGGCGCTGGATACGAAATTTACTCAGTAGGTGATGGATTGGTGAACTATGGCGCTGGGTCCGGTTACGCAGAGATGCTGCAGGCTAAGAAGCAGATGGTGGGGTCATCTACAGAGTTCGCTGAGGGTTGGGCTGCAGATAAATCAGCTAACTGGCCCGACCTTCCTATATTCTTCTATGACCTGTCCGTGGCTCAGTATATGTGCGGGAAGAGCACTTATCTTTTCCTTTATGATGTGATTCCCGAGGATCTATATGCCAAGAATCGGATTCTATATGATTACAGGACAGTTGAATGGATGGGGATATGGAAGCGACTGGTTGATGAGCACTCAGAAGCCATCGCCAACTTTGCACCGATTGTCTACACATCGTGGCCGGTTGTCGATCCATGGTGGGCTAACCCTAGCGAAAGGGCGGCAGTTGGGTCTGTCAGCGATGCTCCTGGAGTCAATCATATCAAGGCATCAAATGGAATCTGGGTGCTTCCGGTGTTCGATGCCCTTACTCCCGCTCCGGTGACATTTGTAACGCTGGTTGATAATCCTGGAACCAGTTATCACGCGAGTGAGTTTGAAAAGCTGATAGCTAAGAAAGACCGGTTGGTAGTTTTCCTTGGTTTGCGCAAGAACCTGGGAGCATTATCAATAGATAAGTATTATACTCCTGAGACATTCGAGGTTGATGGGGACATATGCCAGGTATTGAAACCTACTTCGGATAGTAAGATCCTGGAAAAGGACATCAGTGGAAGAGTCTGGAGTATGCAGGCAGGGAAGTTGCAGATTGTAGCCAGACAGTCCAAAACAGCAGCTTCTTTGGAATCTGTTGTTCAGTATGCAAGAGTTCCCAATGTCGATGATTCCCCGAGTGCATCGGCGACTAATTTCCTTGGTAAACTTATGGGAGTGAAGTCGTTCTCCATAGGCAGAGGCAAGTTCAAGGGTGTAGCATTCACTGAAAAAGGCAAACCTACACTGGTTATTCCTTCGAATAGCAGAGAAGGTAGGGAGACACTCGAGATTATGGTTCCTGACGGGAAATCAATCGAGGTATATTCGCTGTCTGATCCCAAATCAATCCAGCAGGGAACGGCAGGTGCGACTATTAAGATCACACTTCCTGCCGGGCCTGGGGCAGATGCCAGCAAAGGACCTGGATTGGGAGCTGCAGTTATTGTTGGACTTAAACCTGAAGAGCTCAAGCTTACAGGCCTGACTCTGGATGCTCCGGCTTCTTCAAATATTGCAGACATGACCTTGAGTTCGGTACCAGCAGGATGTGAATTGCCAGCAATAATTCTGCCTCCGCGCAGGAGCTATTCAGTTATAGACTCAGAGAAGGCTGCAGCTGCGCTTTCGACAGCACTATACGATTACAACAAGAAAGATATCAATGAAGCTCAGCGTGTAGCGGGAGAGTGGGTAATAGGTGCTCCTAATGACTTGCTGGCTTCATTCAACCTGCTGCTTGGAAACATATACATACTGACTGGAGACACTGCAAAGGCTAAGGAATTTTATACAACCGGTTTGAAACATGCTCCAACGGATGCGGCTTTGCACTGTGGGTTGGGAGTTGCGCTACTGGCTGAAGGTGATAAGATATCTGCGAAATCCGAACTGGAGCAGGCAGCAGCGAGTCAGTCACCATCTGCAGAAACTGCAAAAAAGAACCTGGAAAGCCTAAAGTAGAAACAATGAGCTTAAAAATTGTTGTAATATCGGATACACATTATTCCAGACAAGGTGACACGAGTGCCAGGCGTATATCAATTGCAGATACTCTACTGCTTCGGGCAGTCCATCGGCTGAATCGGTTTATTAAGCCCGATCTGGTTGTTCTGCTTGGGGATTTAATAGATAATGGATCCGGCAAAAAGTCTCAGGAGGAACGCCGGCATATTATGGATATCATTTCGAAGCTTGATTGCCGAGTAGCTGTAATTCCCGGCAATCACGATGGAGATATAGACCGGTTCTACGATGTTTTTCCAGATCCGGGAGAACAGTTTGATGTGAATGGTGTGCGGTTTGTGGTATTTAATGACCCGGAGGAACCTCATTACAATGCCAGCCGGACAAATGCGGATATACAACGTATGCATGCTGCCAGGTCCAATTATGACGGTCCTCTGGTAGCGTTGCAGCATGTTCCCTTGTTCAAACCCGGTACAAGCGAGAGTCCGTATTCATATCTGAATATTGGGGAAGCCTGGGATGCATTTGAAAAGAACGACTATATGCTTTCAATCAGTGGGCACTGGCATCCGGGGGATGATCAGATAGCTCGAAATGCCGGTAGAACAATAATCGCTCCAGCGTTGTGTGAGGGTTCTTTTCCATTTATTGAGGTAAATATTGATGGGGAACAGATCGTAACTCGCAGGCATGAGCTTCACATGCCAAGAGAGCTTGAATTGGTAGACTACCATGTCCATTCACAGTATGCCTTTTGTTCGGAAAACATGGAAATGTCCAAGGCGCTGCACCTTTCACGTGAGATGGGGCTTGCAGGGATGGCATTCACTGAACACTCCGGGCAACTTTATTATGATGCTGATACGTTCTGGCATGCGGGGTTTATGGAGAAGGGTATCGAGACTATAGACGGTGCCAGCAACAGGATGCAGAATTATCTGTCCGATATAAAGGCTGTATCTCCTCCTGCTTATGTGGGACTGGAGATTGACTGTGACTATAATGGAAATCCTGTTGTCAGGCCTGAGGATTTTGAACATATACAGATCAGGGTCGGGACAATCCACTGGATTGAAGAGCTTTTTAAACCTGAACCAGATATGGATAAGGTATGTGAAGAGATGCTGGGGCGGTTGTCGAGGTTCTTTGCGTGTGGAATCCAAACACTGGCGCATCCTTTTAGAGTTTTTCGTAACAACGGGGCAAGTATCTCTCCGATTCTGACAGCCAAGCTAGTCGCTTTACTTAAGGCTGAGAACGTAGCTGCTGAGATCAATTTTCATACTCAGGAGACTACAGCGGAGTTTGTCAAAGCCTGTGTGGAATCCGGAGTGAAACTGGCATTCGGGAGCGATTCTCATAATCTTTACGAAGTAGGAGAATTCTATCCGCATCTGGAACTACTAAAAGAGTGCGAATACGGGTACAGCGATTTGCCGGAGATTCTGGCAGACTTTAGACTTTAAGCTTCAGGAATGGAAATTCTCACGCAAAGGCGCAAAGACGCTAAGAATATCAAGCTACTATCTTTATTGTGTTTCGTGACTTGAATGTAGATCAGAATAGGGAATAATCGTGCATTTCCTTTACTTTGTGTTAGTGTAAAATTGAGGTGATTGTGATGAATTATAAGTGTGATGTTTTGGTTTGTGGTGGGGGACCTGGTGGGCTAGCGGCGGCGGTCAGTGCTGCGAGGCTTGGAGCTGATACATTGCTGGTTGAACGTTATGGTTTTCTTGGAGGGATGGCTACTGCTGGGTTGGTTAATCCGTTCATGCAATACGCTACGACCGAGGAACAGATTATCAATGGGATATTTCAGGAGATACTCGACAGGCTCAGCAAAAAACACGCCTTTGGTCCACATGATGCATTTGATGCAGAGGCTTTCAAGCTGGTTGCTGATGAGATGATCCAGGAGTGCGGTGCGAGGCTGCTGCTCCATACATATGTCAGCGATGTCAAAGTGAAGGGTTCCTTGATTGAAGAAGTCCTGGTTACCGGCAAGTCCGGTCCGCAGTCGATTGCTGCACAGGTCTATGTGGATGGAACCGGGGACGCCGATCTTGCTTTCAGGTCCGGAGCGCCTTGTGAACTGGGACGCAAAGAGGACTCTCTCACCCAGCCGATGACTTTAAACTTCCGTATGGCAGCTGTTGATATTGACCGCATGCCTGGTTGGAATATGGTAACCGAATTGTATCTTAAAGCTCGAGATGAGGGGCGAGTCGAATGCCCTCGCAACGATGTCCTCTATTTTGGAACTACGCATCCCAATGAGATTCATTTCAACACAACCCGTATTATCTGCCTGAACGGGACCAGCAGCGAAGACCTGACTAAAGCAGAAATCGAAGCCCGCAGGCAGATGTGGGAGATAGCGGCGTTCCTCAAGAGCGATGTATCCGGGTTTGAGAATGCATACATACAAGTCTCAGCTTCTCAGATAGGTATCCGCGAGACACGACGGATCGTTGGGGAGTATGTAATGACTGACGAGGATATCCTGGGAGCAAAGAAATTCGATGATTGTATTGCCCGGGGCAACTACGAAGTAGATATTCACGATCCCAAAGGCGGGGGAACTGTTTTACGATCCCTTGATCCTGCTGAGAGTTATGATATTCCGTACAGGGCGTTGGTTCCATTGAAAATTGACAATCTGCTTATTGCCGGTCGGCCCATATCCACAACTCATGAAGCTCATTCTTCGACCCGCATAATGCCGATTGCGATAGCAATAGGGGAAGCAGCAGGCGCTGCGGCAGCACTCTGCACGAAGTCAGACACTTTGCCCAGGAACATCGATATTGCTACTTTGCAGAAACAGTTGAAGTTGCAGGGAGCTAACCTGGGATGAAGGGAATTATAAATTATGAATTATAAATTATGAATTATGAATTATGAGATGGGAATTATGAGATGGGAATTATGAGATGGGAAGGGGATCATTCCCCCTCGTTCACTGCGTTTACGAGACCGTTTCTCCAACGGGGAATTGCGTTGTGCCAGATTTTGCGGAGCTATTTATGTATTGGTGGGAAGTGTATGGCCGTTGGGTGTATTCTTGATACGATGGCAACCATCGGGCCTGGGGATATTATTACTACCAGGAAATAGAGGATGATCCAGGCATCCAGTTTCCTGGTCTTGCGATTGGTCGGGATGCAGTATGCAGGCAGGTAGACCATTAGCCCATAGACGAATATCCAGAACACTTCCATTAATTGGCTGGGACCACTGAGCATCGCTTCCCCGGTTATTCCCTGAATACCGTATATCAAGAACACTACAGCTGGTGACAGGTTATATCTTCTCAGGAGCCAGGCCCAGGCAATGAACTGTGGTATGAACACTATGACACTGTGCCCAAGGACAACATCCAGATAATTGGATGAAGCTGTAATGTATGCCTGACCAACTTTTACTCCGAAAAGTGGTGCACAGTTGGTCATCGTTACAGTGACCGCTTCTTCCAGCAGTGCCATAATAGTGGCAAAGATAACGAACTTGAGTTGCCACGATCCTGGCAGTTTGGTAACCCAGGCTCTGACAGGTTTTTTGAAGCGCAAGCACAGGAGTCCACCGATTATTATCCAAAAAACTACCAAGCCTATCGCCATGCATATGACAGCACGTATACTCGGTGATTTTGAACCACCGAGTATGAATATGCTTATGCCTGCGACTTGAATAAAAGTGATAACGGCCGCAGCTATTACCAATGCTCGAGCAAACGGGCTGGTTGTTGGTTCGTTATTTTCATTGTTTTGAGCAGTTACTGGCTGCGGGTCCATGGATGATACCTCTGCGGGCTACATTTATAAATAACCGCGAAATACACTAAACATGCGAAAAATGGGATAAGTATGCCCATCTATCTCTTGTATTTCTTTGCCAGAGTCTTTTGCCATTCCATATACGCAGGACGGGGTTTGCCGGTTTCGTCCAGCAGGCCTATGTCTCTCCAGCAGCGGCCCAGGTCTTTGACTGCTGCCGGGAATGTCTCCCAGAGTGCATCGAAGTCCCGATGTGCCCACCAGATTACGAACAGATATTTATCCTTTTGAGCATGTTCCAGAAGCGTCTTCATATATGCATTCTGATCTTCAGGAGTAAGGGGGAAGTGCAGATTATATACTGTTATATCCAGGTTTTGTGCAGGTTGTCCGGTCTCTGCGATGGCAATGGGCTTCTTAGTGTATCCTCTGAATGCATCCAGAGTCCGGGAGATATCTGCGTATGACTTCAGGCCCATGAAGAATGGGTAGTAGCTGACAGCCATAAAATCCTGTTCGGCTATGAAAGCTTTGATCTTTGTCCTGTAAGACTGTGCATTCGGCAGCTTTGGGTCCATCAGCTGATGGAGAGTTACTGATTCTGATAGCAATAGAGCAGGGAACCGGCGTTTTATTTCCTTATGAACGCGTTTGGAGAATGCGTGGTAATTATCCCAGTCTGTTGGAGTGTTTTTTAGATACTCATTTGTCTCAATACCGAGTATGAAGTAGTCCGGTTTGAATGTCTTTACCATCCATATGCAGTAATTGATATACGCTTTTCCTACATCAGGGTCATCAAAGCGTTTTGTTTCCCAATTTGATGTTGGTTGGTAGGTGCTGTCTTTATAGGATGGTAGCAAACCGTTTCTGCCAAGATTCATCGGAGTAATATACAATACCCTCTTCTGTCCATGACCAATGCGACTAGCTTTCTCATCCATTTTCTTAACGAATCCTGGAGGAAATGCTGTGCCTTTCAGTGCAGTATCCCACGGAATGCTCTCATCTATCTGATTATTGATAATGTCAGCATGTGTTGTTACGAAAGTGTTGGTATCGTTGACAGCTTCAATAGTAGGGGCATACGGCCAGGGAGTAAATCCCAAATAAAACGGACGAGTTCCAACAGCCTGCACGGAATTACCCATCTGCAGACTAGACAACACACAAAGAGCTATTACAGAAAATAGTTTACATCTCATATCATATTCACCTGCCATACTAATACATTCGGCATTACTGCGTAGTTACCTTGCTTACAGAAAAAATCCTATAAATCATAAAATCCTGAAAATTTTGTTCGGACAATTGTCTTGCTACTCAATCCCCAAAGATAGTAGAATAATGCATCTTTGCATTATACCCCGGAGTTGCCTGTAATAATGAAAACCCTTGAAGAGACATGCATAAAACCCTCCCCGGATTTTGATCAGTTCTGCAATACACTACTCCGTAAAGGTGATCCCAATCGGGTGCCATTCTTTGAGCTATTTGTGAATCCGGAAATAATGGATGAAATCCTCGGCAAAAAGACTACTGACCGTTTGTCTACCCTGGAGTTCTATTATAAAGCCGGATATGATTATATACCCGCGTGGCCCATAGTTAACTGGATTTTTGGCAGTCTCGTGGATACTACCTCCGATTATCCTATCAAAGACTGGGCATCGTTTGAGAGATATAACTGGCCTACTGCAGACAGTATAGGCTACCAGGAGTTTGAACAAGTGATTCCCTATCTGCCGGATGGAATGAAAATGATCGGTCAGACCGGTGGAGTCTTTGAAGCTGCGCAGCAACTATTGGGTTTTACCGGGCTATGCTATATGCTTGTAGACGATCCTGAGCTGGTTGCAGCGGTGTTTTCTAAAATAGAGGAAGTCTACATTGCAATGTACAGCGGTATGGCGTCCATTGAACAGGTTGGAGTTCTCAACCTTAGCGATGATTTGGGATACAAGACTCAAACGCTGATTGGTGTCGATGATCTGCGCAAATATGTATTACCTGTACATAAAAAGTTAGCCAAAATTATACATGATGCCGGTAAGCCATGTGTGCTGCACAGCTGCGGGTATCTGGAAGAGATTATGGAGGATATCATCACAGATGTTGGTATAGATGCCAAACATTCTTACGAAGATCTGATTGTTCCGGTTGAAGAGATGAAACGAAGGTATGGTGACAGGATAGCCATTCTGGGTGGTTTTGATCTTGATAGATTATGCAGAAGCACTCCTCAGCAGGTTCGTGAATATACCCATAAGCTGGTAATTGAGTTGGGAGCAGACGGTGGATATGCACTGGGCTCGGGTAATTCCATTGCTGCTTATGTGCCGGTAGAGAACTATCTGGCAATGCTGGATGAAGGCTGGTCACTGAGGCGTTGATTGTCTGGGTCTGCACTAAATGTATAAGTAAATAGAGGATATAATGAAAATCATATACACAATATGCGTTCTTGCGATGTTTTCACTATACTCTAGTAGTGTTACAGGGAATCCGCTGCTTGCTGTGTTGACGGACAATCCATCTGACACAGAGCCGGGTATAAAAACAGGTGCGACGTATACTGCTGATCCTGCTTTTGACAATCCAGCTGATCCAAACAACACCAGGCTTACAGACGGTGACCCTTATCCCGATTGGACGACTACAGCTGGTATCAACGCAAAAGACCAGACAGTTACTTTTGACCTTAAGAAGAACTACAAAATCGGCAACGTCCAATTGTTGTTTGATATGCAGGCAAAACCGGCGTATGTTGATATATCGACCTCTCAGAACGGGATTGATTGGACTGAAGCTGGCAGGATTAAGCCAGACACCCGAAATGGTTGGTATGGCCTGAATCTGGAAAAGTTACAGCTTTCCAGATATGTGAAACTATTTTTCAAGCTCAATGTATGGGGTTGGTATATAAGAGAATGCAAAATATGGGGCAGACAGGCTGATGAACCGCAGCCTGGTATCAAACTTAAATCGGAATCAAGCAAAGCCGGGATAGTTATAGTCAGAAATAGTAAACCACAAGCAAGTATTGTCGTCCCTGACAATCCATTTTCTAAAGTAGTCAAAGCTGCATTTGAACTGCAGGACTATTTGTATGCAATCTCAGGGGCCAGGCTGGCGATTCTAACTGAAGCAGAAAAACCATCGGGCACACAGATTTTGGTCGGTCCAGGTAAAGCCATAGCTTCGATGAAGATAACAGTACCCAAAGGTTATCCCAATGCTGAGAAGGTTATCCTCAAGACTGCCGGCAATAAGATTGCAATTCTTGGAAATGATGATGCGGTATATTCGGGCACTCAGTTTGCTGTCCAGGAGCTTCTGGGAAAGCTTGGGTGTGGTTGGTATGGCCCTGACCAGCTCTGGCAGCCTGTAAGTAAACTGAGGACAATTGTTGTGCCGGTGCTGAATATCAATCATGTGCCGGATTTTGAACTGAGGAATGTCTGGATAGGTCAGGCTGGCAGATGGTTCCTGGGTGGCCCTCCGCTCAATTGCAGCCATGCACACGATGCCTTGTTCCCTCCAGCGCAGTATTTTGCTGGGCATCCTGAATACTACGCTCTAGTAGGAGGCAAACGGACCAGCACCGGTGAGTGGCAGCTGTGCACTTCAAACCCGGATGTCCGCAGGTTGACTGTTGAAAAAGCTATAGTATTCTTTGATCAGAATCCGAATCAGGTGATGTTCTCACTTTCCAATAACGACTGCGGAGGGTTCTGTGAGTGCAGCGAATGCCTCAAAACGGGCAGTAACCCGGCAGCCCGGATGCTGGACTTTTGTAACTATGTTTCCAGAGAACTTCGCAAGACCCGCAAAGACCGCTGGATCCTGTTCTATGCTTACTGGTATACCCACGAGGCTCCCAAAGGCAATATGAAAGCTGAACCTGGAGTCTGTGTGATGACTATTAATCAAGGCTGCCATGCCCATCCGATTACTGACCCGAATTGTCCGGCTAATGTAGTCTGGAAAGCGAATTTTGAGAAATGGTGTGCGACCGGTGCGAAGATGGCTATATACGAGTGGTATATCCCGGGGTGCTCGGAGAAAGTCTGGCAGAAGCTGCCCTGGGTCTCAGGTGAGACTGCTATCGAGAACCTGTGCTACTGGAAGTCAAAAGGGGTTGACTGGATTACATATGAAACTCAGACAGCTTATGAAGACAAGCCCTATCCGTTGCGATGGCCGTTGTTCTATGTTGTATCAATGGGGATGTGGGATATCCACTTGTCAGCTGATTCCATTCTGACTGAGGCCTGCAACAAGCTATATGGTCCGGCAGCGAAGGAGATGAGGGAGTATTACAGGGTCCTGGAAAGCGCAATCAGATCGACCAAACTCCACAGCGGAAACTGGAATATGCCTGATCCCAGGGATATATACAATAGTAGTGTACGGGCGAAGGCAAGAAAGCTGCTTGGTCAGGCGAAATTGAAATCGATAAATGCTGATGCTGCAATCCAGCAGAGGATTGAGCAGGAATTCGAAATCTGGGCTGAAGCTGAGAAGGCACTGGATGGGGGAAAGTAATCACGGAATACACGGAAAAATACGGGATAGATAATTATTATGATGATATCTGTAATGCATAAATGCCTGTTGGTGATTGTGCTTTCGGTTTTTGGAAATGCTGCTTGTGCTGGGCGGGTGGAAGTGAATGCGCAGGCTGGAAGCCTGCACCACAATTTTCGTGCTGCGACTGTGCTCAGCACGAACGGAATAGCAGATTCTTCATACTTCAGGATGACATGGTTTTGCAGGATGACACGATCCGTTCGGAACGACGCAGTATTAGATGGAGATCATAAATGAATTATTCTGCATCAATAGTATTTACACTATTAGCTCTACTGGTCTGTTCATCTGTGCATGGTAGAGAGTCGTTGTCTTTGTTGAGTCAGAATGCTACTGCTCAAGGGGATACAGATCCTTTTTCAAAGTCTGAAACAGCTCCAGGACGGGTTAAGGTTGCTGAGATCAAGGGCAAGACTCCATCCGAGGGCAGGTTTTATAATCTGACTCTTGTGCCTGGGGGATCGGGTTACCCCGGGATGAATATCAACTTCGACAAGCCTGCTGACTTCTCAAAGTATGATGTATTGAAAGTATGGGTCAAGGCTGATTATCCGGCTTTCTATCTTGAGATAGTTATTAATGGGGCTGATGGAGTTATACAGGATATACCCCTTGCAAGTATCGCAAGCAGAGGTTACGGCAGGATGAGGGCTGGTCAGTGGTCTGCTGCTTATATATTGTATAAAGAAGATCCGGGCTGGGTGCGGTTTGGGGAAAAGATGAACCACACAGCCATCAAGAGCATTACGGTCTATACGTTTGCTGAATATCTGAAGAAATCCAGACCGGCATACAATTATTTAGTAGGTGGAATGGAGCTTTTGACCAAAGCGGAAGCCAGGGCAGAGATTGATTCAGGTGCAGGAAGAACAGTTCCTGTTACCGGTGTTAAGCTGATGCAGGCAGGAGACATAACTATATGGTCGTCCGATCCTACTGAAAAGGTTTATAAAGAAACACCTATGCCATCCGTAACTGGTAAGTCTTTATATGCAGAAGGAGCTGGAGGGGAATATGTCCCTGTTGTCTGTAACCTCAAACCGGATAATAAGACTGAGATTACATCGGTGGTTATCTCGGACTTGAAAATCAAGGGCTCTAGTTTATCATCCAATACTGCGCAATGTAGATATGTGGACAATATAAACGGACTTTTGGAAGCCTCTCCGGACCCTCTACCATTGGTTCAGGGAAAGCGCATATTGGTTCCAGCAAGAGTAAACACTTCGATCTGGACAACATGGCGAATACCGGAAGGCACAGTCCCGGGGACGTATAAGGGTAAGATCACAATTATCCTTGCAGATGGGCGTAAGCTGACTGTTCCGGTTGCTCTTAAGGTATACGGTTTCGATCTGCCTGCAAAGACTCACTTGAAATCCCTCTATTGGATCCATCACTTCTATGGAGGAGTTTCTTATTTTGTTGAGAGGTCGGAGCGATATTGGGGTAAACAGATCAGTGCGTTCTCCCCTGATTATATCGAATGCACAAACAATATGATCGCTAACTATGGTGAACACAGAGTCACTCCGGAACTCGATAGAAATGAGTTCCAGTATCTGACTCCTCAAGACCGCAAGCAACTGATTAATAGATATCACTTCGATCCTGGATACATCATATACCATAACTTCATCAATGAGTTTCTGGCAATGTATCCGGTTACTCCTGAGAAAATTGCTGCGGTGGATTCCAGTATCAGAAAATCGGCTGATGAAAAGATTGCAGCTGGATTTAAGGACATAACCTGCATTAAAGTGGCAGATGAACCCAATGAAGACAGCCTCAAACTGACTTTGCTGGCTGCAGAAGAGGTCAAAAAGACAATCCCAGAGATTCAGTGCTTCTATGCTGGTTCGACGGATAAGATTCCGGAGGGTTTAGTTGGCAAAATGGATACCTATTGCATGCAATGGGGGATCTTTGATTATATGGGGGAGCAGGCAAGAGAACGTCGGGCATTGGGAGAGAAATTCTGGGTATATGCCGCAGACTACCGGGCAAACTCAGCCTATGATCCACTGGAGATGAGGCAAAACTACTGGCTGTATTGGAAATTCAATATTACCGGTGTCCACTACGCTCACCACATGCACGTGTGTTTTCTGACATATCCCAACGATACTTATCCGCACTCCGATGGTTTAAAAGAGATCCCATCGGTAAGATTTGAAATGCTGAGGCTGGGTCAGCAGGACTATGAATATATATGGCTCCTGAACGACCTGATTACCTGCACAAAGACCACGGACAAAGCAATTCTCAGTCTGTTGAATGTGCCTGAAAACCTTGCGAAAAACGAATGGGAATCGGCGTCGGATCCGCGGATACTGATTAAGAGAAGAAAACAGATAGCTGCTGCGATTGAGAAATTGAAGGATTAATATTATCTTCAGAGAAGGAAACCATCATACGACTGCGTATACAATAGTAAATGGAGTAACAGGTCAGTATTTGTGAGTAAATTTCCGTCCATCCTTCGATACGCGCTTTGCGCTACTCAGGACGAACGGGAATTTATTATATTACACATAAGCAATGAACTATTACTAAATGGAGGTAGACCCATGGGAAAATCCAGAATCATGTATGATATGACGCTTAAAGAGGTCAGAGAAGGTCTCAAGGAGATGAAGACAGTCATTGTGCCAGTGGGTGTTGTTGAACAGCACGGGTATCATTTGCCATTGAGTGTGGACATATTGAATGCTGTTGAAATGGCTTCCCGTGTATCGGATATCTGTGGATGTTTTGTAGCGCCACCTCTCAACTATTGCTTTTCCGGAGGCACACTCAGTGGAACTATAAACCTGAGCCCACAAGTGTTTTCACTAGTCATTATGGATATTTGTCGGAGTCTGATATCACAGGGATTCAAAAATGTAGTCATATTACTCGGTCATGGTGGCACGGAAAATATGAAGGCTGCTTATGATGCCCTTGAAAATTTCCAGCGACTGAGCCCTGAAATAGAAGACATAACTTTATCGCTTATACCGTTTTGGGAGTTTTCACCAACTTTTATGCAGGCATTGCCAGAAGGAGATTTCCATGCCGGTAAGTATGAAACATCATTAATGCTCTACTGGAAACTGGAATTGGTTAGAATGGATCAGGCCGAACTGGACAATCCAGAGTTGGTCGCACGTATGCGTCAGGATCAGGATGCCTATCAACATAAACATAAGAATTTTGACAGCAAGTATGTAGTTCCCAGGATCACCCAGGTTCCCGAAATGGAAGTTGGGGTTATGGGTAACTTCGAAGGCGCAAATGCTGCATTAGGCAAACAGATAGTCGAAGAAGCTGCGACCGCTGTGGCGGAACTGGTAGGTAGTTTGGAAGCCAGGCTGCATAGTTAACTGGGATATAACCAGTGCTTAATTGCACAAATTACCGATACTATCTGGTCGGATTCGTATTATGAGTAACAGTTCAGTATATGTGAGTAAACTTCTGTCCATCCTTCGATACGCGCTTCGCGCTACTCAGGACGAACGGAAATTTATTTTACTACACATTAACACTGAACTTTTACTAGAATGAAGCCGTGATTTTACATGGGCAATAGGTAACCAATGCATAAACTCCTTGTATTAGTAATATTAATGAGCATTGCGAATACTGCTTACGCTGATCAGGTGGATATCAATGCGCAGGTGCGGGTGTCGGGGGATTATATTCTGAAATGTCAGCTCTCTGATGGGTTGATTGCGATGACACCGGAGCAGGATATACGCGGGGTACCTTATTTTGCCAACTTCTCGGCGATGGGACTGCTCAGGGCTTATCAGGTAACTAAAGATAAAAGCTACCGGAATGCTGTTCTGCGTTACGCGGACTGGTATGTATCTCATATGAACCCTGATGGGACGACATATGACTATGCAGGCAACAGAGATTTACCTAAAGCTACCAATACCTATGACTCCACTGACTCCTATGCAGCTACATTTATCTGGCTCTGCTATGAGACATACTGTGTTACCAAGGATACTGCCTGGCTGAAGTGGACATATCCAAGTATTGCAAAATGTGTTGATGCGATAAAGCTAACATGGCAGGAGGATGGATTAACATATGCTACACCGAAGTATCCGGTGAAGTATTTGATGGACAATATTGAGGTGCGGGTTGGGCTGAGGAGTGCGGTTGAGTTTGCACGGTTATGTAATGACAAGACTCATCTGAAAGCATGGAAACAGATGCTGGACATGAATGGGGAAGGGCTTCGGAAGCTTTGGTTGAAGAGTGATAACAGGTTTGCTTATGCTGTGGTAAATGATGGCTCCCTGGAAAAGAGTATGGACGTATGGTATCCCGGGGGTATGGCGAATGCTATGGTATTGGCATACATCATGAGTCCAAAAGATCCTGCTGCTAAGATACTTGGCAAGGAACTGATCAGAAAATTTCCTGAAGCTTCGGACTATTGGATGTTTGTGGTTGCTGATAAATATGGATACAAACAAGAGGCTGCGAAAACCAGGGATAAAATGAAAGCCAGCCTGACAAACTCCCTTGATCACGCCCACTATATCCGCTCCCTGATGCCGGAGAGGGAACGGTTTGCTTATCTTGGTGAATATCTGCTAATGCCATAAATCTGAACTATTTTAGAGGAACCGCTAATCACGCTAAAGCACGCGAAAAGGGAAATATATGCATTTTCGCGTGCTTTAGCGCGTTTAGCGGTTCATTGTGTGTTTATGCTAAAACTCGACCACCAGTTCTACTGATCCGCTGAATGATTCCACTACAACGGACTCTGTTGCAGGATTGTATGTTCCGGCAGATGTGCTTTTGGCTTTTAGACCTTCCGGGTGGGGGAGTCTTATGTTGATGCGCTCCGGTTTGCGGTCGGTGTTGCACTCTACTTTTACTTTGATCCGGTTGTTTTTCAGGTCAGACTCTATGCGATAAGATATCGGACCAAAGTAGCTGGCGGCTCCGTCTATCTCGATAACTTTGCCATCTTCCAGCCATTTTCTTGGGACTGTTGGAAGCAGGTTCAGAGTGTTGCCATCCTCCATGTAGAGCATCCAGCGGGTCTCCAGCAGGAACCAGCCTTCTTCGTGGGTCTTGTGAGGACTTGCAAAGAAGTAGTGCTCCCACCAGTCATAGGTGTCTCTATCTGAGAGCCCTGAGAAACCGTTGTAATAGGTCTTAATGAACGCTTTTACTTCGCCCCGCTTGAGGTGTGCCCAGATGTTTCTACAATAGTAAGGCTGACTGAATGCTACGTTTCTATTGACCAGCAGATCCGTGTGGTAGTCCATTATTGCATTAGCTATGGGCTCAGTCGGATCCAGCACTTCACTGAATATCAGATACATCGGACCGATTACAGAGTCGTGTGCGACTGATGTGTAATGTGTATAGTCCGGAGTTCTGTCCAGCACCATGAATGAGAGTGCGCCTGCTTCAGCCCAGCCGGGAATGGTCGGGCACCAGGTTCCATCACCTAATGGCACGACAGGGCTTCTGGCAATAGAATCTGTCACGGCTTTCCTGACATCACTGCATACTGCTTTGGCTTCCTGCTGCAGCTTCTCGGCTTGGTCTGAACCGATAGCTTTCAACATCTCTGCGACTCTATGCAGACCCAGACTGTAATAAGCATTGGCCATGTAGTAGCGGTAGCGGTCTGCGGGGTCTGCAACTCTGCCATCCAGCATTCCATAACCTCTGCCGATCAGTTCTTCTTTACTGTTCTTTTCACGCCAGGCTCGCAGATAATCGCAAGCTTTGAGTAGTTTGGGCTCAACCCGTTTCACCCAAGCGGTGTCCCTGGTATATCGATAATGCTCACCTGCACACCACAGGAAAGCCTGGGTTTCGACCTCATAACCGCTGTAGTTCTGAACGAAACCATCATCGTGCATCGTTTCGAAGAAGAAATCCAGAGCGCGCTCTGCAATGTCGTGCCAACCCATTGAATCCATGAACTGGATTATAGGGGAGCTCTCGGTTCCAATTGGTGCATATACTCCTACATTTACAGCTATTGGACCATCTGGTTCTTTTCCGAATGAGGAGGTATCAACGTGCAGAAGACCGGCACGGATCATTTCATCTATACGGCGTTCAGGAACTGTGATGCTGGCTGCTTTATTGAGTTTTGAGAGCCAGAATCTTCGGCATTCTTCATGACGCTGGTCGAAATCCTGCTCAAGGAGCTTGATTGCGCGTTCCTTTGACACCTGGCTGTGCGGCATGGCGAACTCCCATGCAACCGACTGGCCGGGTTTCAGCAGGACTGCGGACTCATCCTTGGGTAGAGGTTTGCCCTTATGCTTTGCTGTGCAGAAGTAATTGCTTTCCTCACAGGTTCCCAGTCCGTCTGTATAATAGGTTTGGGTAGTTATGTCTAAAGGAACGGGAGCTCTAAACCAGGCGTATCTTGGGACTTTGGCATTGTTGACCGCGGTAACCCGGCCATAGAATACAGTCTGCTCACGTTCTGCACACGCTGCCGGGGTGAATCCTTTCAGACGTTCTTCCTGTTCCGGTGTGATCATCATTCCAGCAGATACAGATGCGGATTCCAGATAATCCCAGCCTTCCAGTGTTTCCAGGATCAGGGGGGAATATTCCAGGGATGTGAAGACTGTGTAGTTGTAAGATATCTCTTCATCCACAACAGTCCCATGTATAATAGGCAGGACTCCATCTTCCAGCCTTCTGTGCATATCTGCTACACAGCTGGCTCCCCGGCCTACCTGGACATTGAACTGGTAAGGGAGATATCCTCTATCTTCTTTGGCTGTGTGCCCTCCGAATGGATAGAGCGGGCTTATGCGCAGACCTGTTTCATAGCTGTCGATAAACTGGAAGAAACGAGGGTCTCTGCTCAACCCAAGCCATGTCGGGCTGTGCATGACTCTGGTGTATTTGGAAGCGTTTTCGTATGACTCTTCTTCCTCGGAATCGATTACCTGAATCTTCTTCTTCAGGTCCAGGGCTTTGATAGCGTTATTTATTTCACAATAGCTGCGGTTGTCGACTGCTGGGATAACTGCTACTCCATATCGTTCTACAAATATGGGGAAATCGCAGCTGACATCCCTGAGAAGGAAACTAAACGGGTTTTCGCTTGTAGCAATTGATACGATGCATACATCTGAGCTGGTTTCGATGTTAACTGCCAGCCTGCATGTTCCGGATTCAAAGGAGAAATTCTCTCCCTGCACTGAACCGTTGTTAGAAACTATTTCAAGAGATTTCAGCTCACCATCACGGACAATAATCTGCCCCCTGGGGGAACCCTCTTTCCACTCTAATGCTATTGAATACAAATCAATATCCTCCAATTGGATAATATATACTTTATCACATACACTTTAGAGCAATTTGTATACAGGTGAAATGGCATTTCATGCAGAATACTTGTGTAATCCTGCAATTGTTAAGGAGGCCTGTTTGATGGCGAATGATATTCTGCATACGTTTACCTGGGATGTCCCGGTAGATGCCGGTTTTATGATATTGTGTGCGGCTGAACACAGGCACAGCGGAGCAATATTGAGTGGACGGATTGTGCAGCCTTACTGGGTTATAGATTACAGCGATTCAGAGACGGGACTTGTCCGTGTAGGTTCTACAAGTGTGCCCTGGATTGAGAGGAAAAGATCGACTGCCCATATATACGCGCCAAATACACCTTATTGGGAGGACAAACGTGGTATGGAAGGCCCGTGGCACGGTGCATATGTTTGCTTTCAGCATGGGGAAATCGCGGGACTGGAGAGGTTCACCGGGGGCAGCCAACCTTTTGCTCGCATTGCTGATTCTGACAACCGCATCCTGCAATTGTTGCATAATGCAGCAGAGATAGGCAGACAATACGGGCACAACGGTCTCTGGAAAGCTCAGGCGGAACTTTGCAAGCTTATCGATTTGCTGCAATGCTGCGAATATCAGGACGATGATACCTGGCACATAAAAACTGATGCTCAGGTTGTTGATGGAGAACTAGCAGGTGCAGTTCGGGGCTACCTTGCTAATCATATAGATGAGCCAATAACACTGCAGGACATCGCTCAACATATCAATGTCAGCACATCAACTTTGTCGCACCGGTATAGAGAATTGACAGGAGAGACTCCCTTAAATACTTATCTGGCACTCCGAATAGAGAAGGTCAAACACCTGCTGAGAATGGGAACACCACTAAAGATAATTGCTGCTCAGATGGGGTTCTGTGATATCTACCACCTGTCAAAAACTTTCAGCCGTGCGACCGGTATGTCTCCCAGGGGGTTTTTGAAACTGGACAGAACAAACGAATAATATTGTGATATCATGCACATAATATAACGTTGTATTGGAGTTGTATCAATGAAGCACCGTATATTTACCTCTTTCCTGGCACTACTTACAATGGCACTTATTTGCTCGTGTGTATTTGCTCAGAACCTGCTTGTAAACCCGGGGTTTGAAGACCCAGCGGGATGGTCGAGAGGGTGGGTTATCAGGGACGCCAATGGCGGTGATCAGACTTACCACTACCATCTAACAGCAAATGGGGGTGGACATGCGGATGCCAGACCGCGCTCAGGCAAGAATGCTTTGGAGATATATACCAGTGACAGGCAGACTTATCTTGTACAGAGAGTTAGACTGGAACCTGGAACATATCGACTATCAGCCTGGGCAAGGGCTAATGGCCTGGCAGATTATTCTCAGGTGATTCTGCAACTCGGTAGTCAGAAAGCGTCACTTCCTGTAATCAGCCAGAAGTACAGACAGATCTGGACGGATTTCAAGATCGAAACATCGGGTGATTATGAAGTCAGCTTTTATAATACATCCTCCGGAATCGCTGTGGATGATCTTTCACTGGAGAGGGTAACTCCAGCAACTCCGAAGTTTCCTGCTTTATATATAGAACTCCATCCCAGCAGCAAAGACAATGCCCTGGGGATCCAGAATTGCCTGAAGAACAGTTTGCAGTGGGTGGATGTGTTTACATCGTGCATCGATCCAACCAGGCTCAGGAAACCCTTTATGCATATACTGGCATCTGATCCTGTGAAGATTTCCGGTTTGAACCAGGAACTGCTGAATGTTTACAGAATGAATGCAGCAGAGGAGGTAAATATCCAGCATCAATCTGTAATGAGAGATGGCAGGAAATATGCTGAATATACTTTCCCACTGCTGCGCTATGTCAGTGGATACACAGTGCCCCAGGGATTCGGAGGCTTGTGGCTTTCGAGTGTTCCTGCCAGAGATGGGAAGATGATTATCGAGATTACCGATGGCGATGATGTACTGGCCAGTGAAACCTACAAACTGGTGGTGATCGATCCTCCGAAAGTTGTAAGGTCTCCCAAAAGATATTATGTGATGTTTTACGGCGTTCAGAACTGGATGCAGAGTTTGGATGAACGGATCAAGGCGCTTCCCGGACAGTTCAAAATGATGGGGCTGAATGTCTGGAGTGACTACGGACTTCCTCCGGAAAAAGTTACAGGCGTTCCTACTAAAGAGGAACTGGTATTAAAAGCTGCTTACCAAAGCGGTATCCGCACTTTCTGGCCCAATTTTTCTTCGATGCTGGAGACATACGGCGGGGGAGTCTACAGCGATATATCTGAAAAGGTCAACGATAAGGATATGTACGTTGTTACCAGAGATGGGACTGTGCTCAAGAACCTTTATAACTTTAACTACGCTGCTAACAGGGGAAGGGCGTGGATGGAGTCCTCAATGGCTGCATGGACAAACGTGCTGGACAGACCTGCACGAATGAAACTGCCATTTAAATACACTGGAATCGTAAATGACTCTCTGGAGGGCATGTACCTGAGCTATGATCCATCAACACTGGCAGCTTTTGCAGCTTATAAAGGGGTGGATATCGTTCAGGTAACAGTTGACAAGCTTTCCGGGGATTGGAAGAAAGACTGGCAGCTTTTTAATATGGGACTTTATACAAAGCTTGTTGACCTTTGGAGCGAGGAATCGAGGAAAGTTAATCCCAGCATAAAGATGGTAAATACAGCCAACACTTATGGTCCAAGCGGGTTTGACTCTCTGACTCCTGTAGAGAATATGAAATGGGCTAAACACATTGATTACAACATGCCTCAATGGTATGCCAGCGGATACTTTGGGGATGCATATGTGAACTTTGTAACTGACGGTGATGCTGCTGGTCTGTTCGGAAAGGCTAAGGGAGGAACAGACCTGATGCCTCTGCTGAACCTTTCAATGGGAGCAGAGCTGGAAGACCCTCTGACATTCAGGTTCCAGCTGCTTTCTTATCTATCCAGCAGTAAAGCAATAAAGGGTGTTGGTTACTATATTGGTACCAATGGATTCACCGATGCCAGGTTCATGGTTGGGCTTTCAAAAGTCCACACCATGATCGCAGATATTGAGGATTACTATGCGGAGGGTGTGAGAGCGGACAATCTGGTGAGTGTAACCAAGACGGCAGGTGACGAAACGCTTATTCCGGGTATGGATGCTGAGGGTAAACAGGTAATGATCAAACCGGATGTTACCAACAGAGTCCGGGTCCATATGCTGGGTAAGAAAGGCAGAATAGCCCTGATCACGGTAATCTCCTACAGTAACCAGCGCGTCGGCAGCAAAATGACCTTAAATATCAACATGAAAATGCTGCCAAAAGGTGGTAAAGGCCTGACGCTGATAGACCGCCTGTCCGGCAAAAGGCAACCACTGACAGGTAAGATAGCAGTAGATACGAACAAAACCAGGAACGCCGCGGTCTACGAAATCGTGACCACTGAATGATTCTTTCTACCACAGAATCAATGAAATACTAATGACAATAATGCAGTGTGACGTGTTGCTTTTTACACGTTACACTGTGCTTTTCGTTGGATTCTCCCCTTTGTTAACCACGGAATACACGGAATACACGGAAAAATGCATAATAATAAAATACTTGTGATATCATGATGTAAGTGATTTGTTGATGCATGATTTTTCCATCTGGCTGTTGGTGACAAACTGAAGCTACTTTATTCATCCCTTCTTTTCCGTGTATTCTGTGTATTCCGTGGTTAAAAAAGGAGGTAAGGTATAATGCCAGTTTTGAAGTTTGAGGATGAGAGTTTTCGGATACGGGGGGCGATATTTGAAGTTTACCGGGAGATTGGTTGTGGGTTTTTGGAAGCGGTTTATCAGGAGTGCCTTGAAAAGGAATTCCATAGTCAGGAGATACCATTTAGCTCCCACAAGGAACTGCTGATATACTACAAGAATAAACCTCTTCAGCAAATATACAGGCCTGATTTTATTTGTTTTAATCAGATCATTGTGGAGATTAAAGCTGTAGCTGAGCTGACGAATGAACACTTTGCTCAAGCACATAATTATCTGCGTGCATCCGGTCTGGAACTAGGCTTCCTGGTCAATTTCAATCATCACCCCAAAGCGCAGATCGAACGGATTGTGAAGTAGAGAGTTTTAACCACGGAATACACGGAATTTTTATTCAACCACGGAATACACTGAATACACGGAAATGAAGGGGCATTATGTTTGGAAATGGAGATAGTAGATGACTAAGCGTAAAAGACTGGTGTTGTATATTGTTGGGGCGTTGTATTTGGTTACCTGGATATGGGGTGTACCGGCAGTCCACACAAAGATCGCTCGGAAGGCTGTGGCTGACTACCACGACGCGGTCAAAATGAAAAGAGGTGCAATTACCGGAGGTCCAAGAGTGCGCTTTGGTGCTTCATATGTCATACTTCCATTTATAACAGTCAACCACTACGAATATACTATAGCTGGTTTATGGGGATGGGGTGGATTTACTGTTGATGTCTGGTATTTGACTGATAGTGTGACTGTGTTTGGGATTACTAAGTGGGTGTCTTGACATGGAATTGCTGTGTAGTAAAGGATAACAATGATACGAAATATACGTTGGCTGAAAACTAGCTGTATTGCCGCTGTCATGTTTGTGACAGCAGCACCTGCATATGCGAATATTGGTTCTAATCTTGTTGTTGCAGGTTACAGCCATCTTATATTCTTGAATTTTATTATTGCCTTTGTGGAATCAACTGCTGCGGTGTTGTTGCTTCGGATTCCGGCTTTCAGAGTTCGGTGGCTTGGGGAGATAGGAGCAGCTCCTTTGGATAGTATTAGTTTGCAGAAATATCCATCAGCTCTTGGTCTGGGAAAGGCGTATGGCTTGTTGCTTTTGGCTAATCTGGTGAGCGCTTTTATTGGATTAGTCATTATGGCAGTATTGTCACAATCTGATTCAAGCTGGATATCACTCGGCATTATGCGTTATGTGATGATTGGTTTTATCTTTGCCACATGGCTGTTGACTATATTAATAGAATGGCCTTTTGTAAAGGTCCTTATCAACTATACAAAACTGACCTTTGCAAAACCTGTGTTTGCAGCTCTGGTGCTTTGTATTGTGATCAATACAATCTCTTATATTGGCTTGTTCTTTCATTATAAGCTTGCAGGGGATACGTCTTTGGTTACTCAGGCCAAGTATGACGCTGCGGCATCATTTCTACAGAACAAACCTGGCCATATATATTATATTGACTCTAAAACCGGTATGGTATATCAAATGAATATGGATGGAACCGAAAAGGAATCATTGCATATAAAAGCAGACCGACTTTTGTTTACACACAGTGAAACACCGGGTTTCTGGGATTTACGTTCTTCGAGTGGAGTGGCTATTAAACTGAAAGTCTCCAGAAAGACCACAAACATGGGATATCGGAACGGAACTAAGAGTGGAGATCCGGTAGAAATAGATTCGCAACACAACTGGCATATGATGGAACTCAGAGACAGGAAAACAGCCGGATACGATCTTGAACGACGCAATGGTATGGTTTTTGCCGGTCTTACCGCTACAAACAAGCAGACCGGAAAGAAACAGGATATAGGGTTGGAAACGGTGTTTACATTGAGCATGACAGGAGATGTGAACCTTCTCCCGGATGACATAATAATCTGGAGCCTGGGGAACCGCATTCTGGCATATGACCTCAAAACCAACCATGTGTCCCAGCTGGCGCTGGGGAGCTGTCCGGTGGTGACTTTGGATTGATGATTATAGATTGCAGGTGTGGGACATGAGTAGTGAGTGGTCGGTGGTGTTGTATTCCCTACCTGAAGATATTGCGGAGTTTCGAGCGAGAGTCTATGCGATATTTGGTAAAGAGGGGTTGGACTGGTACGGGCTGGGGATGATTGAGGGAGAGCTCAATACCGAATTGTGGCGGGGATTGTCTGTAGATGATGCACAGCGTATAGTGCAAGATCTAAACTCAATTGGCGGTGTTGTCAAAGCAGAACTGACTTCTGACCTGACTGACTTACTCAATACTGCTGAGGAGATATGGGCGGATATACCAGAATCTGAGTTTTCAGAAGTTGACGGGATGGTGTTTCTGGAAAGGTCTGCTTCTGCCAGAAAGCACATAGACCAGATTAGAGAAAGAACTCCAAATGAAGCTTCATGGAGAATAGAGAGTTTTATAAATCACGAGCATGTAGACCATATAGTTGTTGCAGGTTCTGATGAAGAGTGTATTGAATATGGTGAGAAAAGAGCCGCTGAATATACTGCTGGCCTCCAAACTGCATACCCCGAACGTTCATTCACCATTTGGCATGTTCCTTGTGATGTTGTATCGTTCTGGCAAACAACCATAGATTCTCCTAAAGGTGATTGCATTCCAGTAAAAGATGATAGAGCTGGCAAGGCGTGGTGCGATACCTGTAAAGGATTCGAGGAATACGAGATTATTGACCACAAGAACCGGTATTTCCCAAATGCTACCTGGGGTAAATGCATCGTCTGTGGCAGGCTGGTATTGGTGCATGCCTGTGAGAAAATGGTACATATTGGACCGGGAACATCAGATCATATAGAGGTAAATTAACTTATGTCCGACGAACAGATAAGTGCTGCGGCCTGGGATTTGGTTAGTGATGATGTTGAGAAGCAGAAAGCTGCTTGTAGAATACTTAGACAGTATGCTGGGGCAGCTGCGCGGATTGTTTTGGAAGTGGCTCATGAGTGGGATGAGAATAAGAAGAAGTTATGGTTGGGGATAAATGCAAGCGGCAGCCCTACGGATGCGCTTGTTCATTCCATAAAGGGTGTGGATGCAATAGATGCTTTGACTGAAGCGCTCACTGATCCTGATCCACTTTTTCGAGCCTTTGCAGTAAGGGTGTTGTCTGAGATTGATGATCCTCGTGTTATTGAATTGCTTTATCAAGTGTTCGATGATGTAGACAGCAACGTGCGTGCCAATTCCATATTTGGGTTACTCAGAATTGGGGATCAGAAATCTTATGAGTATATACTGAAAGCTCTGGAGGATCCTGATGAAAGAGTTCGACGAAATGCAGTGTGGACATTGCGGCAGTTGGGAGGGGAAGAGGGAGTAGGCATACTTATTCGGATGATTCAGGATCCTTCAGATAGAGTCGTGTGCTGTGTGTTGTCTACGTTGAATGTATTGGGTTCAGAAGATGCAATTGAACATGTTCTCCAAATCCTGAATACCAGATCTGAGCGAGTGCAGAGCAGCGCATTAATCTATCTGGAGAGAATCGGTGACTCACGAGCTATTGCACCTCTTATAAATCTGATCCTTTCAAGCAATGATACATTTACTATTGTGCACGCGCTCAAGGCACTTGGAAAACTGGATGTCGAGAGAACAATTGAATTATGTGTACAAATGCTAAAGCATCCAGAAAGTGGGGTAAGTAAAAGTTGTGCAGAAACACTGGGGCATTTGAAAGCTGTATCTGCAGCAGATGCTTTGGTTGAAGCTCTTGAAGATACTGATTCCAAGGTATGGAAATCGGCAGCGTTTGCTCTTACAAACATAGGAGATGTGCGCGTCTACGATACTCTGGTGAAAATTCTACAACTGGAGCCTGATATCCAGCAAAGTAGAGTCGGAATTAATCCTGACCGATTTGTGGATACGGATGTAAATCAATATATAAGGCTAAAAGCAGCAAAGGCTCTGGGTATTCTTGGAGATATAAGAGCTATTGAACCTCTTGCAGAATCCCTGAAAACTGATTTTACAGCAATTCCAGCTGCTATCTCTCTGAGTAAACTGGGTGATGACAGAGGAATAGAATACCTGCTGGATAGATTTGAATCTTCTGACAGATTGCATAAATATGAAATTGTAGAAGCTCTTGGTCAAACAAAAGATTCAAGAGCTGTTCCAGCAATTATCGAGGTTGTTAAGGCAGAGGATATGTCAAAGGCAACACGCTCTGTACTGTTATTGGCATTAAGACAGATAGGAACTCCAGAAGCAGTATCGGTACTGGAATCGATACTGGCATATGGAGGTGAGTCAGCATTCTGGGCTGCAAAAGAACTGGCTAAGATTGGAAATGAACCCGGAATCGAATTTATATGCTCATATATAGAGTCCTGCAATGAGAAATCTGAATATGTTTCATTATATGGATTGAGCAGTATTAATCACCCTTATGTAAAGCAACTACTAATCTCTCTGCTTAACCATCCATCTGCAAAAATACGAAAATCTGCTCTATGCGAATTAGGGAAAACAGATGATCCGATAATAATAAAGGCTATTGAAGCCAAATTGAATGATCCGGACCGCAAAGTGCGGACATCGGCATATATTGCTATGAACAAGACTAAGAGAGCTAAACGTTGTACCACTAGTTGCTCTTCTACTGATGATATCTATTGGAATGATTTGATATCTTTGCCATAAGCATGTTTCCAGTTGTAATCTACTGACAAACTGTTGCCTGTTATATAAGGAGATTTAACCAAATGTCCGACGAACAAATAAGAGCCGCTGCCTGGGACCTTATCAGTGATGATTCAAGTAAGCAAATGGCTGGTTTTGAGGCGATAAGACAATGTGGCGGGAGTGCTGCGAAGATTTTGCTGGAAGTTGCTCATGAGTGGAATGAAGAGAGCTGGAATAGGTGGTTGGGTAGAACAGCTGGAGGTGGTTATTCTGATGCGCTATCCCGAAGCCTGGCGGACAGTAACGCAATTGATGCTCTTTCTGAGGCGATTATTGATCCTAACCCTGTCTTTCGAGGTTTTGCAGCATTTACATTATCTGAGATTAACGATCCCCGTGTTCCTGAATTGCTGCATCAGGCGTTTGATGATCAAGATGTCGTTGTGCGGGGGCATTCTATCCACGGAATGATGAAATACGGTGACCAAAAGTCATTTGAGCTAGTACTGAGTGCCTTACAGGATTCAAATGTGGATGTTCGATGCCGTGCGGCATTTGCGATGCGATATATCGGTGGAGTTGAGGCAGTTGAACCACTTATCCGGATGCTTCAGGACCCAGAAGAAATTGTTGTTGTTATTTCAATCGTTTCGCTGGGAATGCTGGGGGCAGAGGCAGCGGTTGAACCTGTTATAGATGCATTGGAAAGTGAATCTGAGAAAATACGAAACTGTGCAATAATGAATGGTTTGTCACGGATTGCTGATCAAAGGGCTGTTGAACCTCTTGCAAAGCAGGTTGTAATCAATCTAAATAAACACGCAATAGTTTCTGCGCTTGAAACACTGTGCAGAATTGATCCCCGAGAATCCTTTGATTTATTCATACAGATGCTCAAGCATCCTGACAGTTATGTGCGGTGTAAATGTGCTGATTTGCTCCGGAAGTTAAAGGCAGATAGAGCGACAAATGCTCTATTTGAAGCTTTGGAAGATACCAGCCCTGGCGTACGATTGTCCGCAGCATTTGCACTTATGAACTCCGGAGATCCACGTGTTCTGGATGCTCTGGTGGAAATTCTACATTTGGGACCGAACCTCCAACCCAGCAAAATCAGAATAGTAGGCATATCTCCTGATAAAGAGGATGCAAACCGGTCCCTGAGACAGAACTCGGCGAAAGCTCTTGGTACGCTCGGAGATTCGAAAGCCATAGAACCACTCGCAGAAGCTCTGAATGATAAAACCACGTCTATCCAGGCTGCAATTTCACTTAGTAAGCTGGGAGATGACAGAGGACTGGGATATTTGCTGGAGAGATTAAGAAATGCAGATAAGTATGATAAGAGGGAGATTATCGAGGCTATTGGAGAGACAAAATCAGCGCAGGCACTTCCGGTTATTGTCGAGAAACTGCAGGACGAAGATTTTATAAACAGAGCCTATGCAACGCGATGCATATATGCAGCTTTGGCAAAGATTGGAACCAAAGAGGCAATATCTGCGCTTGAGGAGATTATGACAAATGGGGGTGAATCAGCCTGTTGGTCAGCGGAGGAACTTGCTTATGTGGGATATGAACCTGGTATCAATTACCTATGCTCCCATATCGAATCCAACTTCAATGATCAGAAAAAGGACTTGCCATCTGTGTTGAAAAAAATCGACCACCCACGCGCAAAGAATCTTTTGCTCTCTCTTCTCGATCATCCATCAGCGGACATTGCAGTGGCAACGATACAGGAGTTGCAGGAATCCAATGATCCAGAAATCAAGCAAGCTATAAAAGCTAAACTCCAAGATCCGGACCGTAGAGTTCAGACCGCTGCGTTTATAGCTATTAACGGGATGAATAGGCGAGGGATTATTTGATGTCCGAAGAACAAATGAGAGCTGCTGCATGGGATTTGGTCAGTAATGATATTGAAATACAGCAGATAGCCTGCAGAACTATCAAGGAATATGGCGGAAAAGCTGCGCGGGTTGTTTTGGAAGTGGCACATGAGTGGGATGAGGCGGACCAGAAAAGACTGCTTGTGGCAAATCCGGGTAGGGGGCCTGCTTATGATCTGGTTAAGGCTATAAGGGGAGTTGAAGCAATTGATGCTTTGGCGGAATTCATGTGTGACTCCGATCCGTTTTTCCGGGTATATATTGTTTATCTGCTGGCTGGACTTGTTGATCCATGTATTCAGGACTTGATGGTTAAGGCTTATTATGATGTGGATGCCAGAGTCCGTGTAGAAGCAGTTTCCGGGCTGGGTAACTTTGGAGATCAGAGGTCGCATGATCTGATCGTTGGAGCATTGAATGATCCTGAAGACGATGTCCGGTTGCGTGCTGTAAGGGAAATGCGGCATATGGCTGGTGTTGAAGGGGTAGGCATTCTGATTCAGATGCTGCAGGATCCATCGGAGCAGGTTGTATACAAGGTGATATCGGCGCTGAGGAGATTATTTGCTGAAGAAGCCATTGAGCCGATTATTGGACTACTGAACAGCGAAGCTATTGATATTGTTGAAAACTCCATATATGCTCTCGGGAAGATGGGTGATCCACGGGCTGTCGAACCTATTAAGCGAATTGTGCAATCTGATGCTGTTGGCCGAACTAAAATGTACGCTCTGGAGGCGTTGGTAGAGCTGGATCCCAAGAGTGCTGCTGGCATTGGCGCTTCCTTGCTGGAACACAACGAGAGATATATAAGATACGGTGCCGAGGAAATACTGGATAAGCCAGAGCAACCAGAGACAGTGCAGCCATTATATCAACCAGCGTTTGAAGTTCTGCTGGAGAAGCTGAAGTCTGATGTTGTATCCACCCAATGTGACGGCGTTGAAGCCCTCGGGAAAACAAGAAATCCTCTTGCAGTGAAGCCACTTACAGATATGCTTACATATGCAAGCGATATACCGCGTTTGATGGACAAGTTGTTGAATGCACTTGCACTGATAGGAAATGAAGAAGCGATTTCTATCTTGGCTACATTCATGTATGAGGGAGGCAAATATGCTTTCCGAATAGCTAAATGCCTTGCAGATATGGGTTATGAACCAGGGTTAGAATATCTCTGTAATATGATGGAGAATGATATTGAGAAAGCATATTTAGGAACCCTGGTACACATCGGTCGTATCAACCATCCGCGAATCATTAAACTTCTAGTCTCCATGCTGGAACACCCAACGTCCAGAATCAAAGTTGCTGCAATTTACCAGTTATGCGAGTCAACAGACCCAACTGTTGAGCATATGACCCAACCGTTTTTGCAGGATCCTGACTATAGAATACAGACAGCAGCGCTGATAGCTCTTAACGAGAGGAAGATACGTCAACGGATGGCGGAGTTTCGTGCACAAACTGGGTAAGAATGTTCCTTCGCTCTGATATGATGCATAGTTGGTTTGTGAAGGGAATCAATCCCCCCGGCCCCCTTCTCCAAGGGGGAATTGGGAGTGCTCTTCGTAGAAAGCTGGTGCATCGGCATCGGTGCTTCGGGGGTGTTTGATTGTCGTATAGCTTATTGGTTGTTGTTCCCTACGCTCTGATGCTGATGCATTAGCGTGCTTCGACATTCTCAGCACGAACGGATTGGTGGTATTCTTTCCCCTTAAATCTCCTTATTATCTTTGCTTGTCTATGGTTCTCACTATATAATACTTGCATATCCTGGGTGAGGGGCGATTTGTTTATGAATATATGGTTGACTGCTAAAGACAGGCAGATTTCAGAATCAAGCGGTTTGCAGGATTTTGCGTTTGAGGTTCCAAAGGATGGTTTTTTTCAGTTTGGGATCTGGCTGATCTCTGATGCTGAGATTAGTGATGTAGTCCTGCTTGTAAATGATCGGGAAGTGCATTCCGGGTTAACTTTACGTGAGTTGCCTGGATATTATAAATGTAGTTCAGCTAATCTTGCCCGGGGACTGCACAAGCTTTCTGTACAGACTGAGCAGGTTGTTGAACGCATATTGCTTTCTGAAGATGCTTCGATTGTTACAAGCGGTCAGGCTCAGGTCATCTGGGACAATCGGGCTGTGGATGAGATGTTCGAGATACGCAATGCTGTGCTGACCGATGAACAGCGCAAGGTGCTGGTGCGTAATGGGTTCCTGTTTGACCATGAACACGATGCGGAGCAGTGCCAGGTTCCATCCGGAGTGCCTCTTGGAGGGATTGGTGCAGGTAAGGTTGAGCTGACTTCAACTGGTATATTCACTGCACTGACAACCAATAACAACCAGGACTGCCCAATTTATCGTCTGCCCGGGTGCTACTTTGCTGCCAGTGTTCAGAATTCTAATGGAATAGTAACCAGACTCCTGCAGACTGAGCAAGTCGATCAACTCTTTCAGCCTGTGCAATCAATCGATGCTGATATGGCATTTCCGGAAGTGAACCTTGCCTATAGTGATAGTCAACTGCCGGTGGATATCAAGCTCCATGCGTTTTCCTCTCATATTCCCCAGGATATTGAACTATCACAGCTTCCATGTGCATTCTTTCGGTTCACACTGAGCAATCCTACTAATGAAACCCAGACTGTAAGGCTGCTGTGGTCCTGGGAGAGTCTGATCAATACCGGCGGACACATGCGCCAGAACAATCGAAATCAAGATAAGCTGCTGCCTCTTATTTATCATACCTGGAACCATTCGTTTGGATGGTCAAACAGGTCAGAAAACTTCCAGATAGATGGTGGGGAATTCATTATGTTCACTGCCAAAGATGACCAGGGGAACCCGAGTTCATTCGGTGACCATTTGATCTGGTGTTCTGGTGATTCATTTTCTGCCCCTCATCGGGATATTGTAGTAGATGAGGCTGCGTTTACAAAGTGGTTTGAAGGCGGTTGCGATGGAGAGTTTGTTCCAACCGGTGATGGAGAGTTCCTCGCTGGTGCGTTGATTGCTACCAGAGAACTTCATGCTAATGCCAGCGTGGATGTGGACTTTGTGCTTTCCTGGTATATGCCGTGCAGTATCGATGGTTCGGGGGACGATGAGTCGGTTTCTTATGCCAATGCGTATAAGAGTGCTGCAGAAGTAACACGGTTTGGGTGGGAGCATCGATATGAGCTTCTTACTAAAACCCGGGAGATTCGGGAGATATTGGAGTCATCCTCTCTGCCTGATTGGTTTGTGAAACAGCTGCTGGACAGCCGGTTTGTTGCAAATACCAACAGCACATTGGACAAAAGAGGCTGGTTCTCTATTAATGAAGGCCCGACCGGTATGTGCGGGTGCCGGGGGACACTTGACCAGAGAACGTGTTCGGGGAGTTACTGGACGACATTCTTTCCGACACTGGATGCAATCGAGCTTGAGCTTTTTGCCAGATGCCAGATGGACAGCGGGATGCCATCGCACGAACTCGGATTCGGAGATTTCGATATTAGCAAGAAAGGCAACGCCTGGCCGGACCTTGCAGCAGCTTATGTGATCGAGGTGCACAGACACTATCTGAAGACCGGTGATGATAAATTCCTGGCATACCATTGGCCGAATGTCCGTGCAGCGATGGACTGGGCTGTCAGTCTTGATGATACCGGGGACGGGATTCCGACACTCAAAGCCGGGCGATGTACGACGTATGACAATCAGCACTGGGACGGCATTAGTTCATTTGCAGCAAGTATCCACGAAGCCGGACTGACTCTGGCAGCTGATATTGCAGATCGGCTTGGGGAAAATGTTGATGTCACGCGTTGGAACGAATTAGCTGACAAAGCCCATGAGAGCAGACTGAAGTATCTCTGGGTTGAAGAGGGTGATGGCGGTTATTTCCGAAACGCTTATAATCCGGCGACCGGAACAGCGGATGATTCCTGCTTCATCTGCAGTCTCGTTGGTGAATGGGCGATGCTGTCAGCCGGGTTGAAACCTCGCCTCTCAGAAGACAAAATCCACAAGGCTTTGGAAAGCATTCGATGCAAAAATATGCTCGAGCACGGAATGACGGACCAGTCAGCACGCCTGGATACCAGTGCATTTATGCAGTATCCGATCGCATACTATGGCGGAGCAGCTTTGATGACTGGACATTCGGATCTTGCGTGGGAGTTCCTGAAGCTGCAGGAAGAGATCATAACCAGAGCGCCAAGCACACACTACAATCAAACCCTAACGTACAAGACAGATGGTTCTCCGTGGGGCTTGCCTTACTATATGACAGCTACTGTCAGCTGGCTGTTTTTGGATGCGATAGCAGGGGTTATTCCAGATGTCTCAAAGCAGACGTTATATTTGAATCCACAGTTGTTGTGTGAGGAGCAGACGCTTCTCACACCTGTTTTTCTGGCTACAAGCTGGTTTATGCTCGAATACCAGGTTGATGCAGAGAGAATTCATCTGAGCGTAAAACCACTTCGGCAGTTTGCTCCATTTTTAGTAAACAAACTAGTCCTTGCTTTGCCGACAGGCTTGATGGTGAGCGAGGTGTTATTGAATGGAATTGATGTAGATTTTGTGTTAAGCGCCAACTCTCTGGTTATCTTTGTCGCGTTTGACCCGGGGACAGACTCTCTGGAGACCTGCATAATTGGTAAATACTTGATCGGTGACTAAGGTTACTACAGGCAACGACCTTATGTAATGTGAACTAAGATAAGTATAAATACCATATATATGTTAGTATGGCGTGTTATATATAAAGAAAAACCCTAAAGACAATCAAGTTATTCCCCAATAATTACTACTGCATATGTCTGTAATGTGCATAGGCGGTAGTACATCATTTGTTTGCCTCAGCCAAACTGGTCACGTGCAAAAAATCACACTTTATTTTTGCTCTAATAGTTCCAGCAAACTAACCTGCATAATTGATTACTGACTCAGCTTTTCTCCTACTGCCGGGAAAAAAGCAAAGCTTGTTAAATAAAGCGGGCTAGATGAGAGAGTGGAGTCACTTGCTAGATATTGTCAGAAAACGCATTATGCTATTGCTGTGCACCGTAGCTGTACTGTTTATTCTTGGAATTGCCGGTTGGCAGTTACAGGAACAGAATCGCCTGCGTCTTTTATACAAACACGTAAATGTCGAGACTTGCCAAACCGCTGAAAAGCTGGTGAAGCTTCGAGGTGAGAAGTTATCTAGTCTGGCCTTTGATTATTCCTTGTGGGATGAAACGGTTACTTTTGTCAGGACCAGGGATCCGGAGTGGGCAAGAGTCAACCTTGTGGCTGGAATGGGAAGTTATGGAGCCGATGCCCTGGCTGTATACAACCCTAGTGGTCAAAAAGTGTACAAAATCGATTGTTCTGCAAATCCAAAGCTAAGAGCTCCTGATATTAAATCCGGGATAATCAAATATCTATTTTCAAAAAACGTAACCTGTCACTTCTTCATACAAACCAGTCACGGTATATTTGAAGTCTGCGGTGCAAAGATAGTACGCAGCGCCGATTTAAAACGCGTTGGACCGACATATGGATACCTTTTTGCGTTCCAGATTTGGAATTCAGAGTACCTGGATGGGATAGCCTCTTTAATAAATGGTAAGGCTTCGCTTCAGGCATATCCAACCAGTAACGAAATTACTCCTGGCGAAATCAAAATGAGTCAGATCGTTTTCCTCAAAGCACTGAAAGGTTGGGATGGACACACTCTGAAGGTTCTACATGTCAATAGGCGATTTGAAGAAGGTGATATCCAGAGATTAGCATCAAGGAAAGTTATCGTGCTTTTGGGCACTTTTTCTGGGGTAATGTTTCTAGTTCTGGCACTGGGATTGTCCAAGTTTGTCACCCGTCCTTTGGGTCTGATATCGAGTGCGATGGAGATGCAGTCATCGGATATATTGTTACCCATTGAGCAGGATTCCAGTGAATTCGGACGACTAGCCACATTAATTCGCCGGTTTTTCCAGCAAAGATCGATTCTTGAAAATGAAATACAAGAGCGAATTCGAGCAGAGGAAGAGGCCAGGAAGAGCGAGGAAAACCTTTCTATAACATTGAACTCAATTGCGGATGCAGTGATCTCGATAGATGTGAGTGGAGTAATTGCAGGTATGAACCCTGTGGCTGAAGACTGGATCGGGTGGAAACTACCTGAAGCCGCCGGAAAGCTAATATCAGAAGTTCTCGTGATTATCAACACTCAGACTCGTGAAAATATCAAGATCCCAGTTCAGCAAGTGATGTCTACGGGTGAAGTATACCATATGGCAAACCATACAACACTTGTGGCTCGTGACGGGGTCGAAAGGCAGATATCCGAAAAAGTTGCACCCATTCGCAACAACTCCGGAGAGATCACTGGAGCAGTATTGGTTTTTGCTGATGTAACAGAGCAATACCGCATACAAGAAGCATTGATGGAAAAAACAGCTCTGCTGGACGGGCAGCTAAACGCATCTCTAGACGGAATACTTGTCGTCGATGTAAACCAGCGAGTGGCTGTTATGAACCAAAGGTTCATAGAAATATTCAATGTTCCATGGGACTTGATCGACAATATCGACGATAGTGAATTGCTCAAGTATGTTATGAGCTTGACCAGGAAACCTGAGGAATTTCTTGCAAAGGTTATGTATCTTTATAATCATCATGAAGAGATAAGCCGTGATGAAATTGAGTTGCAAGACAGCGTAGTTCTGGACAGATATTCAGCTCCTGCTTTGGGCAAAGACGGGCATAATTATGGGAGAATCTGGACATTTCGCGATATCACAGATCGTAAGCTGGCAGAAAAAGCTCTTCAAGAGAGTGAAGAGCGGATGAGATCGTTGATCGCCAGCATGGATGACCTTGTCTTCGTCCTTGACAAGGAGTTCGTTTTCCAGGAATACTATCAACCCTGCACCAATAATCTATATGTCAAACCTGAAATGTTTATCGGTAAGCATATTGATGATATAGGTCTCCCCGAATCTGCACTTGAAACTATTATGAAGTCGCTAATGCAAACTCTGCAGTCTGGAGAGCCAACTCGGGCTGAGTATTCTTTAGAAATGCATGACACACTCTCATGGTTTGATCTTCAAGTCACCTCTTTCCAGGGAATTGATGATGTATTAGCAGGTCTCACGTGTGTTGTACGAGATATAACAGCTCGAAAACAGGTTGAAGAGGCGCTGCAGAAGATAGAGATTACCCAATCAGCTATGATTTCCAATATATCGGATGTTATAGCAATAATGGGAGCCGATGGGATTATAAAGTATAAGAGTCCCAACATCGAGAAATGGTTTGGTTGGCATCCTGATGAACTCGTCGGTTCCTATGGCTGGATTACAGTTCATCCGGATGACCTTGGGCGTATTCAAAATGATTTTTATACGCTGCTAAGTGAACATAACTCGGTAACTATGCTGGAATACAGATATCTATGCAAAGACGGCAGTTATAAGCCAATAAAGCTTACTGCTACAAATCTTGTCAATGATCCAATTATCAGTGGTGTGCTGTTGAACTACCATGACATTACTGAACGCAAACGAGCTGAAGATGAGATAAAAGAAAAGAATGAGGAACTCGAAGCTTCATATGAAGAACTTATAGCTACCACTGAGGATCTGCAGGCAAATGAGAAAGCCTTGCTAAGTGAGAGGAACTTTACTAAAGCTTTGCTTGAAAGTATTCCTGGATTCCTATATGTATATGATGACCAGGGTAACCTTATCAGGTGGAACAAAAACCATGAAACAATGACTGGTTATTCGGCAGACGAATTGTCTCATATGAATATTTCACAGTGGTATGAGGGAGAAGATATAGGCAGAGTATCAGCAGCCATGAAGAAAGTCTTCAATACCGGATTTGGAGAGGTAGAAGCCAATTTATTAGTTAAGGGCGGCGGCAAACTATTTGTCCATGTAAATGGAGTTCGACTTGATATTGATGGTAAAACCTACCTGACAGGAGTTGGAACCGACATCACTAAACGCATGCACGACGAAGAAGAGATTAGACGCCATTCCGGTCTTATAACCTCTTTACTGGATTCTATTCCGGACCTTATCTTCTTCAAAGATGTTGAGGGCGTCTATCTCGGTTGTAACCCATCCTTCACTGAGTTCGTTGGGCACTCAAGGGAAGAAATTATCGGATCAACTGATTACGACCTTTTCGATAGAAAGGTTGCCGACAGCTTCAGAGAATATGATAAGCAAATGCTAGCATCGCTTGAATCCCGCAAAAATGAAGAGTGGATCACATATCCCGATGGGCGGGTAATAATGTTGGATACACTTAAAACGCCTTATTGGGGACCGGATGGAACGCTAATCGGAGTGTTGGGTATCAGCCGCGATATTACTGACCGCAAGATGGTCGAGGAGGCGCTTACAAGCTCGAAAGCTGAAACAGAGAGTCTCAATCAACAACTTGAAGCAGCATTGCTTGCTGCTCACCAACATGCAAAAGAAGTTGAGTTTGCTAAAGAGCAAATTGAAGTTGATGCTGCCGAAATGGACTACCAGGCAAGGCATGATACTCTGACAGGGTTGCCGAATCGATTATGCTTCTCTGAGGAATTGGCTTCGGTGATTCCTGAGCATTGTCAAAATAATAAGCAGTGTGCCGTTCTGTTTATTGATCTCGACAAATTCAAAATGGTCAATGATACCATGGGGCACAAAGCCGGTGATACATTGCTAATACAGACGGCTGCAAGGTTGGGATCGTGCTTGAGATCGGCAGATATACTGGCCAGGATGGGTGGGGACGAATTCATCGTTTTGTTGAAGAATATCAAATCGATGGATGACACGGCAGTTGTGGCTCAACGGATGCTGGAGCAAGTTTCTATGCCTTTTGAGATTAATGGCAGTAAATTGACTATCGGTGCAAGCATTGGGGTTAGTATTTATCCTGACAATACGATGGATGCAGACGGACTTCTCCGGTTTGCTGATACTGCAATGTATAAAGCTAAAGAATTGGGCCGCAATAATTGCCAGTTCTTTTCTGATGAGATTAGTCAAGAGAACCACGCCAGAATAGAAATGGAGCGTGATCTCAGACTTGCTTTAGAGCGCGATGAGTTCAAGGTCTATTATCAACCAATTGTTGATGTGAATACAATGAGTATTGTTGGAGCTGAAGCTCTTCTCAGATGGGATCATCCAGGTAAGGGAATGATGTCCCCAGGCTTGTTTATCCCAGTCGCCGAAGAGACCGGTATAATTGTTCAAATCGGGAAAATGGTGCTGGAAACCGCGTGCAAACAATGTAAAACATGGCAAAATGCAGGATATGCCGATTTCGAAATATCGGTTAATGTGTCACCGGTCCAATTAAGTGAGATGGAAATAATATCTGTAGTGCATGGAGCTCTCTCAGATGTCGGATTACACCCAGCTTGTCTGAAGCTGGAAGTTACCGAAACAGTACTTGCTAAAAACGACAATGATGAAGTGGACATTCTGAGTATATTGAGATCCCTGGGACTGGTAATTTGCCTTGATGACTTTGGGATTGGATATTCCTCGCTAAGCAGGCTCAACAACCTTCCGATCGGTCATATGAAGATCGATGGGTATTTCATCCGAAACATCGTGCATAAAAAGAAAGACAGGGCTATGACTGAGTCTATAATCGTCATGGCTCACAATCTGGGTATTAAAGTCACAGCTGAATGGATAGAAGATGAAGCCCAGATGGATGCAATAAAATCGCTAAAGTGCGATTATGCCCAGGGTTACTTGATCAGTCCAGCATTGTCTGCAGGTGCATTTGAAAAGTTCTTAAGTGAGTGGAGACCTTTGCTGGGAAATACAAATGCAGCTTGAAATGGATGGGTGTAAAATCAAGTATTCAGCTGTGGATATTATTTCCAGTCACTAGTATTTAATACTAATTGAGCTATCGCCTTTGGCAGTAATAGTCCAGACTTTGTAGAATATTCAGGATGACGTAATAGTTCAGTTTTGTGAGAATTTGAAGTCCATTCATGCTTCGATACGCGCTTTGCACTACTCAGCACGAACGGACTTTAGGTCATTTCACAGTAGACTGAACTCTTTACAGGATGACAATATTCCCACAATACTCCTAAGTAACACGATAGCTGTTACTTCATCTAGACAACGCGGAGCCCTACGTGGGCCACTAAACAGTTATCTTTGGCATTCTGGAGCTCTTCTGTTATCATTTAAGTGTTAATATGGTTTGACCGCCTGGTTTTACACTTCCTCGCCCTCGCCATTATTCAGCAATCAGCAAAGGCATTATTGTATGGAAAAGCTACATCTATCTAACCTTAAGGCTCTCGAAGCTGAGAGTATTCATATCATCCGTGAAGTCGCTGCAGAGTTTGAACGGCCTGTGATGCTGTATTCAGTTGGTAAAGACTCGTCTGTGATGGTGAGGTTGGCCCAAAAGGCTTTCTATCCGGGTAAAATACCATTTCCTCTTTTGCATGTAGATACCGGGATGAAGTTTCCTGAGATGTATGAGTTCAGGGATAAATTCTGCGAAGAAATTGGCGCCGACCTGCGGGTTTATAGACATGAAGAAGCCATTGCCCAGGGAACTAATCCGTGGCATCTAGGCAGCGTGAAGTGCTGCGCCCTGTTGAAGACCCAGGCTCTTCTGAATGCCCTCAGCGAAGGTGGATATGACGCTGCATTTGGGGGTGCACGCAGGGATGAGGAGAAGTCGCGGGCAAAAGAACGTGTCTACTCCTTTAGAGATTCGTTTGGTCAGTGGGATCCGAAAAATCAAAGACCGGAGCTGTGGAACCTGTATAATGGCCGCATAAAGAAGGGGGAGAGTATTCGTATCTTCCCTCTATCAAACTGGACTGAACTTGATGTCTGGCTTTATATCTATTCAGAAGAGATTCCGGTAGTGCCTATGTATTTTGCGTCTGAGCGGGAGATGGTGATTCGTGAGGAACGGTTGATTCCGGTATATGAAGGAACACCGATATTGCCGGGAGAGCATCCGCAGAAAGTAATGTGCCGTTTCAGGACGCTTGGATGTCATCCGTGCACTGGTGCAATCAGATCTACAGCGTCCAACATTACTGAGATTATTGAAGAGATGATGGTAGCTCGTAATTCTGAGCGTATTACCCGTCTTATCGACCATGACCAGGACAGCTCTATGGAGCAGAAAAAGCGTGAGGGTTATTTCTAATGGCACTGGAAGAATTTGTCCAGCAGGTTAAGGAAGCTGACCTATTGCGCTTCACAACAGCAGGCAGTGTAGATGATGGCAAGTCTACTCTCATCGGTCGGCTTCTGCACGATTCCAAAAGTATATATGAAGACCAACTGACATCTCTCAAGAAAGATTCACGCACTGCCGGCAGAGAGAATATAGATTTTGCAATGATTACCGATGGGCTTAAGGCTGAGAGAGAGCAGGGGATCACGATTGATGTGGCATACCGGCATTTCTCTACGCCAAAGCGTCGTTTCATTATTGCGGACACTCCCGGACATGAGCAGTATACCCGGAATATGGTGACTGGTGCATCAACGGCTAACCTGGCTATTATTCTTATAGATGTATGCAATGGTGTGTTGACTCAGTCCAAAAGGCATGGTTTTATTGCTTCGCTGCTGGGAATACCTCACCTTGTCGTGGCGGTTAATAAGATGGACCTTATAGGTTATTCGCAGAAAGCGTATGAGGATATTGTCCAGGAATACAGCGAGTTCTGTGCCAAGCTGCCTGATAAAGACGTGAAGTTTATACCTATCAGCGCTTACTGTGGAGACAATGTAGTGCAGCGCAGCACCAATATGCCGTGGTATGATGGGGCACCGCTGTTATCACACCTTGAAAATGTCCACATAGCCAGCGACCAGAACCTGATAGATTTCAGGTTTCCGGTCCAGTATGTGCTCAGGCCTAACAGCAATTTCAGGGGGTATTGCGGAACAATAGCATCAGGTGTTGTGAGGCTTGGTGATGAAGTTATTGCTCTGCCATCCGGCAAAACTACAAAAGTGCAGCGAATACTGGATGGTGATACTGATGTGGACTATGCATTTCCGCCACAGTCTGTGACGATTTGTCTTGATGATGAGATTGATATCGGGCGGGGTGACCTTATTGCCCATCCGGCGAATATACCGTGGTCTGCAAGCAAAGTGGAAGCTATATTGATCTGGATGGACACGGAACCGATGAAGCTCAACAGCCAGTATGTGGTCAAGCATACCACCAGGACAGTCCGGGGACGTTTTACCGAGCTCAAATATCGCATTGACCCCAATACCCTGCACCGTCAGCCTGCTGATGCATTAGGCTTAAACGATATTGGCCGTATCAGTTTAGAGTTATTTAAACCGATTTTATGTGATGAGTATGCACGAAACCGCCAGACCGGGAGCTTTATAGTCATTGACCCGATCAGTAACTTCACTGTAGGCGCTGGTATGGTTATCGACCGGTCACACCGCTATGATGCACCTGCTCCTGTTGCAGCAAATGAGCGCAATATTACGCGGCATCATGGGTTGGTGACACCCGAAGAGCGTGCCAGGTTGTTTGGACACAAGCCTGTCACCATTTGGCTGACTGGGCTGAGTGGGTCAGGGAAGTCTACGCTGGCATATGCACTGGAAAAGCAGTTGACGGAAGAAGGATATGCTTGTTTTGTTCTTGACGGTGACAATGTGCGGCATGGTCTGAATAAGGACCTGGGCTTTACTGCTGAAGACCGCTGCGAAAATATAAGACGCATAGCAGAGGTCGCCAAACTGTTCAATGAAGCGGGAGTGATAGTTATAACAGCCTTCATCTCCCCATTCAAGAACGACCGCCAAAGCGCGAAAGAGATTATCGGCCAGGATCGATTTGCAGAGGTATATGTTGACACACCGATTGAAACCTGCGAACAGCGCGATCCCAAGGGATTGTATATTAAAGCGAGAGCTGGACAGATATCGGATTTTACGGGGATATCATCACCATATGAGGCTCCTGAGGAACCTTCGCTGAGGTTGGCAGCAGGAGACATGTCTGTTGAGGAGTCCGTAAATACAATGCTTTGCTATTTAAGGGACACAGAAATATTGGACGGCTGATGCCCAGTCAGGCTTTAGGCATTAGACTTTAGGCTTTAGGAAGGGAGAAGGGAACTCGATTTTCGAGTTTGGGTAGAGATTTGGTGCTAGTTTTTAACGTAAGGAACGGATCAGGCCATTTAGGACTTTCTGTGCTTCCAGCATAATGCTATCACATTGTAAAATGTCCTGATCCTTAGTATATCCCAATCGTTTTGCCAGGTCGAATTGGTAGCGCAGTTCCATCAGTGAGCCATATGCTATCTCAAGAAAATGAACATATTCGATCTGGCTTTTACGTGTGCATCCTTCAACTATATTTGATGGCACAGAAACTGCTGCTTTGCGCATCTGGCAAGTCAATCCGTATATTTCTTCTTTTGGGAAAGACCGAGTGAATTGATAGGTTGAGACTGCGATTTCGTCGACTAATTCAAAAGCTCTTGACTTTGTATGATCACGCATTATGATCCTCCAAGAACCGTTTATGCAATACCGCAATCAAAAGTCAACATCTCTACTTTCCGTATCTAAGCCTGAAATCAGATTCCATTCTCCCTTCCTAAAGCCTAAAGCCTAAAGTCTCCTTCAGTATCCCAGTTCCTTCATGTCTTCTTTCAGGAAATCGAAATCGTGGACTCCGGGGTCGGTTTTCCAGCGGCCTACGGCTTCCGGTCTGACCTCTATTTTTGCTAACGGTATACCCAGGAACCTCTCTGTTTTATCCAGTGTTGCATCCTGGTCGAGGACGAAGTCTTCGAAACGGATATCGATGGTGTGTGCGGGTGGGGGAGTGGCTTTTACTATCTCCCTCTGGTATTTCCAGCTTATCGCCCGTCTCATCCTGATATCTTCGGTGTGATCGTACGGTATATCGAAGTCGGACAGGTCGTCGGTCACATGTCCGCCAAGGATGGAGTCGCGCGGATCACGTGTCCAATGGATATAATAAGCTTCAGGAAACATCCTTATAATCCAGGGATAAGTCAGTACTGTTTCCGGTAGTTTCCAGCCTTTATTCACAGCATCACTGGAGAGCACTGAAGATAGATAGGACTCTACCAGGCGGGTGAACTCGGGGTCTATCGGCATTGTGTGGAGCTTAGAGAAATCCCACTGAACTCCTCCAAGATGCACTACGTTGCGGGAAATCACCCTGCAAGCCTCATAAAGGTCATCGGCTGGAACCAGGTCACTGGATGGGTTGAGCTGTGCTCCCATATATACACCGCTTTCGGAGAGCGTATGTGAGATCGCCCTGGTCCCCCCATGTCCTCTGCCGATCACTGTAACTAACATAATATGCCGTCCTTCCATAATCAAAAAAGCAATTAAACCAGCATACCATACTGGGTTAACGATTGCCAGTTAGCCGGGGATTTGAGCACAAACATGAGGTATTTGTCATTCTGAACGCAGTGGAGAATCTGCTTTTCAACAAGAAAAATTTCACTACGTTCAGGATGACAAAGCGGAATGGGGCTCGGGTGCGTTCCAAGTTTGTGATAAGATCACCTGATAAGATCGTGTCATTCCCGACTTGATCGGGAATCTAGAAACACACTTTTCGACAATATATAGGTTTCTGGATTCGCAGTCAAGCTGGGAATGACAAGCTGCACATCATTATTGTTTGCCATAATATGGTACACACTTATGATGTTCTTTGCAGAAGACTGACTATATTCAGAGGTTATTATTCCAGTGCCATTAAAGATGTGGCGGTCATTATGTCTGCGAAACGATCGGACATGGCGGTCAAAGCTGCTGCATGGACTTCTGTAGCAGGCATTATGCCTTTTCCATCAAATGTTGGTAAATCCCGGCTGGCGCAGGCATCGGAGACTACTACTGATCTGTAACCCATCTGGGTTGCGTCCCTTGTGGTTGTCTCTACGCACATGTGGGTCATAAGACCGGTGATGATTAGTGTTGTTATAGAGTTTGTTTCCAGGTATTCCTGAAGCTCAGTGCTTCGGAAGCTGCTTGGGAAACCTTTCTGTATGACCTTTTCATCCGGTTGTGGGGTTACCACCGGATGGAAATCTACCCCACTTGAGCAGGCAGCAAAAATGGGAGCGCCAGCCTGGGAGACCTGTTGAATGTGTATGATTTTGATTCCCTTATTGCGAGCCCACTCTCGAACTTTTGCGGTGGTATTAATCATTGCTTCACCATCAGGGATCAGAAGCTTGCCGGGTGTGAAGTAGTCCATCTGGATATCGATTAGTAACATTACAGTTTTAGCAGGATCGATACTGGAAATCGGAGTAACACCTGCTATCTGGAAAAGGGTCTTTGGAAGCATGATCATTCTCCTTTACGACTTTATTTGATAGGATTTTAACAATACTATGAGGTGGTGTCAACAAGTGAGAGTTCCATCTTGTTTCGACAAGTCCCTTTTCATAATTCAGAATTTCAAATGTACTCTTCGGAGTTACCTGGTGCATCGGCATCGACGCTTCGGGGGATCGTGGGTGTGACTGTAACATAATGGTCTCTGCTCCCCCTCCGCTCTGATACCGATGCATTCAACCGAGGGTCTTAATCAACCATTTTCCGTGCATTCTACGTTTTCGCGTGAAATCCCTTCCTGAAGCCTGAAGCCTTAAGTCTATCCCTTCGTACTTTATCTTGCTGCCAGGTAGCCCCAGCAATACAGGTTGGGGGCGATTGAGTCGTGGATGGTGAATTCGCAGAGCAGGGCATTCCAGCATATGTCCATATATGTCTCTACTGATGGCCATGTCTGCAGATCGGGGTAGCAGTATGGACCAAGGAGTTTGCGGCCCCAGTCTCCTTCGAAATAGGCGTTTGTCACATCGAAAGGTCCAAGGACGGTTATCCCTTCAGGAGGTGTCTGGCCGGTGGTCCGGGAGTCCACATGCAGTGGATTCTTCGGATAAACCTGACCTACGCCGGTAGTGAGGCACATATTGGTTGGATTGGCGCCTGCACCGAACTGAGCTGCCAGAACTATACCACTCAGATATTTTTTATCCTTGGTTAGGTAGTGTGCCCAGATCATATTGGTAGCATCCGGAGTTGCGGGTATTCCGATACCGAAGGGCCTCCATGGATATTTTGTCCATTTAAATGCAGTTGATTGACCGCCTGCTAATCGTTCATCTGCTGTCCGTTTGATTGCTGCCAGGCAGTCATCTTTGAGCTGTTTGTCCACTCCAGCTGCATCGGTCCTTACATATACCCAGGCAGCTTCGGACTGGTCGTGACTCAGCCACTGGGCCAGGATTGCATTGGGTTTGTTGAGGACTATTGTGTTTCGAAAGAGTTCATTCCAGCGTGTATCGCCTGTCAGGCGGAATAGTTCTGCTGCTGCATAATTTTTTGCATCACGAATCAAGTGATATTTATGTATAGGAACAGGATAACCTGCATTTTGCGGAATTGTCATATCGGCAGGCTTTACGGATGATTCGGGCTGCGAATTTGCCCATTCCATCGCTCGCAATGCACTGACTCGGTATTCATTGGCAAGCGCAGGATCATATGCTTCGAGGACATGAGCGGCTCTGGCGGCAGTCCCTGCATATAGATATGAAGACCAGACATCCGGGGCATAGGTCATCACTGTCAGGGATTCCTGCCAGCTTGTTTCTCCATGACGAGGATGCTCCTCGGACTCAATACCTCCGCGTATCCCTCCTTCTGCAGTCTGCAAACGGCGGTAGACGTCCAGGCCAAATAAGGCTTCATCCAGCATATCCGGGAGCTTGTTAGCTGACTCCGGGATGTTCAGGTCAATCTTTGATGAGAACTTCGGAAACATCTCTACAAGATCTAGAAGGTTTCGGGTGGACACAAGGTGTTGAATGCGGCGGTCCCAGTCTCCTGCATCGTGGTATCCTCCCCATGCATTTGGGACGATGGTGTCGGTTTTTCCTTTAACCAGATTGGCAAAGTTTGTAGGTTCCATATCGTTACCCAAAGGACCATCACCCGTGTCGAAGATGCTTGTAGTCGATGCGTAGACTTTTACTCCATCATCGGGGTGGAAATCGCGAGGTCTTATGAACTTCGTGTATGGAGGTCCAAGAGTGATACCGCTGCGCTGGTGGAAAAGACCACGGACTGAGGTGCGGAAAGGAGCCTGCCAGACATTTGAGCTGATTGCAAAAGGCATTGAACGTCCGATTCCAGGGATGACGAGTGTATAGTGCCCGGGTTGCTTGAGACTGGCAAAGTCGGCTATGTAGACATCGGTCAGGTTATAGTTACGCTTGTATACATCCTCTGTTTTGTCACTTGCTGCTTTTGAGAGAGCAAATTTGGATTTGTAGACTGTCTTGCCGTGTTTAGTATCCATAATCAGGAAAGGTAGATTGGGTTTGTATGATAGTCCGCCACCGTCCCCCATCCAGCAGGACAGGAATGCTACTTTCTCAGGGTCATCGGGTCTGAAGCCTATCTGAGAAATATGAATTGCCTCACTCTGCACGCTGGCTGATTTGATCGTGAAGTGATAGGGTTTCATAGGCATATTGGTGAATGTGAGGGTGTAGGTTGAACCTTCTTTGAGTGGCTTTGGCAGTTTGAGGTAAATTGTGTGCGAATATGCCCCGACGAAATCCCAGGGACCAGTGCGTCCCATGTTGTTCGGGTATGATTTTCTATATATAGCCGATGGGGAAAAGATCGTCTTACGGGCAGGATCTGATGTTGATAACAACTGGAAGTTTTTCGGGTTTTGAAGTTGTTTTGGATCAAGAGTTCCCCTTACTACCTTGTCGAATGGCATGAAGATGTCTTTCTTCCTGCCTGCGACTGCTCCGATGGCGGTTCCGTCTCTAAACAACCAATTCTGAGGAAAATTGACAACGATCTTGTCGGATGGCTGTGGTGTGTAGGTTGTGGGTCTGCCTTGCTGCACTTCTCCATCCTTTATTGATAAGCTTATGATGTCCGGTGCAACCAGGCTGAGAGCGGTGATTTTCGGAACAGGTATAAATTCGGAATCATAACAGGGCAACGAGGGAATGACGCCAATTGCTGCAAGTAATAATGCCATTCGAATTGATTTGGTGGAACGCATACTTCTACCTCTTGAATACAACATCGATAAATGAAGATATTATTCTCATTATATGCCTGATGGATGCTTGTGTCGATGTGGATCAGGGTGACTGTGTCAAGATAATTATCTGCAGATTTCGCGGTTTTACGCAGATTTTCGGATCAGGTAATTGTAGAATGCGCAAAAAATCAGAAAATATACCGTTCATCCATTACGATAAAGTGATCTGTGGATAGCATAAAATACACTCGCTCAACGATGCGTATATTTGTACAATTTAAAAATGTGTAAGGATAATCGAGATGTAATGTTGTATATTGAAAAGTAGGTTTCAGGAGGTGCGGAATGCGTGTTTTGGTGTTGCTGGTTGTTATGGTTTGCATTTTCAGTGTAGCTGCAGGTGCTGGTACATTTTTTCATGTATCCCGAAAGGGGAATGACAAATGGACTGGTAAACTTACTGTTGCTAACAGGTGGGGGAGCGATGGTCCATTCGCTACACTCGAAAGAGCAAGGGATGCTATACGTGAGTTAAAAGTACACGGAAAATATCCAGATGACGGGGTGACCGTATTTATACACGGTGGAACTTACGAGCAGAGAAAATCATTCGAACTCAACCGTATTGATTCCGGCACTCCAAACTCTCCTGTTACTTATCAGAGTTACAAAGGTGAGAAGGTCACTATCTCGGGTGGTGCGACAATTCCTGACAAGGCTTTCACACCGGTAAGAGATGATGCAATTCTAAAACGTTTGGATCCTGCGTCCAGAGATAAGGTGCTTCAGGCTGATTTGAAGTCGCTTGGGATTACCTACTTTGGTGATCCGTGGCCTGAGAATTTCCTGGGTTACACAGGATGGCCTGAGCTGTTTTATGACGGTAAAGTTATGCAGCTTGCGCGCTGGCCTAATGATGGATATGCCAGTGTAGCTAAAGTTATCGACCGTGGCTCTATGCCCAGATACGGTGAAGCTCCCGACCGTCCGGGAACGTTCCAGTATGATGGTGATCGTCCGTCACGCTGGTTGACTGCACCGGAAGTCTACCTCAATGGTTTCTGGGCATATTCGTGGTTTGCAAACTGTATGAAAGTAGCCAAAATCGATACTGATGCAAAGACAATTACATTCACAACTCCTCACCAGTATGGTCTGGGTGGACCAAGCGGAGGCGTTTATTATGCAATGAACGTGCTCGAGGAGTTGGATACACCCGGCGAATACTATCTGGACCGAAATTCGGGTATCTTATACTTCTGGCCACCGGAAGGACTTAGTGGCAAGGATATTTCTCTGTCTATACTTCCGGCTCCGATAGTTCTGCTTAAATATGCTTCATATGTTAATTTCCAGGGCCTGACATTCCAGTATTCCTGTGGAGAGGGAATTAAGATACAAAACGGTGACCATAACACCATTGCAGGCTGCAGTATAACCAACATTGCCAATACTGCAGTAAACATGGAGAGCGGAACTGGTAATGGAATAGTATCCAGTGATATCTATAACCTGGGGGCTGCGGGGATTATTTTGAATGGAGGGGACAGAAAGACCCTGACACCTTCTCATAACTATGCCAGGAATAATCACATTCACCACTATGGACGCTTGAAGCCGAATTATGAAGCCGGGATTATTCTGCGTGGGGTAGGGGGTATTGCTGAAAACAATGAGATACACGACGCCCCTCACCGCGGGATCGGTTTTGGCGGCAACGACCATCTGATACAGTATAATCACGTTCACCATGTCGGTCTCAATGCAGATGATGTTGGAGGAATTGGGACCGGAGGAGACTGGAGTGAACGCGGAACTACTGTCCGGTATAATCTGGTGCATGATATAGGCAGCGGATCGGCGGTTGGAAACATCTGTATTTATATGGATACCAACACTGCCGGGATATCTGTATATGGGAATATCATGCACAGTACCAGGCGCGGAATGCTGGTAAACGCTGGGCGTGATAATCTGATTGAGAACAATATCATTGCCAAATGCGATATGCCGATGACCATGAATTTCCGCATAGCTGATGCCTGGGACGAAGTAGAACTGCCCCAGAAACTCAACCTGGTTCCATATAAGGAAGAGCCCTGGAAGACCAGATACCCACAGCTTGCCAATATTCTTAACGAGAATCCGTTCGACACTAAAAACCAGATCATCCAAAAGAACTTGATCTATCAATGCGGTAATATGGAAGTAAGTGACGCTATAAGAGCTGCGGGAGTTTGGAAACAAAACGTTGAGACAAAGGATGATCCAGGGTTTGTGGATGCTGCTAAGTTTGATTACGCACTTAAGAGGAATGCTGAGGCATTCAAACTGATTCCGGGTTTCAAGCCCATACCTGTCAGTAAAATTGGGTTGTTTAAGGATAAATACCGCAGGAAGCTGCCTTGAGGGGTACATGCTGAAGGAATATGCGATGCGTTCACATAAGCCTGTTAAAAGCTAAATGTGGAGAGCAATCAGATGAAATATGATTTCAGTGCGGAGATAAAGCTGCTGGAAGGGAAGATGAAGTGGAGTGTTATCTACTTTCCATATCCAGCGCAAGAGCACTTCGGGACTAACGGCAGAGTAAATGTAAATGTTTTAATAGATGGGCACCAGTTCGATGGTGTGCTGCTGCCTTCGCGCAATGGGCATTACTTCGTTTATAACTCAGCTGTAAGGAAACTTGTGAAGAAAGAACTTGGCGATACGGTCCAGATTGAGCTTGAGAAGTGTGAAACGAAGCGGGAATTGGTAGTCCCTGATTACATATCAGTCGCATTGAAAGATAGTGCTGCATTTGAGAAATTCATGGAGATGCCGGATTACATAAAGCGAGAAGAGATCAATAAAATCGAATCTGCACAGCGGGATGATACAAAAACAAGGCGTCTGCAGGCATTGGTAGAAAAATATGCTTGATAGCGGGATTTAGTGCAAATATTTGGGAAGTTTTAGAGGAGCAATTATTACATTATGTCTATAAAAATAGAGTTTGCGCCAGTTGTGGAGCGTTGGAAGGCGTTTTGGATTGGTGAAAATCCGAGACCGATGGTATGGGGGAATTGTATTAAGGACGATCGCGAAATCTGGGCTCTGGCTGATAAAGTGCGGCTGCCTTATCCGCTCAATATAAATGGAGATTACAGGCAGATGGCACGCAATGCTATGACCTATTATAGAGAATGCACGGAGTATGTTGCAGATGAAGTACCTGCTTATTGCCCTAGTTTCGGACCTGACCAGTTTGCAGCTTTCTTTGGGGTGAAGCTCAATTATTCAGTTGACAGCGGTGGTACATCCTGGTCAGAACCAATGCCGGGAGAGCTTTCTGATATCCTGCCTCTGGAGATGTCGCCGGAAAATGTTGTATATAAGGGGATGCTTGAACTGGCTGCTGTATTTGCTGATGAAGCCAAAAGTGATTTAGTTGTAGGCAATATAGATATGCACTCCAACTTTGATGGCCTGTCAGCTGCCCGTGATCCTCAGAACGCATGTGTTGACCTGCTGATGTACCCTGATGAATCGAAAACTGCGTTGGAGCAGATAGATGCTATATATTCCCGATTCACAAAAGAATATGCAGGTTCAGCAAGGCAGAGAGAGACCGGGTCGCATGGGTGGACATCGGCATATTGTGAGGACCTGTTCAACACTATACAGTGCGACTTTATCTGCCTTTTGAGTCCGGCGATGGCGGATGAGTTCGTGATTCCATATCTGGCACGAGAACTGGACGTGCTGGACCATTCCATATATCACCTCGATGGCCCGGAAGCTATTCCGCATTTAGATTCCTTACTCAGTCTCAAAAAACTGGACGGCGTTCAGTGGGTTCCTATTGCCGGGCCAGGCAAACCGATGGCGGACAATCCACACTGGTACGAACTGTATCACCGGATACTGGATGCTGGCAAGTTCCTGCATATTGCTGTGAATGCAGAAATGGCAAAGACTATCCACCGTGAACTGCGCTCGAACAGGGTGATTTATAACGTGGGGGACAGCCCGGCAAACACCAGGGAATTGCTGGAGTGGTTGGAGAAGAATTAGGTTCTGTATTTACTGTCACATATCATTTGTTGAACTTGAATTTGAAAAATCCTATTGACGAAACTGTCCTCTGGGCGTAAACTTCAACAGGTGGGGCAGTTGTTGTCCTGAGACAAAATATAACGCAAGCTTTGTGGCTTTGCTGGAGGTATTATGGTTAAGATTCCTGACGGTCTGGATGTATGGGTGCTGGCCGGGCAATCGAATATGCAGGGATGTGGGGCATTGGTTGGTGTGCTTGAACAGGATGAGAGAGTTTTCAGCTTTACCAGTGCAGGGAAATGGGAAGTTGCCTGTGAACCGCTTCACCGGCTCTGGGAGAGTTTTACCCCGGTCCATCAACTGTTCATGCGTGCTGGTTATCCTGAGTCTGCCGGGAAGACCGATGAAGAAATGGCACGCATTGAAGATGAGACCAGGGTAGGGGGCTCCGGACTTGGGATATCGTTTGCCAAGACACTGGCTGATGCCCTGGGCAAGCCTATCGGAATAATTCCGGCAGCACATGGTGGAACATCTCTTGAACAGTGGAACCAGAACAAGAAGGACCAGGGAGGCAGCAGCCTGTATGGGGCAATGCTTGAACGGATTAAGCTAGCTGGCGGAAACGTTAAGGGAATCCTCTGGTATCAGGGTGAATCCGATGCCAATGAGAACGATGCAGTGAACTACCAGGAACGGATTATCAGCTGGATCGAAGCTGCCAGAGCGGATACCGGTATACTTGACCTTCCGGTGATAGTAGTTCAACTTGGCCGGTTTGTTTATCCTGACCAGAGCATTGCCCACTGGTGGGATGTTGTTAGGGAAGCTCTTCGAACACTACCGGATGTCTGTCCGAATACGGCTTGTGTATCTGCGAATGACCTTGGACTTGCTGATGCTATTCATATTGATACCCCTGGTCTTATAAGACTTGGCAGGCGGATGGCTCAGGCAGCTCTTCGAATGGAGCAGAAGTTACCGGCTGGTCCCGATGTAGTGAGAGTCGAAAAGTGCAAGGCTGATCAACCGCATATAGGTGCACTCAAAGTCATTTGCAAGGGTGTGACAGGTAAATGGAACCCGGAGCACCATATAGCTGGTTTTGAGCTCTTTGATGGTGAAGGCAATCCCCACCAGACCCGGTTTGTCATAGTGGCTGACAGAGATAAAGATGACCCTACAAGCATACGAGTCACTCTGACTGAGCCTCTCGTAGACAATAATGCCCGCCTGGGTTACGGACTGGGTTTAAATCCATACTGCAACGCAATAGACGATTCCGATATGCCCCTTAATTCTTTCCTGCCGATGACGATAGAATAGTAAAAGTGTAGTATAAAATCCGACCGATCAGTCCGATCCGACTGATCGGTCGGATTTTATACTTTTAAGCATCTGTTTGCCCTGCTATCCTGTAAATCCTCGAAATTATATAAAATTTGTGTTGACATACCTAGACATTCGGGGTATTATCTATACATAGATGTTCGATGTAATAGATGGAGGATATTGAGATGCCTTTTAATACTGAACTGGTTGGCAGCACTGTGGAGATGCTGGTTTTGAAACTGTTGTCTGAGAGAACTATGTATGGGTATGAGATTATCCAGATCGTCAATGAACGGACTGATGGGGAGTTTAGTTGGAAAGAAGGGACACTTTATCCTGTTTTGCACAGAATGGAAGGTGCCGGTTATCTGGTTACTGAGTGGAGAGTAGGGGATACTGGGAAGAAGCGCAAGTATTATGGGTTGACGGTGAAAGGGAGGAGTCACGCTGAGAGTAAAATCCAGGAATGGAACCGGTTCTCACAATCAGTAAACTCTGTTTTATATCAACCTGCGAGGTGATGATTTGGACAACCAACCGTTTGAAAAGCTGGCAGAACAAGCAGCTTCAGGTTTAAAAAGTGATCCTGAACTCTATCTGGATGTAAAACAGGAGCTGTGTTCACATCTGGAGGATAAGGCAGAGTCCTTTGCCGGAGAAGGCAAGAGTGAAGAGGAGAGTGTAGAGCTGTCCTGCAAGTCTCTGGGTTCCCCAATGGACATGGCAGCAGAGCTATTGAATGGCAACAAACAGCGCATGAAGCTTCGCAGTTTGATGAGGTTGTTTCTGGGTGGGTTGATTGTTCCGGTTGCTATAGTAATGGCTTTTGGAGTTGTGTTTTGGCGATATACACGCGCTTCCAATGTATTAGATGTGCCCACATTATTGGGCTCTTCTGGGTTGTTCGGCATCGAAAAAGTGGATAGAGAAGATCAAAATTTACTTGCTTACAAGTTAAGAGGTGGAAATGAAAATGCACCACAGATAAGAAAATACTGGGAGACTCATCGCAGCGACCCAGACAGCCGGATGTATTATGCCTATTATGCCATATTCCTTGATCCGAAGAAGGATGCTTCATTCGTTGATGCTATGCGTTTGGGTGAGAAGATAGAACCGAAGAATGCTCTATATAATGTGCTTATGGCTGATTTCTATTTAAATCGTGGAGTACAGAGCCGGACAGATTTCCCCCGGGATTCCAAAAAAGCTGCAGTGGACAAGATACTTGACCATGATGCATTTAGTCTAGGGATAGTTGAAATGCGCAAAGCGGCTTTAAAACCTTATCTATACACTTATCAGATGCAAATACTTCGCAAGAAGGTAAACTCTCTTCCCAATCCCGTTTTAACAGAAGATTATGTCCGCCACATAAATGTATCAGCAAGTGAGTTGTTTCCTAACATGGCGACATTTCGTGATGTTTCAAGGCGTATGCCGGCAGCAGTGCGTTTGCTTATTGCAGATGGCCACCCCGCAGAAGCTGCTGTATTGATGGATACATGGAAACCTTATGCAAAACTGATTGCTTCAGAATCAAATCCAATATTGATCCATTGCCTGGTGGCTCATGCAATTGATACTATTCTAAGCAAAGAGGCTATACCAATCTACACGAACTTGGGATTGAATTCGAATGCTAAAGAAGCTGGCGAAATATATGCCAGGCTTGCCGAATTAAAGCATCAATGGAGATCAAAGACTTCATTGTCTTACAAGAATACTGAGAAGCTATCGGATGAACATGGATCAATAATAGCGAGAATGTTGGTTCCTATTATGGGAGACGTGAAGATGACAGATGATGATCTCAAGCCTGGCAGGATGCATGAGCATGTGATGATGGAGGAAGGAGTTACTCTGGGCACTCTTGCTGTCCTGGCTCTATTGCTGATCGGTACTCTTGTCCAGTCGATTTTGTGGTTGTATAGACTCCGTCAGGCTGCATCAGTTCCGATCCTGTTAATGCCTCCAGGTCAGCTGATAGCTCGTGCACTTGTGTTTGGTATTGTGGTTCCTGTCTTGATCTATTGGTTCTATGCACGTGTGCTTCCATTTGGAGGACGGGATTATGGCCTGGCAAGTGTGATGTGGCCAAGGTTTGTTGCTGAACTGAGTGTGATGGCACTACTAATTCTCAGTATACCAACGACTATCATACGAAGATATATCCGGCGGCGTTGTGTTGATCTCAACATAGCAGTTCCGTGTGTAAAAAACGAAATTGTGAGCACATGGATAGTAAGGGGAGCAACGATCCTGGCGATAGGACTCGTTGTTGTTATCAAAGCTTATTGGATTAACATTTCACCGGTATTTACTACGCTTGGAGTGCTATTTGCCATAGCAATCACGGTCTTTGGAATTCGGTTTATTATAAGAAAACGAACCCAGCACGGATTATACTATGGCACCCTGGCGAAGTCCCTGATTCCTATATATGCGCTATCGATGGTCCTGATTTCAGTGACCTTGCAACCACTGCTGCTGCGAAGTGAAGCTAGCTGGCTTAAGAAAGACAAACTCATCTATGGCTATCTTGCAGACAGGCATAATACCACAGTAGGGTTTACTGGTATGGAGCAGAAAGCTACACGAAAATACTGGGGTTTGCTGAAGCAGGCTTTATCTGATGAGCCTGGAACTAGTAAGTAATAAAGAATATCTGACTGATCTGGCGGATCTGACCGATCAGTCAGATGGTATTACAGCAATAATAACGGATAAATATCTCTATTGCACATCTCCAACTTGACCAGATCACCCTCAGAGACCTATAATTCCCAATGTGTTACCCTCGTAATAATACCAGGAGTTATGCTTCGTATGCCTACAGAACAAGTCTCTACACTCAAGAAAATCGTGATTGCCAGCCGTCCATGGTCTTTTCCTGCATCTACTATGCCGGTGATATTTGGAACTGTGCTTGCAGTTACCATAGGACATTCGGCGTTTAATCCGCTGTTTTTTGTTATGTCGCTAATAGGTATGGTCATTCTGCATGCCGGGGCAAATGTGCTCAGCGATGTCAATGATTTTAAGAACGGGTTGGATACTGAGATCACTCCTGTCAGCGGGGCAATTGTACGCGAGTATTTTAGCCCGAAACAGGGTCTTATACTAGGAGCCACTATGATGGCAGTCGGATGTGGTATTGGACTGGCTTTGGTCTACTTCGTTGGGATGCCAATTTTATTGATAGGGCTTGTAGGGGTTGCAATCGGTGGTTTTTATTCGGCTCCACCGTTTGCCTTGAAGTATCATGCGATGGGGGATTTTGCAGTATTTATGGATTTCGGAATACTGGGATCGCTGGGAGCGTGGACAGTGCAGACCGGGCATTTGGCGGCTGAACCAGCTATCTGGGCTATACCGATGGCTTTGCTTGTGATCGGCATACTGCATGCAAACAACTGGCGGGATATGTTGGGGGACACTGATGGTGGTATAAAGACTGTTGCCTCATTGCTGGGTGATCAGAATTCATTGTATTATTATGGTTTCCTTATATTTGGACCTTTTGCAATAGTAATTGGTATTATTGCATTCACTCACCTGATGCATTCTACTATGCAACTGCCATTGACATCTTTGCTTGTATTGCTAGCTTTGCCTTCGGCCTGGAGGTTGTGGAAACGCGGATGTATAAGGGCTGAATCCACAGATCCAGTCAGCTTTATTTTGTTGGATAAAGGAACTGCTGATCTGAACCTGATATTCGGGTGTCTCTACACAGCTTCATTGCTTCTGGGTAAATTTTTGTGATTGCTGAGAGATTTCGACCATGGGCGTTGATGGCGCTTGCGCTGGCGATGTTTGTTCCTCTATTTGTAACTGGTGGGCTGCCCGGGTTTGATTTTTGGTGGTGGATGACTACCAATGCACTGGTCCTGGTAAGTCTTGCATGCTTTTCGGACAAGAAGTATATAGATATACTCCGTGAAGACCTTAGCCAGAATGCTTGGAAGAAGATCGGCATGGGATTAGCAGCAGCGGTTCTTTTGTATTTTGTATTTGCTGCAGGGAATTATCTTGCTCAGATGTTTCCATTTGCAAAGTCAGGTATCGCTGGAGTCTATGGTCTGAAACATGGCATTTCCTCTGCCAGAATAGGATTCCTGATGCTGCTGGTTATTGGGCCTGGCGAAGAGATATTATGGCGGGGTTACTTTCAACGAGTTTTTAGCACGGCCTATGCTCCATTTATTGGTTTGGTCATTGCAACATTCTTCTATGTCGCCATGCATATCGCGAGTATGAACATAATGCTTGTGGTTGCGGCTGCTGTATGCGGGGGATTCTGGGGGCTGTTGTATTTAAAATATCGCTCAGTATTGTTGAATGTAGTCAGCCATACAGCCTGGGATATTGCGGTGTTCCTATTGTTTCCTTTCAGTTGAACTCCACTAACTTGCATTACTCACCAATCGTCGCTTTTGGCCGGTAGTAAAGGCAAAAGCTGGGCAATCATAAATAATACGGGTAATAGTTCAGTTTTATGAGAATTTAAAGTCCATTCATACTTCGATACGCGCTTTGCGCTACTCAGCACGAACGGACTTTAGGTCAGTTGACAGGAGACTGAACTCTTTCTAATGCAGGCTAAATAGGAATGTTGCTGTATAATATATTGGCTCTGGAGCCTGCCTTTATTTGGAGGATGTGTGCGATGCGTTGGTTATATGCAATTGTAATGGCCTGCCTCTGTGCTTCGGCAGCACATACTGCTTCCTTTGAGTTGCCTGCTGGCGGACGGATTGGTGTTGTATCCTCTGTTGTAAATGTGTTTCCCGAGACTGTCATGCAGGATAGCGACCTTGATAATCATATGTCACTAACTGCTGCCAGGGGTGAGTCTGAGAGTGCACAGATTGTTATCTCAGCGGGAACCAACCCGGTAAACATTGACAAGGTAATAGTCAGCGGATTGAAGTCAAAAACATCGATCATAGCATATAGCGCTGTACAGGTGGAGATAGTTGCATATGCAGACCTGAAAGTAAACTCATGGAGAGGCGTCAAGCGTCTCGGCTTGTGGCCTGACCCTATCATTGCTATGCGCCCCTTTGAATGTCCTGCTAATGAGTCCCGCTGCCTTTGGATCACGGTAACTATTCCGCGTTCTGCTAAAGCCGGAGAATATACAGGTTCTCTGACACTCTATTCGAATACTGTAAAGCTTGCTACTATACCATTTGGTGTAAAAGTATGGAACTTCCAACTTCCTGAAGCTCCTGCTCTGCATACCAGCTATTGGATGGACCTGGAATCTCGATATGATCCGATCCGTGACCCTCAAGCTAAGCAGCAGATGATCGAGTTATTTGGCAAGTATCGAACCTCTACTAATCTTTTCGAAATGCCTGACTATTACCTGGAACATGATGGACGTGTTACCTGCGATGCATCCAAAATGAAGAAGACGCTGTCAGAAGCTGTCAATGCAGGATTCAGAACTCTGAACCTGGGCAGCGGATGCTGGTCGATGGCGTCATTTGATAACGTTATTATTAAAGACCGCAAGACGGGTAAACCTCTGCCAAAAGAAACTCAGAAATCAGCGCTGGATGCCCTGGATGCACGCGATAAGGCAAAGGGAAAACCCGGAGTCGACCAGTGGTTTTTTGCACGGATGTATATGAATGATATATGTGACTGGCTGGAGTCAAGGAAACTGCTGGACAGGTGCTATATCCAGCTCTATGATGAGGAGCCTAATCCCGAGAATTATCCAAGTATTGCAAGTTATTACGACCAATGGAGACAGTTCGAACCCAGGGCCAGATACCTTGGGCTTCTGGGAGTTCATCCTGCTATGCAGGGAGTCTTCGATGTTTGGTCCCCACATATAGTAACCTATGATAAAGAAGCATTTCGAATGGTCAGTGAAGGTATTTCCCTGAAGGGAAAGAAGAACTTCGAAGCTGTAGTTACAGCAAGTTCAACTGGAAAATGGGGAACAGCAGCATTTTATGCATATCGGCCAGTTGATGCCTATGATGGTTGTGATTATACCAAATGGACACCAGCAGAGAATCCATCAGCAGGAAATGAGCAGTGGCTGCGATTTGATTTTGCAGTGCCAACGGAGATAGACGGGATCAGAATCCTGCCATATGAAGAGAGTGGATTTAAAGTGGCACTGCGTTCAGTCAGCATTGAGATCTCAAAGAACGGGCAGAGATTCAGACGCATTGCGCTATCAGCCAGACCATCCGAACCTAATGTCTATGATCTACCGAAGAATTTCTATAAATCAGTCAGGATAGTTTTCTCCTCCGTTGATCCGCAGTTTACCCCGACAGCAGAAAAGCCTTTGCCATCATTGAGTGCTACAGTATTTGGAGTCCGGGAAGTCGAGTTTGTCAGATCAGGAATGCCTATGGAGTCAACGTTGCCCCGTGAGAGAGTGCGCAAGTCGGAAATGTGGGAATACCAGGTAGGCGCTGATTACCCGGGTGTTTGTATAGATGCCAATCCAACAGAGATAGGTCATACCGGCACACTGATGTTCCAGCGCAAGAGCAAGGGGTACTTAAACTATGGTGCCGGGCAATGGCCGATGGTTCCGCTAAATCGCCCCAAAGGTGAAGATCCCCTTGTCTGGCAGATAACAGGAGATACCGGATCTGCATACATAGTCTATCCTGGCAGTCAAAAAATCCTTCCATCTGTCAGGTTTGCCAGATTCAGGGATGGAGTGGACGAATACGATTATATGACAATCCTGGAATCTATTGATCCGAAAAATGCATTAATATCTAAGTTCCGAGAGACTGGTGAACTGGCTGATAGAGAAGTGTGGGCCAGGGCGATAGAAGAATCCAAAAAATGATCCGGAATGGAGGATTCGTCCAGTCATATATCGAACACAGACACTTAAGTGGTCACGCTGGTGGTAATGTGTCGCAAGCGAATATTTACCTGCATTATTCATGATTGACTTCGCTGTTGCCCCTACTGCGGGGCAACAGCGAAGCTTCGTGAATAATGCGGGTTAGCTGTAAGCTCCTGATAATCAGTTGACAAAGCACGCTGAAACGTGATAGATTTCGTATCGTCTGCTGCAAGGAATAATGCTGCTGTTTTGTTCTATGCGACAGAAAAAATACAGGAGTGATAAATGGAATACTGGGATCGGGACGCTGAGTGTATGGATCGAGGACAGCTTCGCGAGCTTCAAAACAAGAGGCTGGTCGAGACTGTAAAGCACGCTTATGATAATGTGCCTGGCTATAAAGTCAAGTTTGATGAGATGGGGCTGAAACCTGAGGATATAAAGGGGATCGATGATCTTCATTTAGTGCCCTTTACTACCAAGACTGACTTTAGAGACAGCTATCCGTTTGGTATGTTTGCAGTGCCAATGTCCCAGGTCGTCAGAATTCACGCCAGTTCAGGAACTACCGGTAAATCTACCGTTGTGGGTTATACAAAGGATGATATAGCAACGTGGGCTGAACTGATGGCTCGGACGTTGGGTGCTGGTAATGTGACATCCGGCGATATAGTACAGAATGCTTATGGCTATGGACTGTTTACCGGCGGTCTAGGCGCTCATTATGGTGCGGAACGGATTGGGGCATCTGTAGTCCCAATTTCTGGAGGTAATAGCAAACGTCAGATACAGATAATGCAGGACTTTGGGTGTACTGCTCTGTGTTGCACACCGAGTTATGCCTTGATGCTGGCAGAAACCGCCAGAGAGATGGGTGTGGATTCTGCCAATCTCCCAGTAAGAGTTGCGTTCCTTGGCGCTGAACCCTGGACTGAGAGTATGCGTAAGCAAATTGAAACTCAGCTGGGTATTGACGCTCTGGATATTTACGGCTTGAGCGAAGTTATGGGCCCTGGAGTTTCTTATGAATGCATGGAGAAATCCGGGTTGCATGTGAATGAAGATCACTTTATTATTGAGACTATTGATCCGGATACCTGTGAAAATGTGGCCGACGGTGAGAAGGGAGAGATAGTCTTTACATCTCTTACGAAGCAGGCGCTTCCTCTCCTTAGATATCGTACCAGGGATATTAGTATACTCAATAATCAGCAATGTGTTTGTGGACGGACTTTTACCAGGATGCACAGAGTTATGGGTCGAACCGACGATATGCTGATTATCCGTGGCGTCAATGTGTTTCCATCTCAAATAGAGACTGTTCTTATGGAGACTGAAGGCACTGAGCCCCATTACCTCATTGTTGTGGATAGAGAAGATTCTATAATGGATAATCTCGAAGTCTGGGTTGAAGTATCCCCCGAGTTCGCATCCGATGAGGTCAAAGTCCTGGAGTCTATGGAGCGTAGAATCTCTGCAGAGCTGCACAGTGTGCTGGGAATCTCATTGAAAGTGAAGCTTGTAGAACCGAAGACCATTGCGCGAAGCGAGGGTAAGGCGAAACGAGTTATCGACAGAAGGGATCTGTATAAATGAAAGTCAGCCAGTTATCCGTATTTATAGAGAATAAATCAGGCCGATTGGCCGATGTTACCAGAGTGCTATCCGACAATGCCATCAACATTAGAGCGTTGTCAGTGGCGGATAAGGTTGATTACGGTTTGCTGCGCTTAATCGTTGATGACCCGGAGAAGGCTAAAGCTGCCCTCAACGAAGAGGGATTTACGGTAGCTGTGACTAATGTACTGGCAATTGAAGTCCCGGATATACCCGGTGGTTTGGCTGGTATAATCGCGATTTTGGCCGATGCGGGAGCGAACATAGAGTATATGTACGCTTTTGTAGGAACATCGGGTCAAAATGCTATAGTTATCTTCCGCATTGAAAATGCCGATGATGCTATAGAGATTCTCCAAAGTCGGGGGATCAGAATACTGAGTGGCGCTGAAGTATACGCGCTTTAGGATGCATGATCTGAGATTTGGAACAGTGCATCCGGCCCGCATTATTCATGGCTAACTGTATAAATACTCTGTATTTGTATTCTCAGCTTTTACCTCTGCTATCGGGTAAAGGCGAAGCTTTGTGAATAAATCGGGTGATGTGACAACTTGTGATATTCCGGTATTAGCGGGCAGATACTCACTAAATTTGAGCTGAGATGTTATCGGTGTGGGGCTGTAAGATATTTTGGCTGTCTGATTAGATGTGTTTGCTACAACGAATATCAGTGATTGTGTTTTTAATGTGGAGGAAGTAACTTGAAGAGGTTTGTTGTTGTTGTTTGTCTTCTGCTGGTGCTTGCCTGCGGAGCAGCTGTAGCCCAGTCTGTGCAGGGTCTAGAGATGCACGGCTATATCCAGGATAGGTTCTATGCCAATCCTAATGCTTCTGCGGTTTTTGCGATTGACCGAGTATCCATCAGTGCAAAGGCTGACCTACCCAATAAAGCAAAAATGTATGTTGAATACTACATCAACCCGTGGGTAACTGACAAAGTTCTTGCCAGTGGGACAATCACAGGTGAGCAGTCCAGAAACTATCTGGAAAGCGGCTATGCGGAAATACCAACAAAGGATGGTTTCCTTCGAATAGGTAAGGGACGATGCCTTAACTTCGGAATAACTCCAGCTTATGGCAATCGGAAGACTACATCATATGGCTCCCTTGCTGAGACTTTCACTCAGGACAGAGTTACTGGAATACAGTACTGTGTGAGAGATGAAAAGTTTGATGGCGGTATCAGCATACTTGATGCTTCCCATGTGACTAACAGAGCTCTTGGACCCTACGTTGTTTCTACTACCAATACAGTTAAGCACATTGCCGAAAGAGATGACAATGCTAACCTGAGTGGAGTGTTGGCTGCTACTGCTAAAATCGGATGGGTATATCCTAACTTTAAGTGGCATTTGTCTGGCAGCACCAGCAAAATGCTTGCCGCAGAAGCAAGTGCAATCGCTGGATTCTATGATAGTACCACAACCGATCGTACAATGAATAAATACGGTTTGGATGCTACCTATCAGAAGGGCAATTTGTTTATGTCTGCTGAAGGATACAGAGGCCAGTATTCTATGGTGCGTATTGATGGTTTAGGCTTGATCCTGGGCTACGAGCCGAAGGACAAACCCAGATACTACGTAACATATAATACGCTTACAAACAATCTGAAACCAACTTTTGTCCAGCAGACCTGGGATACCAGACAGTTCATATTCGGCTATGTCTACCCAATATCCAAAGGCGTTTGGCTGGAAGGCAACTACATAAAGAATATGGAAGTTCCTGGTGGCGGAGTAAGCAAAGTTAAGAACGACATGATGTTTGCAGAGTTGTTTACATCTATCTAGTATTTAATACTGTCAGTTGAATAAATGAGACCGGGGAGTGATCTCCGGTCTCATTTTATGTACATCATAGATTTGTTCGCAGGAGTTTTATCGTTTGCAAAAGCAATACTTAACTGATGATGTGGGTGAGTCTTGCCTGGTAGCAGATCTCTCCTGTAATTCCAAGTTCGGATATGAGAGCTGTAGCTTTTTCGAAATCTCTGCGAATGTGCTCAGGTTCATGCGCATCTGCAGTAACTATGACTCGAATACCGCGTGTTAAGCAACCTCGAAGGATTTTCTCACTGGGGTATTGTTCTTTAATGGGTTTGTGCCAGCCAGATGTATTCAGCTCAAGGCACATACCGGCAGCGGCTATAGAATCCAATGCAGTATCAATTTTATCGGTCAGATCAATGGTTGGAAGATAGGCAAACTTCTTGTGAAGATCAAGATGACCAGCGATATCAAAGACTCTGCTATCTGCAAGTTCCTTGATCCTGTCCCAATAGGTTGATGAAATATGGTTGCGTCTATCCTGGTCGATTGCTTCCCAGTAGTCAGGAGCGTCGTCAATTGGGAAACCATCTACAATATGTACTGACCCCAGCACATAGTCGAATGGAAATTCAGCAAGCTTTGATCTCAGCTCTTCTACAGTATCAGGTTGATAATCTGCTTCAATCCCCAGCCTGACTACGATGTCTTCCTTGTATTTATCTTTCAGCGCCAGGACTTTCTCGACATACTGTGGGAGATAATCCAGAGGCATACTCCAGTCGAGGGTATGTCCATCAGGGAGCATCAGATAGTGGTCGGATATGCCTACTTCGTTCAGTTCCGCGCCGATGGCGGCGAGAACCATCTGTTCCATATCTGCTATGCCATCTGAAAGATTGCTGTGAACGTGATAAGAGGTGAGCATTTGGGGACTCCGAACAGGGCTGCGGTTATGCAGGGATTGGTAGAAATGGCGCGCCTGGAGGGACTCGAACCCCCGACCCTCTGATCCGAAGTCAGATGCTCTAATCCACTGAGCTACAAGCGCCGTCAGGTTTACTGTTAAAGTATAACATTTATGTGAGTTGAGTTCAAGAGTTAATGTGGTAGGTAACAGTTCAGTTTAGTGAGAATTTAAAGTGCATTAATACTTCGATACGCGCTTTGCGCTACTCAGCACGAACGGACTTTATGTCAGTTCACATTGTACTGAACTCTTTCAGTGGTAGTATCTTGTTTCTGAGGAGCATTCCATATGCATTATATGGGTCCAACGCGCAAATTGTCCGCACTTCGACTCGCTCAGCACGAACGGACTGCGCTTACATGCGCTAGACCAAGGAAGTCTGATTGTGTTCTGGAATACTATACACCTACAAATCAAGTTATGCGTATTCAGAAGGTTAAGGTGTTTGGTTTGACTAACAAAGCATAGAGACAAAATGTGTTACCTATGTCTCCGGACACTTTATAAAGGCCTTGTCGGGGGAAGAAATGTACAAACTGATATTGTGTTTGTTCACAGTGATTATAAGTATACTATCGATGCATCCAGCCAATTGTCAGGATCAATATGTCAGAGGATGGCTTGATTTTAACAGGAATATATCTCCCGTTGCCAGACCGCTGGATATGCTTTGGTTTAACCAGGGGGGAGCAGCGGGTTCTACCGGTAGAAAATGGAAAATCAACCAGAGAAATGATCCGGATATTGGTAAGTCAGGATGGTGGACCGTTACATCAACTAATCGTGATTCAGATATAAGCGGCTGGGCTGCTCTCAGAATGGCTCTGCCACATAATATCTGGGGGAAAACAAGTGGGATTAGAATACGCATTAAGTCTTTGAGTGAAGGTACGATAGTTGCTTATGGTTATTCCGGAGGCGAGAACTTCTATGCAGTTAAGAATGTTGGTCAACGGGATATAGCTCTGAAGCAGGGAGTTAATGATCTGGAACTGACTTGGAGTAGCCTGGGCGCTGATCCTGCACAGGTAACTGCATTTGGAATTGCCCACTCGAGGATCAACTACAGTATTGGCATATCACGTATTGATATATTGTTTCAGGATAAGAAATCAGCGGATGAATATGATGCCTACCAGGCACAGATACTCAATGTCATGGGTGAGTGGCTGGCAGCAAGAAAACTGGATATCCGTGGACTTAGGAGCAAGCTTACTGCAGATGAGTGGGAATCACGAGCGTGGCAGGGAGCTCAGCTGGTTGCGATAGGAGAGCAGATAGAACACTGGCACTCTCTTGCAATACATCTGGGTTATAAAGATTCAATCTGCAGCAAATTGAGGATTCAGAGACATACTACTATTAAAGGTTTGGAGATTGGGAAGAAAGTAAATAAAGAGATCGCTGCCTGCCAGGATAGTGTTGACACATATATCGATAATTGGATCAAGATAATACCTGTCAGCAAGAGGAAATGGTATGTTGGAAGCGACAAACGATTCCATAAACCTGATGGTTCGGCATATCGCATGTTTGGCCCGCACTATTTTAGGATGTTGGTTGATCCTAATGACATTCCCGATGGAGCTTACAATCCCTGGGATATCAGGTATATGTCTGCACTGGGGTTCAATGGGATGCGGCTTTATGTAGTGATGCATCATCTTGAGCCAACCAGAGGCAGGTTTGATCCTGTTTACTTGAAAATGGTAAAGGATATATGCCACGAAGCGGAGAGATACGGCATTGCCTTAAGTGTAGATCTGCACTGGCAGTTTCCGGACTGGTTTGTTAAGGGCAAACCGGGCCTGGAGCCTGCGCCTGGTGATGTGAATGCGTATGGTAGTTTTCAGAATAGTTACCAGTGGCCTGAAGCATTAGTGGATACCTGGGGACGGCTTGCAAAAGAACTTGCCGATGTGCCAAATATTGCCGCCTGGGAGGTTCCTGCAAATGAGCCTATAATTGCTGCCGGTCCAAGGGGAGCAGAGGCATATCCGGCGATCAATAAGTGGTGGAACAAGTATCTTTCTGAGACATATGGTTCACTTGATAGACTTAATGCAGTGTGGTCGGCTGCAGCGAGCGGGGTAGATCGATATTCACTTCATCCGGATGAGAATTGGAATAAAGACAGTATAAAACCACTCGGATTTCAGAATGATCCCGATGCTTCTTCGGCTTACGACTATAATCCCAGACTGTGGGACCACGTGAAATGGCATGCTGACATGCAACAAGACCTTACAGGCAGGATAATGGTCGCTATTCGGAAGCAATGGCCTGGTGCGGTAGGGATGATGCAGAGAACTATTGGCGATATTTGGGATAGAAGCCCGGTACCGCTCAGTTATTACTCCATTGACACAATTCGTGGGAAGTATGTCCTACCTGGCACGCATTATGGTATGGGGAATACTCTGGAAGCTCTGAAAGCGTCTACACAGACGTATGCCAGTTATGATTCAGAAACATCCCTGCTTGATTCGGAGAAAATGGTCAAGCAGCATGTTGAGTTGGGACTGGGATTCTGTCCGTTTATGTATAGTGTGCTGGGTAGAGGCGAGGGCGGCCCGCTCCTTGCTGACGACGAAGGACGGTTGGCACCAGGTGCACTGTATCTGAGTAAACAAGCAAATTGGATTCGGAGATACTGGCCTAAAACAAAAACAGGTCCAAAGGTTGCAGTAATATTGAATGGGAGACTGGAAGCTGTGATGCGGAGCCCGGTCGGTAATCTGATTGATATGCTTCACAGCAGAGGATGCAGGATAGGGGTCTTTAACGGTCTTGAGATTGTGGAGAATCCAAAGCTACTTGATGGTTATAAGCTCGTTATTACCAGCAGCAGTTATATGGATGTGGATCTTCTTCGCGTTTTGGATGAGAACTATAAAGGTAAGGTGTTTCTGCACGGGCGGCTTGACTATGATGCTTATGCTCGCAGGCCTGAACAGGGCCTTGCCGCAGAACTTGCGAAGAGGAAAATCATACTCGCAAGTTCAGATGTAAGTCAGTTCTCAGGTTCCGGTAAACCTCCGATTGATCTGTCAGGGGAGTGGATGTTCAAACATATGGGGAATATTACGGAACCTGGTGACAATCCTCCTCCTGCAAATCCTGCTCCAGATTGGTTGCGTATCAAGGTTCCATCATACTGGGACAATTCCGGAATTATGCCTTATCTCACACTTACGAATGTTTTAGGAGATGCATGGTATATTCGGAAAGTCACAGTCCCACATGCCTGGAAAGGGCAGTGTGTGAAGCTGATTATGGGGGCAATTGATGATTATGACTGGACTTTCTTCAATGGACATTTAATAGGCCATACCGATAGTTCGACAGCTAACGCATATACCGCACTTCGCGATTATGTGGTTCCGGGCAATATAATAAACTGGAATGGTGAGGATACTATTGCTGTTAGAGTTAGGAATACGTTTGCCGATGGCGGAATATGGAAAGCTCCTGTAGAACTGCGGTGCCTGGATACCGGGAAAGTGGTTTGGAAGAATAAAACTGTTCCGGAAGCTAATCAGGAATCAGTCGTCGTCAGTTCTTCGTGCTCCTTGATTGTGGATATGAATCTACGTCATGGTGTAGAAAAGCTTGCTATACTCAGAAGTGACGAACCAGAGACGGTGGCAATGGTGAAGCAGGGACGGTGGTTCTGGTGGTTTAGTGATTTGCCATGGTCGGAGAGTAAGGACGACAATGCGGCACTCGATCAGGCTGTTAAGGGTATTGTTGGGAAGTAGTAAGTGGGGTGGGGATATGTTACGGAATCAATCCCCCTGACCCCTTCGACAAGGGGGGAAATGGGCAGGTGGGATTTTAATCCAGATGCTCTCTTCCCTTGGGTCCTGAATCAAGTTCAGGATGACGTGTTTTGTGGTTCTTCGACTGGCTCAGGATGAACGTGGGGTGGGATGACAGGTTTTAGGAAGAGAATCAATCCCCCTGACCCCCTTCGCCAAGGGGGAATTGGGTTTGTGTTTTTTACCTGGGGGATTGGTGGATTTCTAATATCATTTCTATCTGCTCCGCATTACACACAGGTCTTGTTCTTTTATCTCTTTCGCTCTTCTGGCTATGTCTTCGAAGTCTGTGCCTACTCCGAATATTCTTCCGTTCAACTCGGGACAGGCGATTTTGATCAGCTGCATTGTGGCTTCTGCGCAGGCTTCGGGTGGGTATGTCTGACCGGCATCCATTGCATCTTTACTGCCCGGTATCCATTTTCTGCCCATGGGGTTGTCGATCTGCAGCATTGTCATTTCG
>Ga0118677_10000674_pt1 | contig 74583 bp, 57 predicted proteins | sample AliMusrvi5mmetaG_FD_86154 | JGI IMG/M metagenome (GOLD analysis project Ga0118677, IMG submission 86154) | reverse complement strand
GACAAGACCCGCACGGTGGAGGCGGTCACGATTCGCATCCATGCGGTGAAGAAGGTCGCGAAGCCAACGTTTGAGGCTGCCAAAGCGAGCAAAGGGCTGCCCGAAACGCGGCGCGTTTACGTCGCCGGACGCTGGCGCAAAATCCCGGTCTACCGCCGCTCGCAACTGACGTCAAAAGCGGTGCCGGGCCCGGCGCTGGTGGCGGATTATGGCTCTACGACGTTGATTCCACCGGGCTGGAAGCTAAAAATCGACAAGATCGGGACATTAATCATCAATTCTTGATAGAATAGAGATTCCTGCTGTTTCAGAGGGCGCGTAGCTCAGCTGGTTAGAGCACCTCGCTTACACCGAGGGGGTCCGCGGTTCGAATCCGTGCGCGCCCACCATCACCTGGTCTTTAGTTCAACCACCTCATTGGAGCGATTCCGCTGCCATCAACAATTGCCTTCATTGTGCGAAGCGGAAGAATCCGGCCTTTATGGTACGCGACGATAACCTGTTTCTGAGTCGACTCGGTGCGCCATTTTTGGTGGCTTCCCGTCGATCCGATGAGGACAAATCCATTTCGGCGTGCACGGAGATCACCTGATCGGCAGTGAGCCGGGGTGTTGCGCGTTCACCCAACCGTAACCTCGACCATTTTCGAGGTTGGGGACAGTTCAATTTCAGCTGGAGAAAGATAGAGACGTATGGCGTCTTCTATTCCGAGCATCGCTTCCAATTCGGTGTCGCCAGCCGACGCGCATCCGGGCAATTCCGGACAAACCGCAGAGAAGCTTTTTGCGGGTGCGTCATACTCAAGGATTACGCGGAACCTCATGCCTGAAGTATAACGCAGGTATTTCAGAAACGGGCTTACCCTAACATCCCCTTCCACCCGGCTTCATCCTGCCCGACCGCAAACTTATTGCCCCCTCGCACAAGCGGCAACTTCAGGAGCTTCGGATCACGTTCGATCTTCGCCAGCAGTTCCTTCTCGGTCACTTTCAGGTACTTTAACCCGCTGTCGGCATAGGCCGCGCTTTCGGTATCGAGCAGTGACTGAAGTCCGAATTTATCCGTAAACCGCTTGATCTCTCCGGGCGCCATCGGCTTCACCTTCAGATCCACGAACTGGATCCCGACGCTCCGCTCCTTGAAGAACCGCTCCGCCGCGCGGGATGCCTGCGAGCCCTTAATGCCGAATATCTGAACGTTCATTTCACTATATTGTCCATCGAAAGCGGTGTATGGTGGGATTGGGGACAAATTGATGACACTGCAAGCCACGCTCGGGATACTTCTGGCTGTATCCGCGTTCGGAGCCTCTAAGCCGCAGGTTCCGCCACCTTCTAAGGATGTGCCGCTTGCGGCTCGCGCAGGAAAAGAAACCGCGGTCTTCGCGGGGGGCTGTTTCTGGGGCGTGCAGGCGGTTTTCCAGCGGGTGAAGGGTGTGCTGGCAACTACGGCGGGCTATGCAGGCGGCACCATGGCCACCGCATCCTACAAGCAGGTGATCACGGAAACCACCAACCACGCGGAATCTGTGGAGGTGATCTATGACCCGGCGCGCATCACTTACGGCCAGCTATTGCGCATCTACTTCTCCGTGGCGCACGATCCGACGCAGCTCAACCGCCAGGGGCCCGATGTGGGCAAGTCGTATCGATCGGCCATCTTCTACACCAGCGAAGAGCAGAAGCGCATCGCCCAGGCCTATATCGCTGAACTCGATGCGAAGAAAGTGTTTCGATCGCGCATCGTGACGGAGCTTACGCCATTGGAGGCGTTTTTCAAGGGCGAGGACTACCATCAGGATTACGCCTATTTCAATCCCGATAACCCGTACATTCAGGTTTGTGACCGGCCGAAGATCGCAGCCTTGAAGCAGCAGTTTCCGGAGCTGTTCATCGACTACACGCCGAAGAAGAAGTAGTTGGATTGCCGGCCCTGGACCGTTCTATGGATTCGAGAAGGTCTTTACGATGCCGTCGTGAGCGATGACGTCCAGATGAGACTGGGCTGCTCCGGTGGCGAGTCGTGCTCTCACTTTGCTGTCAAAAGAGAGGGTAACCTCTGCTGCCTGATAGCCGCAGAAGCACTCGACGGCTTCACGCTGGCCGGGAGGTGCGGCGATACGCATCTTTGACCACTCCTCGCGGGCTTCCAGCAATATATACGACATGTTCCCGGGTCCGGAAAGCCACGCCCTCGCTTCACCCTCCACCGAGGGCACAAAGCCAAGGGCAATCGCGCCGCCTTTGGGTCCATCCATGGAAAGCATGGGGCTGCTCTGCGCGGCGGACCACTCTCCGCACTGCTTTCCTTTTGAGTCCACCAGGATGAACTTTTCTGAAACCACTGCCTGTTTTGTCACACAGGCCATGAGCATTCTGACTTGCTCTTCGAGTTGAGCGATTCTCTCTTCAACCGTCATAGGACCTCCGTTTCGTACCGTAACATCAGAATCCTATCCGGAAAAAGACCACGCTGGCAAGCGGAGCGGAAACGGCCGGTAATGTTCTGCAGTCTTGCCTCTTCCGTTGCTATACGCGTTTGCGAAGAGCAGCTCCGAGCACGCCAAGTCCACTGATCATCAGCAGCGCAGACGACGGTTCCGGCGTTCCCGTCACGATGGAAACATCATCGAACGATGCACTGAACGTGCCATTGATGGCGACTGTCGTGAACATGCCTAGGGTGAGGGTATGGGCGCCCGATGCCAGATTCGACAGGTAAATCGTTCTGTATTCGAAAGCTCCGGTCTGTTGTTTCCGGTCCAGGCGGACTCCATCGACGATGACATCGTAGGAGATGGTGCATCCGGAACACGGATCGCTCTTTGCCCAGAGGGTTAACGTATAATCCCCCGCCGAGGGAGCGGTGAAGCCGTGCGACGCCTGGACTGTCAGGGCTGAGCCGGTGGGCGGCGCAGACAGGTAGGTATAGAGTGAATACCCTGCCGAGACGAACGTGTCGCCGCGGACCGTTACATTCGTGGTTCCGCCGAAGTTAGAGAACTTCGTCCAGTCTGAAACATCGCCGTCATCGAAGTTGTCGGTGAAGATGACGGTGCCGAATGTCATCGATGACATTGAAAGACAGAGAACGGCGAGTTGAAGCCCGCGTCTGAGTATTGCCATTATTGATCCTTTCTTATGCGCGCCAGTGTAGAAGTCACCATCGTGACCTCAATGCTCGCGTTACGCACTAAGAACGCGAATCGATCTCAAAACCCGCCAACAAGGAACATATTTTTTGTAGAGGGCGCTTTCCGGCGAAAACCCTGTTCGTCCCGGCGGCAAGTATGGGAGGGCGGCCACGAACCTGTCCACGGGTCCGACAGCCGCCACGTTTTGCCTGTGCGTGCCGAGGCTCGTGATTTTGAAGAGGCGATTGGCGGGTTTTGCAGTCCGATTACGATCTTAGTGCGAACATCCGAGTGCATGAGACGCAGTAGGTTGTTCGAAGCGTAGCTACAAACAGATCGAAAAGAGGAGTTTCGTAAATGATCAAGAATTTGGGGATGTTATCAATCCTGCTTGCACTCTCAGGATCAATGCCCGCTCAGGATAGCTCCGCAGGGGCGATCTTCGGAACGCGGGCGCCGCTTGCCTGCAAGTCGACTAAGGAGCCTGCCAAAGGGCCACTATCGGCGCAGCAGGCGGCACTCTATGTCAGGTGCGGACGAGAAGGCATCACCCGCCACTCAGGAGGGGATACTCTATACCTTTTTGAGAAGGTAGCGTTTGAAGTTGCCAAAGGACGGCCCTATCAGGCCTCTGATTCGCTACTAACGGATATTGATCCTGCTCTCCCGGTTTATCCCATTCGCGGAACCTTTGATCTCTATGGCTGCTCGAACCCCAGGCAGATGACTCCTCCCAAGCCCGGCAGGAACTGCGGTTTGAACCGGAATGTACAGGGAACAGGCGTCTGCTATAAGACGGGTTTTGGCGATTGGAAGTGCACGATCGGCTATGACTTCGATTTTCGGGCCACGCAGCGGGATGTTCCAGGGCCGCAATAGATGCCACCACTCACCTTTCGAATTCCACGAATTTGATTGGCGGGATTTCCTGATGGAATCCGTTCTTAGGCCGAACATCGGTTCATCAAAAGAGAGGGATCAACAAAACATGAGAACAACACTACTGCTTTCGGCGCTGCTGGCTTCCGCAATTTCGGGCCACGCCGCGGCGATTACCATCAACAACGCCGGCTTTGAGAGTCCAAACGTCGGCTCGGGAAATATCGTGAACGGTTCAGCCACTGGCTGGAACGTGAGCAACGGCAACTCCGGGACGTGGAACCTCGTGCCGAATACTTTCTTCACAGGCGGAGCCCCGGAAGGAAGCCAGATCCTGTTTGTGGGATTCGGTGCTGTAGGTGACGTAAACCAGACTCTCGGCGCATCCTTAACTTGCCAACACAACCTATACGCTCACATTTTCCGTCGGCCAGCGGAATGATATGCCATTCAGCATCTATTCCGTCGCGCTCGAAGGAAACGGCTCCACCATCCTCGCAACAGATACTGCGGGCGCGCCAACATCCGGTAACTTCGTTACCCGTACACTCTCCTTCAACTCCGCCTCGGCGCCAGGAAGCGTCGGCCAAACGCTCGGTATCTATATCCACGCATCTGGGCTTTCCGCTGCTGGCGCGGCCGCGCAGGCGGAGTTCGACAACTTCGCCCTCAACACCAGCACGACCTCCGGCACGCCCGAACCGGCAACGTTTGGCGTGATCGGCGCCGGACTTGGCGCGATCGTATTTGCGCGCCGCCGCGCGAAATAGCAATCGCAGTTTAGCGTGGGGTTCCCTATTTGGTAGGATAGGGAACCACCCCACGCATATGAGCGACACCCCAGATTCAACCCCTGGAGAGATCACCAGATGTCTAACAGATTGGCGCAACGGAGACGAACAGGCGCTGGCCCGGCTCACGGACGAGGTCTATCGCGAACTCCGCCGCCGTGCCGGCTCTGTGATGGCAGGCCAACTGGGCAAGATCACAATCCAGCCTACCGCTCTGGTCCATGAATTGTACTTTCAGCTCCCGAAAGTACAGCACTTCGACTGGCAGAGCAGGGGCCAGTTCCTGAACGTAGCGGCGTCTATGATGCGGAACATTCTAGTGGATCACGCCCGCAAGCGCCTGGCCTTGAAGCGCGGGGCCGGAGCAGGCACCCTGCTGGTCGACATGCCCGTGAACGATCCGGCGCTGCACGTGGATGTGCTGCTCGTAAACGCGGCGCTTGAAAAATTTGCGGAACAGTATCCGCGCCACGCGAAAGTTGTCGAACTAAGGTTTTTTGGAGGGTTAACGGCCGAAGAGACTTTGGATGCGCTCAAAGCAGCCGGGATCGAAAGTTCCCAGCGCACGATCGAGCGCGATTGGAGCTTTGCCCGCGCCTGGCTGCACAATGCCATTGGATCAAAATAACCAGTTTGCTGTCCGGGTGGAGGAGCTATTCCAGTTAGCTCTAGACGCCGAACCGGGCGATCGCGCAGCGCTGCTCGATCAGGCCTGCCAAGGCGATGCAGCACTCCGGAAAGCCGTCCAGGACCTGCTCGACTCCTTCGCCGCGGTGGAGGCCGCTCCGGTTTGGAACGCCGCCATCGACATGGAGGCCGAAGCCAGCAAGCCGTCTTCCGAACTGGAACGTTACCGGCTTATGGAGCGCATCGGCGCCGGCGGCATGGGCGTAGTCTACAAGGCCACTCGTGCGGACGATGCCTTCTCGAAACTGGTCGCCATCAAGATCGTGCAAGCCGTCGACCCGGTAGCACTGGCACGCTTCCAACAGGAACGTCAGATCCTCGCCGGGCTCGAACACCCCAATATCGCCCGCCTGCTCGATGGCGGCACAACACCTGAGGGACTGCCCTTTCTGGTGATGGAATTTATCGATGGCGTGCCAATCGACCAATACATCGCGCAAGCAAAACCATCGCAAGCTGATCTGCTTCAACTATTCCGTAAGATCTGTGCCGCGGTCTCCTACGCGCACGGCAAACTGATTGTCCATCGCGACCTCAAGCCCGGCAACATCTTAGTCACCAAAGAGGGAGAGCCAAAGCTCCTTGACTTTGGAGTCGCCAAGATACTCGATGGCTCTGCCGAGCACACCCAAACCGGAGCCGGTGTCATGACGCCCGAATACGCCAGCCCGGAGCAGATTCAGGGTGGATCCATCACCACATCGAGCGATATCTACTCATTGGGCGTACTCCTGTACGAATTGCTGGCAGGCACCCGCATTTACCGCAACACGACAAACGCTTTGGATCTTGCCCAGCAGATCTGTGTCCGCGAGCCTGAACCCCTGCGTGCAAGAACCGGAACTACGGTTGCTCCCGACCTGGAGCAGATCGTCCAGATGGCGCTCCGCAAGGAGCCCGACCGCCGTTACGCCTCTGCCGAACAGTTCTCCGAGGACATCCGCCGTTACCTCGAAGGCTACCCTGTGGTGGCAAGGCCGGCGACGCGAGGCTACCGGGCTGCGAAGTTTGCCGCCAGAAACAAGCTCGCCATCGGTGCCGCGGCCTTGCTGCTGCTGACACTCGCGGGCGGAATTGCCGCCACCGCGCGTGAAGCGCGACTGGCCAACCGCCGCTTCAATGATGTGCGTAAACTGGCCAACTCTTACCTGTTCGAATTCTACGATGGCATCCGTGACCTGCCGGGTGCGACCCCGATGCGCCAGGTGGTTGTGAAACGGGCACTGGAGTATCTGGATAACCTCGCCGAAGAGCGCGGCTCGGATGTATCGCTTGGCAGTGAACTTGCAGCCGCCTACAAGAGAGTCGGCGACGCGCAAGGTGCACCCAACTGGCCGAATCTTGGCGACCGGCCTGGCGCACTGGCCAGCTATCGAAAGGCGCTGGCCATCCGGCAGCGACTGGCGGCGAGTTTGCCTGGCAACCGGGATCTCGGCCGCGACCTGGCGGAGCTTCATAGCTCCATATGCATGCTTCTCGGGCACTCAGGCGAACTGAATGGGGCCGCCGCGAACGGCCGGGCCGCTGTGGCGATCATGGAGGCCCAGGTAGCTTCCCAGCCAGGAGACGACAAAGCCCTTGACGTTCTTGCCCATGCGTATACCGCACTTGGCGACGTGCTTGGAAGCCCAGACGTCCCGAGCCTGGGCGACCCGAAGTCTTCGGTCGAGATGAACAGGAAGGCGCTCCATATACGGGAACAGCTCAGGGACAAGGATCCCACAAAGCTCGACCGAAGGACGATGGTGGCGGTCAACTACGGTAAGATCGCTGCCGCTCTCCAATCCCTGGACGACAAACCCGGCGCTGCGGCCGCTTTTCGAAGAGCGATCGAAATCGATGAACAGCTCTTGCGTGAAAATCCCACAAATGTTCTTTATCAGCGGGAAACGGCGGTCTACAACAGGTCGTTATCGATGTTGTTGCTAAGGACCGGCCCTGTAGTGGAAGCCCGCAAGCACGGAGACCGCTCTGCTGAGCTTTTCCAGCAGCTCGCCAAGATAGACCCGAAGAACGTGGAGGCACAGGAGGCACTGGCCGACAGCACTTTTTCACAGGGGTACGTACTGGCGAAGTCAAACGACGACGCCGGCGCGATGAAGCTTTACGATCAGGCGATTGCGTTGTATCAAGACATCATCGTCGCACATCCTGGCATCCTGCCTGCAGGAATGAGATCGACCTATATGCTTGCCGCCGATCTCAGGCTCAGGCAATCAAATCCAGTCAAGGCGATTGCGGCTGCCCGCAAGGAAATCGAAATCACGGACGCGATGATAACGAAGAACTCCGCCAACGCAGCCGCCATGCGTTTCAGAGGCACAGCCTACATGCACATGGGGAAGGCCCACGAACTTCTGGCCACGCAAAAACAGCTCCGTTCGGAATGGACGGAGGCCCGCAACTGGTACCAGCGCGGGCTCGCGGTCTGGCTGGAACTGAGAAAGCGGGGAACACTGATCCCCGCTTATGCCAGCCGGCCGGATGAGGCCCTGAAGCTCATCGAAAAGTGCGATGCGGCACTGGTCCGATGAGCTCGCCGGATGCTATTGATTATGCCTTACGGCGCCTTGCCAACAGAATGAGCACCGCACCGGTTGCCGCCATGCCCAAACTGGCGGGTTCGGGGGATGGAGTGGGCGGTACCGTTAAGACCGAAGAGATTGCATAGTACACTTCGCCGGTGTGAGCTGCCGGGTCGTCGCTCTTCGCCAGCCATTGACCATCGGTAAAGTTGCTGTTGCCGATGATCACACGCGATGCGCCAACTGGTTCCGTGGCAGACGATGTGCCGTCCGCGTTGGAACCGGTGAAAGCGAATTTAGAAATGCCGATATTACCCTGCTCGTCCATATTCACTTTGGCAAGCAGCGCCGATCCGAAAAGCCCGGCGGTGCCATCCGCCACCTTGGTGGTCCCATCGAGCAGATAAATGCCTACCGAACTCGTTGACGTTCCAATATTTGTCACTGCCGAGGTGGCTGCGGTGGAGAGAATGGCAAACCAGGATGCTCCCAGGGTGTTGATACCGGGAACGGCATTGGCGATTCCCAATACGAAATCGTTGTAGTCGGCGATATTGGTGGACGTACCGTCCCGGGCAGTACCATTGCTGGAGACGAAAATCAGACGATATTGATCTCCAGGATTGAGCCCCGCCGGCACGACGGTGACGTGGCATGCGAATTCACAGAAAAACTCAAGAAGCCGGCGATAAGAAGAGCCAGCGGCTTCGCGCTGAAACGCGACAGAAAATGCATTGACAGTGAAGCCCTCATTTGGTTGGTTTGAATTACGAACGTGATGACACCTCCCTGCGGAGGGAGGCATTGCTACTTTTTTCTGAATTGTACTGAAGTTGTCGTCAATTGTACCTTAGAACTTTAGTCCTATACGTGAAAAATTTAACACTGCCGCGTCGACAGGCCGTGAGGGCCTATGGAAATATCTCTCCCTTAGGTGGTGTGAAATGTTTGAAACGGATAGGCGGTTTCGCGTGTGCCCAAATGCCGCATAGTTTTCGCGTATTCGTAGAGCACGCATTCTTGCGTGCCGCCTCGACATTCTTGTCGAGGTCTGGCGCGGTGTTGAAAACAAAACGTCGAGACGAATCTCGACGCTGCAGACATGAATGTCCGCGCCACTCTCTGTTGAAGACGTATCGCTCTTGGGGACGCAGCAAGCTACGTCCCCGCTGGCGGCAGGAAACAGAGAGCTAGGGGATGGTGGCGGTTATGGCGTTTGAGGTTCCCACCGAATTACTCATCGTCACGGTCACGTTGGTGACGGCAGTTGCGCTGCCGGAGATAGTAAACGGCTGGGCCAACGTGAACTGGCTGCCGAAGGGCTGCGAGGCTGCGCTTTGGAACCAGGTGGTGAAGACCGGGGCGAGTTGCTGGGTGAAGTCGACGGCCTGCACGTTGGCTCCAGCGGCGGAGGTGAAGTGGAACTGCGCCGTGGTGATGTCGCGCGTGGTGACATAGCCGACGATGGTGACATCGAAGCCAGCCGCCGTTCGGGTCACTGTGACCGTGCGCAGGACAGGGGCGGCTTTGGCGATGCGGATCGTGATTGTGGGGACCGGAGAGGGCGTTACGTCGACAGTGCCGGCAAGCAGTTTCACGGTGAGGGTGATGGCGCCGGCGACGGTACCGGTCTGAACACCAACGGGCACGATGCCGAACCTCGCGTTCGGATCGCCGGCTGTCATCGAGAAGGGTGCGGAGCGGCCGCCGCTGGTGAACTGCACGGCAGGATCATCGGCTCCCGAATCGGGCACGAAGGTAAGGGTAACGGTGCCGGTGAGGTTGACCGGGAAGGCGGTGCCCAGGTTCAAGCCGAGGATCGGCTGCTGCAGCGGAGAGACTGTGCTGGAAAGGCCTGTGAAGGCGACAGGCGCAACTGCCGGCAGTCCGATGACGACGGTGTAGGATTTCGAATCCTTCTGTGTCTGGCTGTCGGCGGCCTGTACGGTGAACGTAAAGCTACCATTGACAGATGGTGTGCCGGAGAGAGTACCGGCTGAAGAGAGAATCAGACCATTCGGCAACGAGCCGGAGGTGACACTCCACTGGACAGGAGCGGTGCCGCCAGTGGAGGCGAGGCCTGCGCTATAGGGAGTGGCGACGGTGCCATTGGCGAGTTGGGTAGTGGTGATTGCGAGCAGCGGCACTACCTTCAAGGTGAAGGCCGCATTGGCAGTGAGGCCCTGCGCATCCTTCACTTGGATGGTGAATGTGCTGGTGACGGAATCTGTGGGTCTGCCTGAGAGTTCTCCGGTGGTGGCATTGAGGCCAAGTCCGGCGGGAAGCGTCCCGCCAGCGACCGACCAAGTATAGGAGAGAGTGCCACCGGTGGCGGAGAACACCTGAGAGTAGTTCTGATTCTGAATCACGTCAGGCAAAGGCGAAGCGGTGGTGATGGCCAACGCGTCGATGATTTTGATGGTGAAAGGCTTCGATGCGGTCTTGCGGGAAGAGTCGTTCACCTGCACGGTCAGCGGGTAAGAGCCGGCCTTGGACGGTTTGCCGGTAATGGCTCCGCTGTCATCCATGCTGAGACCTGGAGGCAGGCTGCCGGAGGCGACTGAGAACTTATACGGCTGCTTACCACCAGTGGCGGCGACACCCGAAGAATAAGGTACCCCGATGTTACCCGAAGCAAGAGACTCCGTAGTAACTGACAGGGGTCCAATGACTAAAATAGTGTAACTCTTCGAGTCGCGATTTGTAAGTGTATCCTGCACCTGGACAGTCACGGAGTAACTTCCGGCGGTAGTCGCTGAGCCGGTGAAGTTACCGGCGCTATCCATCAAGATGCCGGGGGGCAGGCTGCCGGAGGCGAGGGAGAAGACGTAGGGCTGCTTTCCACCGGTTGCACCGACGGAGGCGGTATAGCCGGTGGAGACGTCCGTATCCGGCAGCGACTGCGTGGTGATCGCGAGCGGAGCCAGAGCGGGATCAATGATGATCGTAAAGAGCCGGCCTTCGGCACGCGGGCCGTCGCTCACCTGAATGCCGACAGTGAAGGTGCTGGCTGTTCTCGGGGTGCCGCTGATGACACCTGTCCTGCTGAAGGAGAGCCCATCGGGCAAGGAGCCCTGATAGATGGTCCACTGATACGAACCTTGTCCACCGCTGGCGGACATGGTGAACGTATAGGGGACGTTGACGATGCCATGCGGCAGCGCTTGCGTGGTAATCGTGACCGGTGAAATGGGAATCAGGGCAGTGAACGAGAATTGGCGGGAATCGACATTGCCCAGGCTGTCAGTAACGCGGAAGGTGGCGGTAGAGGCGGTCTCCGTGGTGACTGTGCCGGAGATCAGACCTGATGCAGAGAGCGTCAGGCCCGCGGGTAGAATACCCGAGGAGATCGACCAGGAGTACGGCCGGACGCCGCCGGATGCATTCAACTGGAACGAGTACAGAGTGCCGGTGTTGATTTGGGGCAGATCAGTGGTGGTGATGGCGAGGGAAGAGCCGATACTGAAGGCGAGTGACTTTCCGGCGGCCTGGCCGGCGCTGTCGTGTGCAGTGAAGAGCAGCACGGCGGAGGACGGGACGGACGACGTTCCGGAGATCGCTCCAGTAGCTGCGTTGAATACCAGGCCGGTGGGGAGCGTGCCGCTATCGATGGTCCAGTTGATGGGGGCCAAGCCACCGGTGTAGGCGAGCACCGCGGAGTAAGGCGAACCCTGCAGTCCGCCAGGAAGCGATGTGGTGGTGACCTGGAGCGTTGCAATGACAGAGCCCGAATACGTGCGTTTCGCTGACGGGGTGCCGACCGCATCGGCGGCCTGGATCGTAACCGAATACGCACCGGCGGTGGTGGGAGTGCCGTTAAGCAGTCCCGTAGTGGGGTTGAGATTCAGGCCCAATGGCAAGGCGCCGGAGAAGACGCTCCAGGTGATGGCGCCTGATCCGCCGGTAGAGGTCAGGGGTTGCGAGAAGGCGGTTCCCTGGACGATGTTCGGCAAGGCTGCGGGAGCAATCGTCAGCGGTGCGGTGACGAGCAGCGTGTAGTTGACGGTCTTCGAGTAATCGAGACTATCGGCAATGATGAACGAAAGCGGGAAGGAACCGGTCTGGGTGGGCGTGCCGCTAAGGACGCCCTTCGAGGAGTCGTAGGTGATTCCCGATGGCAAGGTTCCGGATACCAGATTAACAAGGTAGGGGCTCTGGCCGCCTACGGCGGAGATGGCCTGCGAGTACGGGAAGGTGAGAGTGGCGACTGGCAGTGTGGCCGGGGTCGGGCTGAGCGCAGTGAGGATGGTCAGCGAGTAGGCGCGGCTGACGGGCGGCGTTCCGCCATTGTCAGAGACCTGCACGGTAAAGTTCGATGTTCCTACCGTTGTGGGCGAACCGGCGAAGGCACCCTTAACCGAGTCAAAGGTCAGCCCGGCGGGCAGAGATCCGGAGGTGATGGTGTAGGTGTAGGGGGCGGAGCCACCCGAGGCGAGGAAGTAGTTACTGTAGGTGGAGCCTACCTCGCCGGAGGTCAGGGTAGCAGGGATAAAGGTAATCGGATTGTAGATCTGGACATTGTAGGAGGGGATGGCCACCTGGTATCCCAGTGAATCGGTGACCGCACCATAGAAGCTGAACAGTCCGGCTACCTGCGGCGTACCGCTGAAGGCTCCGGTTGACGGGTTCAAGGTCATACCGGTGGGCAGATTCCCTTGCAGTACTGAGAACGTGTAGGGCGGGGTGCCGCCGGTGGCGGAGAAGCCGCTAACGCCGTAAGGCGTGCCGACGGAGCCGTTGGGCAGCGTGGCGGGGCTGAGCACCAGTGGAGGCTTGACGATCAACGTATAGGCCGCGGTTTTCACGGGCGAGCCGATACTGTCAGACAACTGGAGGGTGAAGTTAAAGGCGCCGGAAACGGTGGGTATCCCGACCAGGGACGACGTACCTTGCAGATTGATTCCGGCTGGAAGCGCGCCGCTGATGATCTGCGTGGTGTACGATCCGTTACCGCCGCTGAGGGTCAGCGTCTGCGAGTAGAGTAAATTCTGAACGGCATTGATCACGGTTGCCGGCGAGATGGCCAGTGGGTTGGTGATCTGGACGTTGTTATAGGTGTTGGTGACCTGGTAGTTCAGAGAGTCCCTCACGGAGATCAGGAAATTGCAGTTTCCGGCCGCGGTGGGCGTTCCCGTGATAGCGCCGGTGGCGCCGTTCAGGCCGAGGCCGGTGGGCAGGGCTCCCTGTGCAATCAAGTAGGTGTAAGGCGCGGTTCCACCGGTGGCGGAGAAGGCGGCGACGGGATAGGCGATACCGACGGAACCGGCCGGCATGGACGCGGGCGAAAGCACTATTGGAGGCTGGACCAGCATCGTGTAATTGATCGACTTCGGCGCAGAGGGCACGGTGTCGGTCAGGGTGACGGTGAAGCTGTAGGAACCGGCGGCGGTGGGGGTGCCGCTGAGCAGGCCTGACGTGCTGAGGTTGATTCCGGGCGGCCGTGCGCCGGCGGTGGTGAGGAATGTGTAATTCCCATTGCCGCCGGTGGGGGTCAGTTGTTGCGAGTAGGCTGCATTCTGGACGGCATTATTCAAGGTGACGGGCGTGAAGTCGAGCGGATTGGCGATCTGGACATTGCTGTAGATGTTGGTCACCTGATAGTTCAGAGAGTCCTTCACGGTGATACCGAAAGTGAAGTTGCCGGTGGCGGTGGGGAGTCCGGTGATGGCGCCCGTAGCGCCATTGAGGCCGAGTCCGGTGGGCATGGAGCCGGTAGAGATACTGAACGTGTACGGCCCATTGCCGCCTGAACCGACGAAGGTCAAAACAGGATAGGTGATGTTAACCTGGCCGTTGGGTAACGTGGCGGGATTGAGGAGCAGCGGCGGTTGGACGACGATCGTGTAGGGGATGGAGACGCCAGACGCGGAGATACTGTCCGTGAGGGTGATGGTGAAGGAATAGGTTCCGGCGGAGGTGGGGGTGCCATTCAACAGGCCCGTGGTTGCGTCGAGATTGAGCCCTGGAGGCTTGGTGCCCGCGGTCACCTGGAAGCCATAGGGGCTGGCACCGCCGCTGGCATTCAATTGCTGCGAATACGGCAGATTCTGGACGCCGTTGATGAGAGTGCCTGGAGTCAGTATCAGCGGGTTGGTGATCTGCACCGTGTAAGTGGTGGTGCCAAAGTAGCCGAGCGAATCGGTAGCGCGAATGCTGAAGGCGAAAATGCCATTCGCGGTGGGCGTGCCTGTGATGGCGCCGGTAGAGGTGTTCAAGCCCATGCCGGTTGGCATGCTGCCAGTGGCGATTGACCAGCTGTAGCCGGGCGTGCCGCCGGTGGCGGAAAAAGTAGAGACCGGATAGGCCTGGTTCAAATTGCCGGTGGGCAATGTAGCGGGCGAGACGACGATTGGCTGCTGCACCTGAAAGCTGTAGTTGACGGTCACGGGGGGCGAACTAATGTTGTCTGTCAGCTTCACCGAAAAGGAAGCGGGGCCAGCTACGGTTGGGGTTCCGCTCAACGTTCCCGTGGCCGTATTGAAGGTCATGCCCAGCGGAGGCGCACCGATCAGTGTCAGCGTGTACGGGCCCTGGCCACCACTGGGGGAGACGGTTTTGGGCGGATAGAGCGTGTTTATGACGCCATTCGGCAACGTGGCCGGAGACAGCGACAGCGGGTTGTAGATCTGAGGGCCGCTGTAGCTTTGCGTAATCGAGTACCCGAAGCTGTCGGTTACAATCAGGTCGAAGACGTAGAAACCGGCGGCGGTTGGACTCCCGGTAATCGCACCCGTGGAAGCGTTGACATTCAAGCCGGGAGGGAAACCGGAAGTGACAAGGTAGTTATAGGGGGCGGTTCCACCGGTGGCGGAAAAAGAGGAGAGGCCGTACGCCTGTCCGACGTAGCCGGTTGGAAGGGAAACGGGACCAGCGGACATCGGAGGCTGAACGGTCAACTGGAACGCCTTGGACTGGCCCACGGGCGAGCCTTCCGCGTTGATCGTGAAATTGTAGACTCCAGGAGTGCTTGGGCTACCGTTGAGGAGGCCGGTCGCGCTGAGGTTCATGCCCGGAGGTACGGACGGAGATGCCGTCCATACGACGGTACTGACAAAGCCGGTTGCCTGGAATTGAAGGCCGAGCCCGCCTGGCGGGATGTAGGGTTGGCCCTTGACCGCGTTGGGTAGCGGAGATGTAGTCGTGATGGTCTGGGCGTAAAGCCCGGTGCCGGTGGCGAGGATCAGAAGGGCGAGGCGTCTCATCGGTCACCTCCGTCTTTGGCGGGCGGAATGAGCATGACCTGGGTACCGTCGAAGACTGCGATCGGTCCGCTGCCGTAATCGTTGAGCCGGAGCACGCCGCCCATTCGCTGCAGACGGGAGGGCGGGACGGGCGAGGTGAAGGAAGCAGCTGTATCGCCGGCCGCGGAGAGGGTCTGGATGGAGCCGTCGGAGGCGACCAGGATCATGGTTGAGTCGTCCGAAGAGGTGGCGGTCGCGGTTACATCGAGCGCGGCGATGGGCGTAGAGTTACCGGCTTCGCTGAGCTTGTAGACTTGCCTGTTGGAGTGGCTGGCGGCGAGGGCATCGCCGGAGCGATTGAAGAACTGCAGTGCGGCGACATCGCCCAGCGGCACCGTGCCACGCAGGTTGCCATCGGCATCCCACTGCGAGATGACACCGGAGGCGGCAGCGGTGAGGGAGAAGCGGGCATCCTCGCTTACGGCGGCCAGGGTGGCCGGTTCGGAAAGCGTTAAGGAAGCGGTGATGACGGGTTGCGCGGGGAGTCCTGTGAGCAGGCGGGCGTGCAGGGAATCGGCGGAGAGCAGCAGGGCTGACTTTCCGGCCGGGCTGAACCAGACGGTTGCAGAGTCATCCAGGCCGGGGAGGTCTCGCAAAGTGAGCTTGCCTTTGGAGGCGTCGAGGATGCTCCATTTTCCGGCGGTGAGGACGAGGGCGAAGCTTTGCTCGGGCGCGATGGCGACTAGATCGGGAGTGGCATCGAGCGGCAGAGCGCTGCCGACGTAGGCGGCGCCGGGGATGCCCAGGACTGGGCGGAGGACGCCGGCGGAGTAGACCAGTCCCATGGTTGGGCCTGAGATGGAAATGTCGTCTGCCAGGGCGGCCAGGCAGAGCGGGATGGCCAGGGCCAAGATGCGCAGGCTTCGAATGCCTGAGGCGGTGGAATGGAAGTGAGCAGAATGCGTGGCTAAAGCCCCGCGCAGGCTGAAGCCCGCCCCACTTGGCCGGCAGGCGAGTTCAGGGGTTCGGAGTCTCATTTGGGACCTCCCACGGTGGGGTTGCCAGGAGTAATGATCGTTGGCGGAACCGGTGCGGGGCCGGTTGGCGAGGCCGGTGTGCTGCCTCCGTTTCTGGTGACGCCGATCACTACTCCGGTGACTACGCCGGCGGCGATGGCGAGCAGGGTAATCGTTTTGGCGCTCATCACCGCGACGGCAAATTCATTGACCTGGGTTATGGTGGCGCGGGCCGTCTGGCCGTCATGCGTGGCGTTGACGCGAATCTCGAACTTTCCATTTGTATGGTTGGGCTTGATGCCGCGGGCGACGGCGCGGCCTGAGTTGTCAGTGGTGACGGTAAGGCTGTGGCTGCCATCGGCGAAGGTGCCGCCTGCTCCGTTGCGCGGCAGCAGGAAGGTAACGAGGGCACCGCCTACCGGCTTTCGATTGCGGTCCTCAACCTCCACCATCGGCTCGCGGGCGACGCGCTTGCGGACATTATGAACTGCCCCCTCGCCTTCCACAATCACGATGTTGAGCAGGGATGGAGCCTCTTGGGCTTGCACCAATGCAAAGGGAAGTAGAAACGCCATCAGCTTGCGCCACAGCATAGGAAAGCCCTCCTAAACAATCGAATCTTACCACGATACTGGACAATTACACTCTGGTATACTCTAGCTCAGGAGGGCTGAAATGACCCGGACGTCTCTATTTATCACTATCTTGAGCGCCAGTTCGGCTTTCTGCCAGACACTCACGCCGCGCGAACTGTTCTACAAACCGGTATCCTCACCGGCACCAATCGCGAGTCCAAAACAACCCACGAAAGCGCCCGCGACGAAGAAGGCCGCGCCGAAAGAGAACAAATCCGAGGTTGCCAAGGCGCCGGTTGGGGTAGCGGCATCTTATGCTCCTCTCGGCCTGCGGTACAGCCTGCTGCACAGCACGGATGGCGCCAACTACAACGAAGTAGATGGAGAGACCGTGTTCCATTCGGGCGACAAGCTGAAGGTGACGGTGCAATCGAACGATCCGGCGCAGCTTTATGTGATCGCGCGCGGATCGAGCGGGAACTGGAATGTGCTGTTCCCTTCGGCAGAAGTGGGCGGAGGCGACAATCGCGTGACCGCGATGCAGAGCTATGAGATCCCTCCCGGCGGCCGCTTCTATTTCGACGAGAATCCCGGCGAGGAAAAACTGTTCGTGATTCTTTCTCGCAAGCCGGTGGAGAACCTGGAGACGTTGATCTACGACTTGGGGAAGAAGCCCAAGGAGAGCACTCCGGATAAGCCGCTGATGCTGGCGCAACGGATCTCGCCGATCGACGATGCCATGGTGGGCAGGCTGCGCGCGGGTGTTCAATCGCGCGACCTGGTGTTCGAGAAGGTGGACGAGAAGACCGCGGGGCCGAAGAAGGAAAAGGCGGTCTATGTGGTGAACAAGACCGGAGCCGCGGATTCGCGACTGGTGGTCGATTTGACTCTGCGGCATCGCTAGGAGGCACTGCCCATGACGTGCTTGGCCGCTGGACTGTTGATGATCTCGCAGACATTGTTCGCACAGGCGAACACAGTGCAAAAAGGTCCGCACCGGATGGAGATCACGCTGGAGCGGTTGCATGCGGACAAGTGGGCGATCATCGCGCCAACGCAGGTGCTTAGCAAGGGCGACCATGTGCGGTTCCGGTTCAAGGCGAATTTCAGCGGCTATCTTTACGTGATGAATGCGGGGACATCGGGCGATTATTCGCGGCTGTTTCCGGGGCCTGATACGGGCGAGCAGAACCGGGTTGAGGCAGGCAAGGAGTACGTGATCCCGGCCACGGCCGGATCGTTCCGCATTGATGGGCCGCCGGGGCAGGACGTTCTCACGTGGATGATCACGCCGGCTGCACTGGGCGACGGGGGCAAGCAGTACAGGCCTTTGCCGCCGCCTCCGAAGCCGGGCACAGCGCCTACGAACATGTCACCGCGGTGCGACGATGCGATCTTCAAATCGCGCGGCGATTGCATCGATACTTCGGCTGGAGCGAAGCCGGGCAATGCGGCGTCGCGCGAATTGATTTTCATGCTGCAGGATAAGAAGTCCGTGGTGTCGTCACCGGTTCCGCTGAAGGAACCGGTGGTCTACGAATTCCGTCTGGCACACAAGTAGGCGTTATGCTCAGAACTCTTCCATTGTTGATGGCTCTTTCTCTTTTGTGCGGTGCGCAGGAGAAGAAAGAGCGGGACCTCAAGTACGAAAAGGACAAGCCTGCCGCGGCGGCGAAGAGCGAAGTTTCGATTCCGCGCAGCTACGCGCTGATCGTGGGTGTCGCCAATTACAAGAATCTTCCAGAGAAGGCGCAGTTGCAGTTTTCCGAGCGTGATGCGGAGGCGATCTATTCCATCCTGATCAGTCCGGAGGGTGGCAACTTTCACATTGAGAACGTGCATAAGCTGACCGGCACGAAGGCGACTCTGGCGAATGTCAGGAACGAACTGGAGAACTGGCTGCCTGCGGTGGCCAAAGATGACGACCGGGTGGTGATCTACTTCGCCGGGCATGGATTTGTCTACGACGGCAAGGCGTACCTGGCTCCGTATGATCTCGAGCCCGGGAACATCGCGGGCACGGGCTATCCGATGGAGACGCTGGGCAAGGTGATCGGCGCGAAGATCAAGGCGAAGTGGAAGGTGCTGCTTACCGATTCGTGCCATAGCGGCGCGATCACGCCGGATGCGGATGCGGAGCGGATCAACAAGAGCCTGCAGGATCTGGACCGGTCGTTGTTTTCGCTGACGGCGAGCCGGGCGAATGAGCGGTCGTTTGAGAGCAAGGACTGGGGCGGCGGCCATGGCATCTTCACTTACTACGTGGTGAAGGGACTGGAGGGCGCGGCCGATGAGTCGCACGATGGCATTGTGACGGCGGACGAGTTGGGCGAGTATGTGCGGCGCAACGTGCGCGAGGCGACGAAGGGACAGCAGAATCCGACGTCGGAGCGAGCCAGTTACGATCCGAATATGCTGCTGGCCTACATTCCTTCCGGCGCGGCTCCGGGCGAGGCGCCGGCGCCGAAGTTCGGGAGCCTGGTGTTTGAGGCGAACCGCGAGGGAGTGGAGGTTTTTGTCGATGACAAGTCCGTGGGAGTCATCATTAAAGGCACTCCGCTGAAGCTGCCGGGCTTGACTCCAGGAGTGCATCGGATCAAGGGCGTGCACATGGGCTTCGAGCCGGATGGGCCTCGGGAAGAGACGGTGTATCCGGGGCAGGAATCGACAGTAACACTGAAGCTTTGGATACCGCGGCGGCGTCCTCGGGCAGCGACGGATGCGTTCGACAAAGGGTACGAACAGTACATTCGCGGCGCTTATCAAAAGGCAGCTGGTTTTTTTTTGAGTGCACTCAAGGAAGATGCGAACTATAGCCAATCGGCCCTTTTCCTGGCGCGCTCTTATCGCGATCTGTTGAACGACGAGGAGGCAGAGAAGTACTTCAAGCGGGCGATCGCGATTGACCCGGACTACATTGAAGCGCGGGCCAGCTATGGATCGATGCTGTTGGCGAAAGGCGCCCTGGACGAAGCGTTGCGCCAGTTCAACGCAGTTTTGCAACGCGACGCCAATCACGCGATGGCGCTCTATTTATCGGCTCAGACGTTACTGTTGAAAGAGCTGTTTCCTGCTTCGATCGAAGCCGCGCGCAAGGCGATGCAGATCGAGCCGGAGAACGCACAGCCTCGATTCTGGCTGGGTGAAGGCCTGCGTTTGAGCGGCAAGTATGCGGAGGCGATTGAGGCCTACAATGGCTATCTCGAGCGCAGCCGTTTCGACTTCAAGATGGCCGGGCAATTGAATTACTACATTGTCGGGTACATGACCGGCCTGGTGGGCAAGCGGAAGCGCATCGGCCAAGTGGACGTGGGCAAGGAGTTGCGGAGCATGGCCTATTTCGGCATCTGCAACTGCCAGTACAAGCTGGGCGATTTCGATGCGGCGATTGCAAACTGCCAGCGCGCATTGACGTACGACAAGACCGATCCGTATGCGCATTACGTGCTGGGACTGGCGTATTTCGCACGGGCGAAGAAGGCGAACAATCTGGAGCCGCTGGCGGCGGCCCGGCTGCATTTTCGCGCAATTGTGGCCAGCGATCCGGATCTGCCGGAGGCGGAGAATGCGCGCAAGAATATCGCATTGATCGATACGCTTGCGCGCTGAGTGCGTGGGCTAGAACGTCAACTTCAATGCGAACTGAATGACGCGCGGCTGGTTGTTCTGCGCGCTCACTACTCCGAAGCCGTTGGCGCCAAGCGCAGTGCCGGGAGGCGCGAACTGCGGAGTGTTGGCGAGGTTGAAGAACTCGGCGCGGAACTGCAGTTTGAGCCGCTCGTGGATGGTGGTGGTCTTCTTCAGCGTCATGTCGAATTGCTTCAGGCCACTGGCGCGGAGTCCGCTCAAGGTGCGGGCCACGTTGCCATAGGTGTAGGGCGTGGACACGAGCGTGAATTGCGAAGTGTCGAACCACTTATCAACTGTAGGACTATCGAGCTTCGCGCTGGTGCCGGTCCAGTTAGGGCGCTGGCCGCCGCCTTGCGAGAAGGTGTTGTTGGTGGATTGCGTGATACCAAGCGGACTGCCGGTGTAGGCGCTGAAGATCGCGCCCAATTCCCAGCCTCCGAGGATGCGGCTGGCGAGGTTGCTCTGCTTCTTGAAGAACGGAAGTTCGTAGACGGCGTTGGCGATCACGCGATTGGTCTGATCGAGCGCGGAGGGTGCGTATTCGCCGCGCAGGTTGTTGTAGTTCTGGATGCCGCCGGCGGAGAGGCTGTCACCGGAGAAGGGGCCGGTGGCGAGGTCGATGCTCTTCGAATAGGTATAGGCCATCATCGCCGAGAAGCCTTTGGCGAAGCGTTTTTCGATCTTGGCTTCAAAGGCGTTGTAGCTGGAGTTGCCGATGTTGGATTGCAGCGCGGTGACGGTGTCGAACTGCGGGAAGGGCCGCAGCAACTGGGCGCGGCTGATGGTGGCGGTGGAGAGGATGCCGTTGGCGATCTGTCCGAAGAAGGGATTGGCAACGGTATCGCGCAGCGTAGCGCCGGTGGCGAGGGCAGAGTTCGAGAGCGTGTTGAGCTGGTTATCAAACTGGAACTTCAGTCCGCGGCTACCGGTGTAGCCAGCTTCGAGCATGACGTTCCGGGTGAGTTCGCGCTGGATGCCGAAGTTCCACTGGGCGGCGTAAGGAGTGACGGTGCCGGCGTAGTAGTTGATGGCCTGGCCGAGTTGCGTGGCGAGGCCGGCGCTGGAGCCGGTGGGCTTAACGATGCCATTCGGGAACGGGTTGCTCAGGCTGACGATGGGGTTGACGCCATTGATGCTGGAAACGATGGTGGTGGTAGCGGCGAAGCCGGTGGAGCCGAAGCCGGTTGAACCGGAGCCTGCGCCCCAGTTATTCGCATAGAAGAGACCGCCGCCGGTGCGGATTACGGTCTTCTTGTTGAGGCGATAAGCGATGCCGAGCCGCGGCGCGAAATTGTTTTTATCGGGCGTGGAATTGTAGCGCGAGTTGCCGCCGACGCCGGCAAAGGTGAAGGCGCCCTTCAAGGTCAGGCCAGAGGCGGTGAGGGGCGGTGTGGCAGTGAGGTCGAGGGTGCTGAACTGGTTGTAGCGCTCGGTGCGGGGCGTCTCGTATTCGTAGCGAAGGCCGTAGTTCAATGTGAGTTTGGAGGTGACCTTAAAGCTATCCTGCACGAACAGGCCGTAGTATTTGGTCTGCATCGCAATCGCCGGAGCGGGTGCGGCCGAGCCGCCGGGGATGCCGAGCAGGAAGCTGGCAACGCTGTTGCCCGCGGTGGCACTGGAGACGGTGGGGTTGGGGCCCTGGGTCCAGGTGGGGGCGAAGCTGAAGCCGGGAGAAGCTGGGCCAGTCTGGAGGGTGTTCAGCTGGATGATGCGCATTTCGGCGCCCATCTTCAGTTCATGGCTGCCCGCCACTTTTGTGGTGGTGCCCTGCAGGGCGTGGGTGTTGTTGCCCATGATGATGTTGTCCGTGGCGCCGAGCAGGCCGCCGGTGATGACGTTCGAAATCGAACTCGAAACCGAGTAGCCGTTCATGGTGATGTTCGGGAACGAAGACGGATTCAGTTGCGGGGAAAGCGATGCGGGCAGGCCCAGTTTGGTGATATCGAAGCCGGAGCTGAACGGTGTACGAAAGTTCGAGAGCCGTGTGAATGAATAACGAAAGGTGGCCATCATGGTGGGGGAGATGGTCTGGTTGTCTTCGACGACGGTGTTGCGGCGGCCGAAGGTTTGGGGTCCGGCGGAGGGCGAAGCGGGGCTGTCGCCATAGACACCGGCGCGAATCCACGGCGTATCGTCTTCGGAATAGCGGACAAAGAAGCGGTTGCGCTCGGAGAAGTAGTGGTCGACCTTGTAGCTGACGGTGTCTTTCTTCACGTTGTTGGCATCATTGCGGACGAAGTTGCCGGTGCCGGTGAAGGCCGCGCCGGCCGAGGTGGGAGCGGGGAGATAGGCGAGGATGTTTTTCGACACGGCGTTGATACGCGACGTGGGAATGATGTTGCCGGGGAAGACGGTGCGGACAAATGCCGAGCCACTGGCGGTGGTGGTTGCCGGATCGTAGATGCTGATCAACTGGCCAGCCGAGGTTTTGGTGCCGGTGAAATCTCCGGCGAGTTGCTGCGGGTTGGGAAGAGAGCCGGTAAAGACGATGCCCTGCTTGAAACGCACCTTTTCCACGCTGGCGAAGAAGAAGGTCTTGTTGTGGCCATCGTACACTTTCGGAATGTAGACCGGGCCGCCCAGCGTGCCGCCGAACTGGTTGTACTTGAATGGGGCGCGGGCGATGCCGCCGCGATTGGCGAAGAAGTCATTGGCGTTGAGCTTGTCGTTGCGGAAGAACTCGTAGAGTGCGCCGTGGACTTCATTGGCGCCGGAGCGGGTGACGACGTTGAAGACGCCTCCGGCGGCGCGGCCGTACTCGGCGCTGTAGTTGCTGGTTTCGACTTTGAACTCCTGCACGAGGTCAGGCGTGGCGTTGATGACGGCCTGGTTCTGTGCGGCCGCGGAGTTGGGCGCGCCGTCGAGCAGGAATTCGTTGGCACTGCCGCGCTGGCCATTGATGGCGTAGGCGACGGTGCTGATCTGATCGATGGGGAGATTGTTGTCGCCGGCGGCGGGGCGCACGCCTGGCACGAGCATGGCCAGGGCGTAGGGGTTGCGGCCCAACAGCGGCAGTTCGGTGACCTGCTTGGATTGCACGACGTGACCCAGCGCGGAGGATTCACTATCGAGCAGGACGGACTGCGCGCTTACATCAATGGTTTCGACAGTGCTGCCGAGTTTGAGTTTGAAATCGATGCGGGCGACCTGCTGGACTTCCAGCACGAGGTTGGGCTCCTGGATGGGCGCGAAGCCTTCCTTCTGGAGGTTCAGGGTATAGCGTCCGGGAGGCAGTGAGGGGAGGCTGTAGTAGCCGTCCTGATTTGATTTGGTGCTGGTGGTGACGCCGCTGTCGGCGGATTTTACGCTGATCGCGGCGTTGGGCACAGTGGCCCCTCCGGGGTCAGTCACACGTCCGGTGATGGATGCGGTCTGGGCAAACATGGCCACAGCGCACAGGGCTGAAAGCAGGGTGATTCGAATCATGATGAAAGAGTCTCCAATTGCAACCCATTCATCATATATCGCGCGGGGGGGGAAGTGCACTTCATTGCGCCTTCGGCCGGGGTGGCGTCGTGCTGGGCAAACCGGGACGGACAGCCAAATTCCGGCAAATGGCGCCGGAAATTGGTGTCAGTCCCTGGTTTGCAGAGTCTCGGCCAGGTTACAGTTTGAACACGACCGGCCATTCGTGGCGCTCGAAGGTGAGGCCGTGGGCGACGGCGAACAGGAAAGAGGATTTGTAGAGCGCTTTTTCGCCGGCGCCGTTGTGATCGATGCCGGTGGGCCAGTGGACATCGACGGAATAATGCGTGTCACTAATGGCGGGCCACGGATACATTACGTTGCGGTGATCGCGTTCAATCGCACCGCGCACGGCGGCGCGCTGCACGCCTCCACCTGCGAGCAGGACACGCAGAGACTCCCACTGCGCAGGATCGGTCCCTGACGAAGTAGCGGCTTCGTAACCTTCCCGCCAGGTACGGCGGACCTCCGCCATCAACTCCCCCAGGCGCCCTTCCACATTGAACTGATCTTTGAATTGGAGATCGCCCAGTTCGAGGGACTGATCGAAGTAGCATATGATCTTGTTTTCGGCGGCGCGCACTTCGTTAACGGAGAGCTCGGTGGTGCCGGAGCCCATGTCCACGACAAGGTAGATGCCATCCTGCAGTTTCGCGTTTTGGCCGAGTGAGACGATAGGGGCGATGGTTTCGGGCAGAAGTTGAATGCAGCCGGGGAGGGAGTGATCTTTGGCAAACAGCGTCTCCAGATCCTTCAATAGCAGAGCGGCGTTGGCTCCGTTCTGGACGGGTTCGCGGCCCTCGCCGAAGACGGCCATCCAGGCGGCTCCTGCCATCTTCAGGTAGCGGCGTTTGAGCGATGCGTTTTCCAGGTTGGCCATGGGGGCGGCAAGTTGGAAGACCATCTCATAGGTATCTTCGCCGTATTGATAATCGCAGAAGTGTTTGGTCTGGCCGAGTGTCCAGGCGAGGAAGGCGGCGATGAGAACATCGGGGTCCGGACCGCTGCGAGTCCAGGAGATTCCGGGCAGCAACTCTTTCTTGAGATAGCGATAGAGTTTGCCTTCGGAGAGGGTGTCGGCTTCCGAGCCGAAGAAGATCTTCTCGCCGGCGATGCGCACCAGAGACGGGGTAACGATCGAGGGGTAGCCCGATGGGGGCTGGTCGATTAAGACCAGCTTCGAAGACTTTTCGCCAGCTTTGCGGACTAGGATTTTGGTGGCATAGGTGCCGAAGTCGAGCCCGACGATCAGGCGGAGCTTGCCGGGTGCGGAGACGGTGCGGACAAGGGGCGCGGGTTCGAGCGGGACCGGTTTGCGGCGCAGGCCGAAGAAGCGCGCGAGGATGCGGTAGAGAAGGCCGGAGGGATTCGAATTGATTTTGAGACGCATCGGCTATCAGATCCGGTGGAAGCTACGGAGGATTTCGCGCGTGCCGTAGCGGAGGGCGACGGGGCGGCCGTGGGGGCAACTCATCGGATAATCGGTGGCGGCGAGTTCTTCAAGCAGCCACTCCATTTTGCGCATATCGAGGCGCATGTTGATCTTGATGGCGGCACGGCAGGCGATGGTGGCGGCGATGTTGCGGCGCAGGTCGTCGACGGACATCTGGCGCAACTCGTACTCGGGGATTTCGAGAATCTCGAAGAGGATCTTCTCGACTTCAACCGGGCTACCGATCGCCGCGGGGGCGGCCTGCACGGCGATGCTGCGCGGGCCGAAGGGCGCGGTGTCGAAGCCGTTGGCTTCCAGTTCGCCGGAGATGCGCTGATAGTCGATGGCCTGTTCGGCGGTCAGTTCGAGGATGAGCGGCATGAGCAGTTGCTGGCGTTCCACCTTGCCCAGGGAACGGGCCTTCAACACCTTTTCGAAGAGAATGCGTTCGTGGGCGACGTGCTGATCGACGATCCACAATCCATCGCGCGCGGCGGCGATGATGAAGCTCTCATGCAACTGGCCGAGCGGGCGGAGTTCGGTCAACACGTCCATGCTGCCCGCTGGTTCATACGATGCGGTGACGGGGAAATCGCCGTGCGTATCAGGAACTTTCAGCCTTGAAGGCGCAGGAGGTGGAGTAGCTGCTGGCGAGGGCGACGATTGATGCACTGCGGCGGCCGGCTGGGGCGCGATGTAGGCGCCATGCACTGTGAAGCGGGGGAGCTCTTCGGCGGCTTCGCCCTGCTGTTCCGGCTGGGAGTTGAACTCGAAGCGGGGCGCTTCCGGCGGCGGCTGGTAGTTCTCCAGAGACTGCGAGAATTCGGAGAACGGAAGATGGGCCGCGGGTTGCGGACGCGGGGAGTTGTGCAAGGGCAGATTGGAGACCGGCCTGCTCTCATTCAGCTTGTCACGAATCACGTCGCGCACGAAATCGTGGACCAGCGTGCTGTGGCGGAAGCGCACTTCTGTCTTCGAAGGATGCACGTTCACGTCGACCTCTTCGGCGTCGCAATCGAGAAACAGCAGAGCGAAGGGATAGCAGGCGGGCGGCATCAGGTTGTGATAGGCCGAGGAGATGGCATGCAGCAGGAGCTTGTCGCGGATGAGGCGTCCGTTGACGAACAGGAAGATCGAATTGCGATTCATCTTCTGAATCTGTGGCCGCGAGACGAAGCCGCGCAGCAGGAAGACGCGCGATTCGGGTTCGCCATCGACGGAATCATAGGCAGGCGGGAGGCGCAGTTCTTTCTCGCTCACGCCGAGGTCTGTAAGCTCTTCGAGGATCTGCGAACCGAAGACCTGGAAGACGCGGTCGCGCAGATCTTCGACGGGCGTAACGTGCAGCAGTTCACGACCATCGTGACGGAGTTCGAAGGTCTTATCAGGATGGGCGAGGCTGTAGTGGGTGCAGAGCTGGGCGATATGGGCGAGTTCGGTTTGATCAGAGCGGAGAAACTTCTTGCGCGCCGGTACGTTGTAGAAGAGGTCGCGCACGGTGATGGTGGTGCCGGGGCCAAGCGCCGCCTCTTCGCAGGTGAGCATCTTGCCGCCCGCGATTTCAATGCGCGTACCGGTCTGCTCTTCGGCGGAGTGGGTCTCCAGCGTGAGGCGAGAGATGGAGGCGATGGAAGGTAGCGCCTCGCCGCGAAAGCCGAGCGTGGCGATGGCGTTCAGATCTTTGACGGAGGAGAGCTTGCTGGTGGCGTGGCGCTCAAAGGCGAGCATGGCATCGTCACGCAGCATGCCGCAGCCATTATCGATGATGCGCAACAGGCGGCGGCCACCGCTTTCGGCTTCCACGCGAATGTGGGTAGAACCCGCGTCGAGCGAGTTCTCCAGCAGTTCCTTGACAGCGGAAGCGGGACGCTCCACCACCTCCCCGGCAGCGATCTGGTTAGCAACAGCGTCGGGGAGAATTCGAATCCGGCCCATCTGGGCCTATTGTACCGCTACGCCGCGGGTCGCAAGCAGTTCACCGGTGGCATTGAGGTAGGTGATGACATTACGGCGGTAGGCGACCGATTGATTCACCAGATCTGCTTCGGCATTCACCAGGCGCTGCTGGGCATCGAGGACGAAGAAGATAACGGTGGTGCCGAGATCGTATTTCTTCTGTTCGGCGTCCAACTGTTTCTGGGCGAGGTCGCGATTGACGAGGGCGAGGCGCACGCTGGCGATGCTGGATTCCACCTGGCTGGCGGAGGTGACCACATCCTGACGGACCTGCTGGGCGAGCGTGCGGACGCGCAGTGCGTTCAACTTCTTGCTGACGATGGCATCGGCAAAGGTTGCGGCGGCGGCGCGATCGCGGATGGGCAGGCGCAGGCGGAGGCCAAACTGATAGGTGGGGTAATTGAAGGCAAACACCTGGTCCAGAGAATCGGCAAAGCCACCCGGGATGACGGAGACGATGTTACCGGTGCCGAAGACGTTTTGACGGTCGTAGAAGTTTCCTCCACGGCCCGAGGTGGTGTAGCTGCCGGTGAGGGAGAAGTCAGGACGAAGTCCATTGACCGCGGACTTGATGTTCAGATCGTCAATGCTCAAGTTCGTCATGGCGGCTTTCAGGTCCTGGCGCATCATAAGCGCTTTGGCGACGGCGGCTTCGCGGTCGATGGGAGCGGCATTGGCGGGCGGCTGCACGGACTCAGTGAGATTGATGGGCAGTTTGCGCAGATCGGGATCGAGATCCAGGGCCAACTGGCGGCGGAACAGATCCTCCAATTGTTCCAGACTGAAGCGGGCCTGGGAGACAGCGATTTCAGCCGACGCATAGTTGGCTTCGGGGAGGTAGATATCGAGCGGGCTGATGGCGCCCAACTCCAATTCGCGCTTGGAGCGCTTCAGGGCTTCGGCGTTGAGTTCGAGGGCCTTTTCGCGGACGCGAAGCGTTTCACGACCGCCGACCAGGTTCCAATAGGCCGCTTCGGCGTTCGACAACAATGTAACCACGGAATCTTCCAGGCTCCACAGGCTGGACTTCAGGCGGCTCCTGGCGATGGTGATGGGGAGTTTGGTGATTTCGCGTCCGCGGTTGCGGATCAAGGGCTGCGTAAAGCCCATGGTGAAGCTGGAGTTGATCGACGGGTTAAACGTGGAGAACGAACTATTGCTGGAGAGCTTGGAGGCGGCAAAGCCGGCGTTGATCTGGGTACCGTTTTGCAGCGTCTGGTTGTAAGTGAATGACGCAGGCTGCGACAGCTGATTCAACGTGGCGCTGCCATCGAGCGCGTTGCTCGAGGGAGCCTTCGAGCGCTGCGCGCTGAAGTTCGCCTGGAAGATGGGATCGAAGATCGAGTAGGCGCGCGTGATGGCGTCGCGCTGCAGGTCGACGTTGACGCGCTGAATTTCGATATCGGTATTGTTCGACATCACGAGGTCGACATAGTTCTTGAGCGAAAGCTCGAGCTTGCCGTTGACCACGTAGTCGCGCAGGCGAGCGGGCGGGCGCAATTCCACTTTGGTCGGGGGCGTGACGTACATTCTGCGGAAGAACTCTTTTTGCGGAAGGCGCGGCGCGATCAGGGCGTCCTCCGATTTGGTCTCCGGAATGACGATTTGCTGCTGTTGTTGCGCAACGGCCTGCCCCACAAGAAGACTGCCTGCGCATAAGATGGCGGTAAACGATTTGAAATTCATGTTAAGGGTCTAAATCTATTATTCGTATCGGATGGCCTCGATCGGATCGAGACGTGCGGCCTGGACCGCGGGATAAATACCAAACGAGAGCCCAATCCCGACTGAGACGCCGAAGGCGACTGCGATCGAGGATGTAGTGACAACGGTCGACCAACCGGCCGCGGCCGCGATGATCTGCGAGAGCGAGAAACCAAACGCGATGCCGATCAGTCCGCCGAGGATGGAGATGAGCACGGCCTCGGTCAGGAACTGGCGGACGATATCGGCCTGGCGCGCACCGATCGCGCGGCGGATGCCGATTTCACGAGTGCGTTCGAGCACGGTGGCGAGCATGATGTTCATGATGCCGATGCCTCCGACCAGAAGCGAAATGCCGGCGATACAGATCATGACAACGTTAAAGATGAAGCCCGTGCGGCGGCGTTGTTCCAACAGGCCGGCCGGAACGGTGATGGTGAAATCGCCCGCGTCCTTGTGGGTTGCGGTGAGGATGGCGTTGACGACGGAGGCGGTCTCCACCGAATCGGTACCTTGCTTCACCTTGATATAGATGCCATCGATTTCGTCCTTTAGATAGCTGTTGTTATCTTCGAAGCGGCGCATCACCGTGTTCATGGGAGCGATGATCATGTTGTTGCGGTTGGTGACTTCGAGGCCTTCGATGTCGTCGGCAGTGGCCTGTTGCGCTAGCACGCCGATCACCTGGAGCCAGGTGTCATTGATCTTGACGTACTTGCCGACGACGTTATCGTACCCCAGCAGGTTGACCTTGGCGCTTTCACCCAAGACACAGACCGGGGCGGATCGGCCGTTGTCGTCATCGTTGAAGAAGCGGCCCTCCACTACTTTGAGGCTGTTGATGTCGAGAAAATTCGGCTCCACGCCGATCAGCAACGGCGGTTCGGCGGCGACCTTAGGAAGCACCTTCAGCGGCTTGAAGCGCTTGCGTGGCGTGAGGGCTTCAATGCCTTGCACGTTTTCAGCGATGGCGCGGAAATCGCGGAAGCTCATGCCTTGCGAGATGACGCGGCGCGATTGGAGTTCATTGCGGTCGACGGCCTCCTTGGCTTCGATGATGATGTTGTTTACGCCGAGCATGTCAATGTAGCTCATCATCTCTTTCTGCGCGCCGGCGGTGATGGAGAGCATCGCCACCACGGCGCCCACGCCGAAGATCATGCCGAGCATGGTGAGGAGACTGCGGAGTTTGTGGACCAAGAGGCTTTGCAGCCCCATGATCAGTTCAGGTATGAGTCCAGCCATGATTTACTTTCCGCCTCCGCCGCCGGACATTGCGCCCATCGGGCTGCTGCCGGACTTCTCCTTGCCCTTCTTGTCGCCCTTCTTGGCGAACGGGTCGGATAAAGCGATGACTTCGTCTTTTTTCAGACCGCTGGCGACGACGAGCGTGGATTCGCTGCGCTTCTTGAGTTTGATCTGCCGCTCTTCGAACTTGTTGCCGTTCTTGACGTAGACGATCAGCTTGCCTTCTTTATCGAAGACCGCCTGAGCGGGGATGTGAACGGCATCGGGGAACTTTTCGACGATGATCTGCACGTCGGCGAGGAGGCCGGGACGGAGCAGGACATCGAGACCGGCATCTTCCTCGGGTGGAGGCGGCAGCTTGGCAGCGGCCATCTCTTTTTCCGTGAACTTGGTGCCGGTGCCCATGGCGAGCATCATTTCGACCGGAGTGGGGCCCTTCTTGGAATCCTTCTTGCCGTCTTTCTTGGCATCCTTCTTTGTGTCGGTCTTCTTTGTGTCGGACTTGCTATCTGACTTCTTGCCGCCACCACCTTTACCACCTGTGGGAGCGCCAGGGGCTTGAAAGCCGATGGACGGCGGACCAGGTGGCCCCTGAGGCGGGCCTGCCTGCGGTGGACCGCCGGCGGGGGCTGCGCCACCCATGATGCCAGCGAGGCCGCCACCGAGAACGCTCGGCGAGAACGGCTTCTTGCGGTTCTTTTCGGCGGTCTCCAGCACGCGGCGGATCTGTTCGGGGTTGGCGCCGAGGCCGGTGAGCAGGTCCTGCATGTTGATGCTGAAGACGACGTCAAACTTCTTGGCCGGATCGCTGGAATTGATATTCGCGCTGGCCATGCTGCTCATGCTTTTGATGGCGCCCTTGAAGGTCTTTTCGGGCACGGCATCGAGGCCGATCATGACCTCCTGATTTTCGTTGAGATTGGCGCGGTCGAGTTCGCCGATGCGGGCCACGACTTCCAGCTCAGAGAGGTCGAGGACTTCGGCGATGGGCATGCCGGGCTGCACTTGGTCGCCTTCGCGGATATCGGGAACCTGAAAGCCGAAGCCGAAGCGGTTGCTGTTGTTCTGCTTCACCGAGACCAGACCGCTCATGGGAGCGAGGATGCGGACCTGATTGAGGCGCTGCTTTTCGCGAGCGAGTTCGAGCAGGGACTTCTGCTTGCGCTCCTTCAGCACATCGAGTTGGGCGAGTGCCTGCACCTGACGGGACTTGATGTCATTCTGCAGTTGCACGAGGCGGCGCTTGGACTCTTCGAGGGTGAGCAGGTTTTTCTTGCGGTCGATTTCCGAGAGCAGTTCATTGCGCTTCACTTCGAGTTCGGCGCGTTTGACGGCGAACTGGGCGCTGAGCAGATCGACCTGATCCTGGTTGTCGCGGATCTTCAGATCGGCATCGGTCTTCTTGTACTGTTCGTCGAGCTGCTCGATTTCGAGCTCCTTCTCTTCGAGACGGGAGCGGACTTCGGCATCGTCGAATTCGACGACGAGATCTTTTTCGCGGGCGAAGGCGCCTACCGGAGCGAGCTGGGTGACCTGTACGTTGCCGAACAGATTGGGGGCCGTGAGGGTGGCGGAACGGACTGCGCGGAGTTCACCGCGGGCGTAGCTTTTCACGGTCACATCGCCCTGCAGGACTTTTGCGGTGGCGATCTGTTCCTGTCTTGCGGGCATCTGCTGGAAGAGGCTGTAGGCGTACCACGCGCCGCCTCCGATGATGCCCAACACTACTAATCGAATAATGAATTTCTTCATGAATGACTGCCTATAACTTCTTGGCCTTCTTGGCCGCTTCAATGGGATTTTCGAGGGCTACGCTTTCGCCAGGCTGCAAGCCTTTGGTGACAACGAGGTCGGTCTCATTGCGTTTGCCGACTTCGATCATGCGGACTTCGAAGTTGGCGCCCTTCTGCACGTAGACGGCGGGCTTGCCGTTCTGAATGAAGCTGGCCTTGATGGGAATCAGAATCGTATCGGGCTGGCTCTCAATAATGAGATCGACCGAGGCGCTCATGCCGGGGCGGAGGCGGGGATCGAGATTCTTTAGCGTCGCGCGAGCGGGGAAGGTCTTTTCCGTGAGGCCCATGCCGCGCCAGTTGAGGGCAGCGATGGGGCTGATCCAATCGAGGTCGGCGAAGAACTCCTTTTCAGGAACCGCGTCGACTTTGACGCGCAGCTTCTGGCCCAGCAGCAACTTGCCGCGATCCACTTCTTCCAATTTCAGCTCGACGCGCATTTCGCTCAGGTCGGGGATTTCGGCGATGAGGGCGCCGGTCCAGGCTTTGTCACCTTCCTTGAACGGCGGCATGGAACTGCCGAAGGAGCCGGAGGCGCGGGTGTTGGGGAGGATATTCAGAATGCCGTCGATGGGGGCGCGGAGCACCATCTTATCGAGGTAGCCTTTGGCGCGGTCGGCGTCGCGGACGGTTTTATCTTTTCTCTGCCCGAGTTGTTCGAGATCGGCAGCCTGGGTGACCTTGTGTGCGCTGATGGTGGTTTTCACCTGCCCCAACTGGCCTTCGGAGGTACCGACATCGATACGGTTCTTGGCGCCTTCAATCTCAGAGACGATTTCGGCTTTGCTGGCTTCGAGCTTGGAGCGTTCCAGGTTGTAGCCGGCGGTCATGAGGTTGATGCCATCCAACTCGTCAGTGATTTTGTGGGAGGCTTTGGTCTGGACGATTTCGCTATCGGCGGTGCGTACGCTGGTGGCGTAGGTGAGGTAGTACTGCTCCTGCTGTGCCGCATCGAACTCCACGACCACGTCGCCACGATGGATCATCTTGCCGGTGTCGGCAAGCGTTACGATGCGCGGATCGGGGACTTGTGGCGCGGCGATCACCACGGAGCGGGTGCTGCGCACTTCGCCACGGGTTTTCACGCTGATGATGAACTCTGCCTTGCGGACTTTCGCCACGGGGACTTCCACGGTGGTGGTGCCGGTGTAGCGATAGGCGGCGTAGGCACCCGCACCACCCGCTAACGCAAGGATGGTGTAGGCGATCATTTTCTTGCGGCGGCCGCTGGCGGACTGGCCCAATCTGATTTTGGGCTTTAGATCTTTTGATGCCATAGTAAGAACCTGCTCGTATGAATCCTATTCTTTTTTCTCAGCGGGCAAAGGGCCGGTGTCGGGCCGATTGAGAGCAATTTTGTCGCCAGAGGATAGGCCCTTCCGGATCGACGCATGCGTGAAACTTGTTTTGCCTAATTCGACCTCGCGCCGCTGCCAGCCCTGCGCGGCCTGGACGAACACATACGATTGGGGGGCGCCCTGGTCCTGGAAAATCGCTTCGCGGGGAATGATTGCAGCTTGCTGGTCGCGGTCAACCACTACGTCGGCGCTGATGGAGAGGTCCGGGATGACGCGCGGATCCATTTTGTCCAACTTCAAGCGCACGGGAACTTCCTTATAAAAATCTGCTCGGAGGCCGCCCGGCTTGGTGATCGCTCCGATGGCGACCACGCGGGCGGGCAGTTCGAGATCCGGGTAAGCGTCAAAATGCACAGTTGCCTTGGCGCCCATGCGTATCAATTCCACGTCGGCCTGATTGACGGTAGTGTTCAGCACCATGGAATTGGGGTTCACCACCTGCATGAACATCTGGCCGGGGTATAGCTGATCGCCTTCGCCTATGGCGCCGAAATCTCCGCCGCGGAAGGTGTTGAGCATGACGATCAGGCCGTCGAGCGGCGCTTTGATCAGCATGCGGTCGGCATTGGTCTCGGCGCGTTTGAGTTCGATCTTGGTTTGCTGGAGGTCGATTTCAGCGGCCCGCAACTGGGCTTTGTCGCCGATGTCGCTGTATTTGACGGAATTGAGCTGCTGGTCATAGCGGGCCTTGGCCTCTTCGTAGGCGAGGCGGAAACGCTCGGCGTCAATATTGCCGCGGACAGGAATGGTCTTCATGTCCAGCTGCGCTTTTTCCATGGCGCCCTTGGCAGAGAGGATCGTCTGGTCCTGGGCCTTGTTGGTGATCTTCTGATCGGCTATCTGTTTTTTGAAGCTCGCTTCTGAGGTGGCGACTGTGGCGCGATAGTCGTCCAGGCGCTGCAGCATGTACTGGCGGTCGAACTCGGCGACAACTTCTCCTTTCTTGACTCGGGAGCCTGCAGCCGCGACCTTCTGCAACATGAGCTGGAAGTCGCCACCGCCTCCTCCACCGCCACCTCCACCGGGGAGAGAAGATGCGGTGGAACCGAGTCCATCGGCGCCGCTGGCGCTGGAAGTGGTACTGGCGGTGCTGCTGGAAGATCCGCGACTTGCGCTGGAACCGGCGGTGGTACCGGAGTTTACGCGACTGGTGCTGGACATGACGGAGCGGGAACTGCTGGCATTGCCGCCGCTGCCGGAGTTGGAGGCCATGGTATCGCTGCTGCCGGAGGAGGAAGAGGCATTGCCGCCGCTGTTGGATTGGATCACGAGGTTGGCGCTGGCCTGCGCGGTCAAGGTTCGGGAGCCCGAACCGCCTGGAGCAAAGTTGCCGCGTCCGCCGCGCAGTTGGGGTCCGATCATGGAGACAAACTGCTCGGCGGCGGTGACACCACTCAAACGGATGGTTTTCTCCAGAACGCCTTCAGTGACCGCGGCTGTGCGGATCACGATGCCCGTGGCCGGTTTATTTTCGGAAGATTTTTGGGATTGCCCCAGGACAGCGCCGGCGGCAAGGGCCATAAACGCAGCGGCCCACCACCAGCCTTGGTGACGGCGAGGCGGACTGACCAGCGATTCCGGCTGTGCTTTCTGCGTGGAGCTGCCGCTTGTTGAGGCCTGCATGGCTTGTCCTTACTAGCGCGCCGGACACCCATCCGGACGCACTTGGGGTGTTGATACTATCTATGACGATATTCTATGACAAATGGTTGTGCGATGTGTAGACAAAAATAGGGCAAAGGATTTTAGAGGGTACTTGGGCTCCGCGTTTCGTGGCCCTGAGTGCCATTCGCACAGCGATACGAAGCGCCACAGTGGCAGGGTCACCTGGTGTTAAGACGTTGCAGAGCCGGTAAGGCGACTCCGCCCGAAGATGCCGCCGATCAAAAGGAAATTAATCGACCCATTGTGTGAGCCATCGGACGGGGTGGTGTCGTGCGGAGCTAAAGGGGAGATACTCCGTTGAAGATGCGTCGTTTTTGGGGACGCAGCAAGCTACGTCCCCGGAGCGGCTGTGTTTTTGGACATTTCGCAAAAGTGGGACGAGATCCAAAGTTTGGATCTCGTCCCACTGATTGTTTCAATTACGAGCTAGCCGTTCATGGCGGCCAGGAACTCCGCGTTCGAGCGGGTCTTGCTGAGGCGTTCCGACAAGAGCTCCATGGTTTCCACCGGTGACAGCGGATTGAGGACCTTGCGGAGGACCCAGACGCGATTGAGTTCTTCGCGCGGGATGAGCAGTTCTTCCTTGCGGGTGCCGCTCTTGTTGATGTCGATGGCCGGGAAGACACGCTTGTCGACCAGTTTGCGGTCGAGGTGGATTTCCATGTTGCCGGTACCTTTGAACTCTTCAAAGATCACGTCATCCATGCGGCTGCCGGTATCGATCAGCGCAGTTGCGACGATTGTGAGCGAGCCGCCCTCTTCGATGTTGCGGGCGGCGCCGAAGAAGCGCTTCGGGCGCTGCAGAGCGTTGGAATCGACGCCGCCGGAGAGCACTTTGCCGGAGGGCGGGACGACGGTGTTATAGGCGCGGGCGAGGCGGGTGATGGAGTCAAGCAAGATGACGACATCGCGCTTGTGCTCGACCAGGCGTTTCGCTTTCTCGATGACCATTTCCGCCACCTGGACGTGACGCGAGGCCGGTTCATCGAACGTGGAGCTGATGACTTCGCCCTTCACCGAACGCTGCATGTCGGTGACTTCTTCCGGGCGCTCGTCGATCAGCAGCACGATCAACTGCACTTCCGGATGGTTGGTGGTGATGGAGTTGGCGATGTTCTGGAGCAGCATCGTCTTACCGGTGCGGGGCGGGGCGACGATCAAGCCGCGCTGGCCTTTGCCGATTGGAGTGAGCAGATCCATCACGCGGCCGGAGGTGTTTTCACGCGTGGTTTCGAGCTTCAGGCGTTCCTGCGGATAGAGCGGCGTGAGGTTATCGAAGAAGATCTTGTTGCGCGCTTCCTCTGGCGGTTCGAAGTTGATCGCGTCGACTTTGATCAGCGCGAAGTAGCGTTCGCCTTCCTTGGGAGGGCGGATCTGGCCGGAGATGGTGTCGCCGGTGCGCAGGTCGAAGCGGCGGATCTGCGAAGGGGAAACGTAGACGTCATCGGGGCCGGGAAGGTAGTTGTATTCCGGGGCGCGCAGGAAGCCAAAGCCGTCAGGCAGGCATTCCAGGACGCCTTCGGAGAAGATCAGGCCGCTTTTTTCAGCCTGGGTCTGGAGGATTTTGAAGATCAGTTCCTGCTTGCGCAGACCGGCTCCGCCGACGACACCGAGATCCTTGGCAACCTGATTCAGGTTCTGGATGCTCATGTCCTTCAGTTCGACAAGGTCAAGCGTAGAGGCGCCGTTCTTCTGGTTGGCCGCACCTGCCGCGCGTTTGCGGCTCAGGGCGCCAGGATCGTTCGCCTTGGGATCGAGCGAAACGGGTGGAGCGGTTTCCACGGGCTTTGCTTCCACGGGGCGGGTCTCGACCGGACGGACTTGGGCGACGGGCGGTGCGGAGGCGGGCGGTGCTGCCGCAGGCCTGGTCTCCACCGGTTTGGTCTCCACCGGTTTGGCTTCGGGCGCCTTTACTTCGGGGGCCCTGGCTTCCACTGGCTTTGCTTCCACTGGTTTGGCTTCGGCGACAGGAGCAGCAGCGTGCTTCGACTCCGCCGATTTGGGTTCTGAGTGCCGATGGGCACGCGACTCGCTCGATTTTCCCTCGGAGGCTGACTTGGGGGCAGCTGTGGGCTTCGTTTCGGCCGCTTTGGCCTCGGTGGGTTTCGTCTCAGCCGCTTTGGGTTCTACCGAAGCCGGCTCAGCCGCTTTTACGTCTGCAGGGGCCTGGGGGCCTGCCTGTGATTGATTTTCTGGATCGATTGCCAAATTTCCCTCACTCCCTGGCCGGTTAAGGCCGAGAACGGCAATGGCATGCGCCCTTTGGATTGCTCCTTGAGTGCAGCCAAGCCGCGGTGTCTTTCTGATTGCGTCTTCAACTTATCGGTCTTTGTTACGACGACCTCGTACGGCCGTCCGCGAAACTCCAGCCAATCCCGGAGTTCCAAATCCATATCCATCCATCCGCGCCGCGCATCAATGACGATGAAGCACAACTCCAACGATTCCCTGTTTGTGAGATAGGAGTCTATGAGTTCTCTCCACGCGTCCTTGAATCCCTTCGGGACCTTTGCGTAGCCATAACCTGGGAGGTCGACAAAGTGAAGCTTACTATCGACTTTATAAAAATTGATGGTTTGGGTGCAACCTGGCCTGGCACTGGTATACGCCAGACCTTTCTGGCTGACCAGGGCATTCAACAGGCTGGACTTACCTACATTACTTCTACCTAGGAACGCAACTTCAGGCATTCCCTCCATGGGGAATTGCTCGGGTCGCGCCGCGCTGATAATAAATTCGGCCTGCATGGTTAGGCCCAGATCTTTCTATGAAAGCGCGCAACGGGCTCGCCTGCTGCGCGCTTCCTAATTAATGCTTAATGCGTCAACTTCTCATCGCGGCTTCTGGCCGCGGACAACTCTACCGCCGGATTACCCGTGGGCATGGGTAGCGGGATGATCTCGCGTTCGAGCGCGATCTTGAGAACCTCATCCATCGATTCGACGAAGTTGAGCTTCATCTCGCGGCGGATGTTCTCCGGAATATCCGGCAGGTCCTTTTCATTGTCTTTCGGCAGCACCGCTTCGCGGATGCCGTGGCGATGCGCGGCGAGCAGCTTTTCCTTGAGCCCGCCGATGGGAAGGACGCGCCCGCGCACCGTGATCTCACCGGTCATCGCCAGGTCACACCGCACAGGGATCTGTGTCAGGGCGCTGGAAATGCTGGTTGCGATGGTGATTCCCGCCGACGGTCCGTCCTTGGGAATGGCGCCTTCCGGCACGTGTACGTGAATATCCAGATGACGATAGAAGTCGCGCGGCAGGCCCAAAATATGGGCTCGCGAGCGGATGTAGCTCATCGCCGCCTGTGCCGATTCCTGCATCACGTCACCGAGCTTGCCGGTGGTGGTGAGCTTGCCGCGGCCTTCCATGACGATGGTTTCGGTGGTGAGGATCTGGCCGCCGACTTCGGTCCAGGCGAGGCCAACCGTAGCTCCGATTTCGTTCTTCTGATCGGCTGCCATGTCGCGATAACGCTGCGGGCCTAGCAGGTCAATGACTGTCTTATCGTTGACGGTGACTTTGGCCAGCGGAGTGGCTTCCACAGCAGGCGCGGCCTTCTTGGCGCTCTTCGAGCCTTTGGCCTTCTTGCCCTCTACTACCGGCTCTTCGTCCGGCGGCTGCGCTTCCACAACCTTGCGAGCCACTTTGCGGCAGACATTGCCGATTTCGCGCTCCAGGTTACGGACACCCGCTTCGCGAGTGTAGGACTGGATGAGCATCGTGGTACCGCTGTCTTCAAACGCGATGTTATCGATTGTGACGCCGGTGCCTTTGACCTGTTTCGGGATGAGAAACCGTTTGGCGATCTCCATCTTTTCCAGTTCGGTATACCCGGAGAGGCGGATGACTTCCATACGATCCTGGAGGGCCGGCGGAATGGTGTGCAGGACGTTGGCGGTAGCGATAAAGAACACTTCGCTGAGATCGTATTCGACGTCCAGGTAATGATCCTGGAACATGAAGTTCTGTTCGGGGTCGAGGACTTCGAGTAGCGCCGCGGACGGGTCGCCGCGGAAGTCAGTCGACATCTTATCGATTTCGTCGAGCATGAACACCGGGTTGCGCGTGCCGGCTTTCTTCATCATCTGAAGAATCTGGCCGGGCAGAGCGCCGATGTAGGTGCGGCGATGGCCGCGGACTTCGGCTTCATCGCGCACGCCGCCCAACGAGAGGCGTACGAACTTGCGGCCGGTGGCCTTGGCGATCGACATGCCGAGCGAAGTTTTGCCCACGCCGGGAGGTCCGACGAAGCACAGGATGGAACCCTTGGGGTTCTTGACCAGGCGGCGGACGGCAAGGAATTCAAGGATGCGCTCCTTGATCTTTTCGAGGCCGTAGTGATCGCTTTCGAGGATCTCCTTGGCGAACTTGAGATCGCGGATCTCCTTGGACTTCTTCTTCCACGGTACGGCGAGAAGCCAGTCGAGGTAGTTGCGCGAGACGGTGGATTCGGCGGACATCGGCGGCATTGCTTCCAGCCGCTTCAGTTCGTTCATCGCTTTCTCAAGCGCGTCCTTGGTCATGCCGGCGGCTTCGATTTTCTTCTTCAGCTCATCGAATTCGCTCTTTTCGCCGCGGCCCAACTCCTTCTGGATCGCCTTGATCTTTTCGTTGAGGTAGTATTCCTTCTGGGCCTTTTCCATCTGGCGCTTGACGCGTCCCTGGATGGTGCGGTCCACGCTCAACTTCTCGATTTCGATATCGAGCATTTCGGCGACGCGGGTGAGGCGGTCGACCGGATCGAAGATTTCCAGCAGTTCCTGCTTCTCTTCAATGGTGAGCTGCAGGTTGGCGGAGACGGTATCGGCCAGTTTGCCGGCTTCATCCACACGGATGGCGGCGATCATCGTCTCATAGTTCAGATTCTGGCTGAGTTTGACGTACTGTTCAAACAGAGTAGTGACGCGGCCAGTGAGGGCATCGAGCGCCGGGCCCTGCTCAGCTTTCGCCTGCGAGGTGCGGACAACGGCGCGGAAGAAGCCTTCTTCTTCGCTGACGGAGATGATTTTGCCGCGCTCGATGCCTTCGACAAGAACCTTGATGTTGCCATCGGGCAGTTTCAGGCTTTGAACGATGTTGGCAAGGGTGCCGACGGTATAGATCTCTTCAGGGCGGGGCTCATCTACTGAAGCGTCATGCTGGGTGGCAAGGAAGATCTTCTTTTCACCGGCCAGCGCGTCTTCAAGAGCGCGGACGCTCGATTCGCGGCCAACGACGAAGGGCGTCATCATGAACGGGAAGATCACCACGTCCCGAATGGGCATCATCGGAAGGCGTTTTGTCTCAGTCTTTTCGCGTGAACTCATGGATTTATATTGGGATTGCGCCAGCGACTACGGTCACTGGGTTAGATGCTAGCCGGCCTTTTCAAGGAGCGTGATATTAATTTTCTGCGTCATCACCATCTCCTTGGTCACCAGGAACTCGCGCACTTTCTTGTAGGACGGCAGGTAATACATCAGATCCAACATCATGTCTTCGAGGATCATCCGCAGGCCGCGCGCCCCGACTTTACGCTCCATCGCCAACTGCGCAATGGCTTCTAAGGCTTCATCACTGAACTTCAGTCTAACATTTTCAAATTCGAACAAACGTTGATACTGACGAATGATGGCATTCTTCGGTTTGGAGAGGATCTGCACCAGCGCATCCTTATCCAGGTCTTCCAGCACACCGACTACGGGCAAACGCCCGATGAATTCCGGAATGAAGCCGGAACGGATCAGATCGACAGGTTGGATCTGTTCCAATAGGTTGGAGTCGCGACGATGCGGAGAGGTGCGCAATACCTTGGGTTCCTGGCCCTGCTCTTCGGAATCGAGGAAGCCCATGGAGCGGCGGCCGACGCGCTTGCCGATGATCTTTTCGAGCCCGACAAAGGCGCCACCGCAGATAAACAGGATGTTGGTGGTATCGACCGGAGTGAACTCCTGGTGGGGATGCTTGCGGCCGCCTTGCGGCGGAACGTTGGCGATGGTCCCTTCCAGAATCTTCAGCAGTGCCTGCTGTACGCCTTCACCGGAGACGTCGCGGGTGATGGACGGATTTTCGTCCTTGCGCCCGATCTTGTCGATTTCATCGATATAGATGATGCCGGTCTGGCAGCGCTGAACGTCCCAATCGGAATTCTGCAACAAGCGCAAAACGATGTTCTCGACGTCTTCACCGACATAGCCGGCTTCAGTAAGAGTGGTGGCATCGACGATTGCGAACGGCACGTCCAGAATGCGGGCCAGCGTCTGGGCAAGCAATGTCTTACCGGTGCCGGTGGGGCCGATGAGCAGGATGTTCGACTTCGAAAGTTCGACGTCGGAACCGCGCTGCTTGTTCATCTGGATGCGCTTGTAGTGATTGTAGACGGCGACGGCAAGTTTCTTTTTGGTGGCGTCCTGACCAATGACGTACTGATCCAGGTACTCTTTGAGCTCAAGCGGTTTGGGCAACTTGTGCGGAGCACCATAAGGCTGCTCGGCACGGTCATCTTCAAGAATGGAGTTGCAGACCGCAATGCATTCGTCACAGATATAAGCTCGCGGATAGTCGCTGGGGGAAGAGATCAACTTCCCTACGACATCCTGACTTTTGTGGCAGAACGAACAGCGGAGCGAATCGTCGGATCCAGCACGCTTCACAGATTGTCTCCCGTCTTGGAAGGATTAACGATAACAAGCATTGGCAGAGCTACTAAACCATTATACCCCGGGATTGAAAAAACGGGACACGTCACCGCTGGGAATAGTGCGCAGTACTTCCGTACCTTCGCCCGGCGGAGGTTCCTGAGGAACCAGAAACCTGGCTGTCACCGATTGAAGGTCCGCCAGAGTGATCGGCTTACTCATATAATCGTCCATGCCCGCGGCGAGGCAACGCTCGCGATCCCCGCTCATGGCATTCGCTGTAAGGGCGATGATCGGCGTTCGGGAAGCATCCCCTGGCAGGCCACGGATCTGGGCGGTCGCCTCCCAGCCATCCATCTCCGGCATCTGGCAATCCATCAGCACAAAGTGGTAGCGCTTCCTGCTGACCGCCTCCACGGCAGCCCTGCCGTTTGAGACAACATCGGCACTGAGCCCGCACTTTTCCACTAACCGGGATGCCAGCCGTTGGTTAATCTGGTTGTCTTCCGCAATCAGGACTTTGGCTATCCGGATGGTGGATGGATCGCATGGAGACGGAAGCAACACCGGCTCACTGAAAACGGTCCGCAGCGTTTTGAGACGAACGGGTTTCATCAACTGCTGCGCCCCATTCAAATCCACTCCGGTGAGTGTATGGTTCGGAGGGGTCAGGACGAGGACCCGAAGCGGCAGCAATTCGGGAATCACTTTCCCCAGCGCGGCCAGCCCCTGCACCGTACCCTTCGGCAAACTGCCATCGATGACGAGTTGCTCGAAGGGACGCTTCTCAACCGCGGCTTCCATAAGCCGCTCACGTGCCAACCCCGCGGAATCCACTTCGCTGACCTCATGCTTCATCGTTTGCAGATATCGCACCAGCACTTTGCGCACGGGATCTTTCGGGGAGACCACCAGCACGCGGCGCGGATGCGCGGGCCAGGGCTGGGTGGGGGCCTCAGGCAGGTAGGGCAAAGGAAGTTCGAGGTGGAACGTCGAACCTTCGCCGGGAGTGCTTTCCAGATCGACCGAGCCATCCATTAACTCCGCCAACTGGCGGCAGATGGCAAGGCCGAGGCCAGCGCCTCCGTATTTTCTACTATCGGAAGAGTCTGCCTGAGTAAACGGCTGAAACAGATTGCGCTTATCTTCTTTAGAGATGCCGATGCCGGTATCCTTGACCAGGAATCTGACGCGTGCCACTGGCGGCGAATCCTGTTGTGCCGCAATCTCGACGAAGAGCCCGACCTCCCCCTTCTCTGTAAATTTGATCGCATTGCCTACGAGGTTGCAGAGAATCTGGCGGATACGGCCGGAATCGCCGTGAAAGATGCAGGGCGCCGCAACCGGGATATTCGAATACAACTCCAACCCCTTGCCGAAGGCGAGAGGCGCGAACAACTCAAGCACCTCTTCGGCAACCTGGCGCAGTTCGAAATCCTCCTGGATGGTCTGCAGCTTGCCGGCGCGGATTCGGGAGATGTCGAGGATGTCGTTCAAGATCGACAGCAGGGACTTGGCGGAGCGATGAATCGTATCGGCCAGTTCCCGCTGGTTCTCGCTGAGGGGCGTTTCGATGAGCAACTCAGTCATGCCGATCACGCCGCTCATCGGAGTGCGGATTTCGTGGCTCATGGTCGCGAGAAAGGCGGCCTTGGCGCGGGAAGCGGATTCTGCATCCTCGCGGGCCTGATTGAGCCTCGCGTTATCGAGCATGGCCTCCAAATAGCTGTCTGCGTGCTGGCGCCCAATGCGGACCATGAACGCGAAGTAGAGCAGCACCATCGCAGAGAGGGCGACGGCATCTTCGCCACCATGCTGCAAAACCACGAGGAAGGAAGGGAGCAGGATCAGCACCAGCATATTGCGCAGCAGCGTAAAGTCCGGAGCGAGCGTGACGGTAACGCCACTTGCTAAGCCGGCGGTGGCGAGGAGTACCAATAACGATGTCAATCCTACCGGCTGACCCTGGATCGCCAGGCAGGCAAACAGGGACCAAAGGATGGCCGGCAGATAGCTCCACAGGCGCAGCCATAGCACCCATCTCTTGCGGTGGCGCGGAAAGACCAGTTCCATACGCAGACAAAAGACGTAACGCCCGCATGCCGCGAGAAACATGAGTGCCGCAATCGGGAGGGAGGCGATGGAAGGAAGGCCAGGGATCCGGCCGGCCACGGCCACGCAAAGAAGACAGAGGCAATATGCAAATGCTCCACCCTTTATGCGCTGGCAAAGATCGAGTTCGGCCTTGTGGGACAGGGCGATGCGGGCCTCAGGAGATAGATCCGCTGTCGAAGTGTGGCTCACGGAGTGAAACCTAAAATAAATATTAACACTACTGCCTGATAATCTTAATTCTAATCAGCGCGATTAATTAGGGAGCTATCGCTACCAGAAGGGAAAAATCAAACTTGGAGGGGAGTCGAGAAGGGTGGCTGGGAGGCAGGGACTCGAACCCCGATACGCAACTCCAGAGGCTGCAGTCTTACCATTAGACGACCTCCCAACAACGAAACCATTTTAGCGTGTTGGCATGCCAATGAGCAAGGGTCAGTTTAGAATAGTATTTCATGCCTGCCCAACTATCCGCTTCCGCACTGGCCATCCCGCACTCCCGCATCCGCGAACTGGCCGAAATCGCCATGACGATGGACGGCGTCCTGAAGCTTTACTTCGGGGAGTCGAACATTCCGACCCCGGAATTTATTAAAGAAGCGGCGCGGAAGGCGATGGCCGAGGGCTACACCTTCTATACGTCGAACGCCGGGTTGCCCTCCACCCGTGACGCGTTGGCGGGCTATTATTCGCGGATTCATGGCGTGGAGGTTGATCCGTCGCGGATTGTGGTTACGGCTTCGGGCGTGCAGGCGCTGAACGTGGGGATCCGCTGCGTGCTCGATCCGGGCGACGAGGCGCTGGTGCTGACGCCGGCGTGGCCGAACGGCAGTGCGATCATCACGATGGCGAACGCGACGGCGGTGCAGATCGCGCAACCGCTGGTGGATGGACGGTATGGCATCGATTTCGATGCGCTGGAGGCGGCGGTGTCGCCAAGGACGAAACTGCTGTTGTACACGTCGCCTTCGAATCCGCTGGGGTGGGTGGCGACGGTGGACGAACAGCAGCGGCTGCTCGATTTCGCGCGGCGGCACGGCCTATGGCTGATGGCGGATGAGGTTTATGAGCGGTTGAACTACTCGGTTTCGGCGACGCCTTCGATCCTGCAGCTTGCCACGCCTGAGGATGCGGTGATTGTTGTGCAATCCTTTTCGAAGAGCTACTGCATGACGGGCTGGCGGCTGGGCTGGATTGTGGCGCGCAAGGATTTGGCCGCACGTGCGACGCAGCTAAATGAGTTCATCATTTCGCATGCGCCGAGTTTCACGCAGCGGGCCGGGGAGACGGCGCTGCTGATGGGCGAGGAGTCGCTGCGGGAGTTGGTGGCGCGGTTGAAACAGAATCGGGATTTTTGTTTGGGGGAACTGCGCGGGATGCCCGGGTTGACGATTCCTGAACCGGAGGGTGCGTTTTACCTGTTTCCACGGATCGAGGGGCTGACCGATTCCTTTGATTTCTGTAAGCGGCTGTTGATGGAGACCAAGGTGGGGCTGGCGCCGGGCGTGGCTTTCGGGGCTGGGGGAGAGGGGTCGATCCGGATCTGCTACGCGGCGGAGTTGCCGATTCTGGAGGAGGCGATGGGGCGGCTGAAGGGGTTTCTGGGGAGTTTTTAGCGCAACGGATTCCGCAGTTTGACGGGTTGGAAACCGGGAGAAGTTAGTCTCTGACGAAGAGTCCGGAGCGGGGCAAACCGGGACAGACAGCCCGATTCCGGCTGGAAAGCGCCGGAATCGGGTATCTGTCCGCTGGTTTGCGCGGTGTCTTGCTCATGCAAAGAAAGGCGGACGAAACCGGTTGTTACTCGCAGCGCAGGAATGATCGATTGCGCGGCGCCATCTTGCGCATCAGTTCTTCGTCTTCTATCGCATCGGCGATAGCCAGCGCCTTATCCCAGCGAAATATGTTTTTTCACCCATTGAAACCGTTTTCCGCACAAAGGGTTTTGCCGGTTTCTGGTTTTCGCCCGCCTGATCATTTTCTCAACATCGGGGTCCAGCGTTACAGTGGTCCTCATGATGCATCTGCGCGCCGCTAACTCCGCTTGTGCTGAAGGAAGAATCGAAGCGACAGGATCACCTGGTCCATGGAGCCTTGACCGCCTGTCCAAGGGGCGCGGTACATCTTGGAATACTGGGTACTCAAGGAGAGTGTGCCGATGCGCGGGTCGGTCCATATTCTCTGGGTTGTCCCGATAGTCCATTCGCGGACGACGCGGTTTGATTTTGAGGGGCCGCCGTAGACGATTCCGCCGTAGCTGAAGACTTCGAAGTTCTTCGTCAGTTTCACCTCGGCCCCTTGGATGGTGGAGTGGGCGTGGATATTGTCGGGCAGGACGCCCAAGAGATCCGGCCCAGCGCCGCGCGACCACAGCATCTGCGAAACCCAATTAACGCGCCTGCCAACTTTGACAGAACCGGCCACGCTTCCGGCGTAGTGGCCGTTGCGACCGGTCATGGTCGCAACCTCAACGTGACCCCAATTGGAGTCTTTGGCCACTTTCGTAAGGACGTGGCCGAGGCTTTCGTACTCGATGGCGGCGGTGAAGCCATGGTCGAAGTGGCGGAGCAGGCGCAGTTGCTTCTTTCGCAGGCCGGCGAGTCCCACATGGTAGTTGGGCTCGGGAACATGGGTGTTCATGAGGTCATCGGCGGGGAGGATGCCACTGCGGTTCGGGCGGAGCAGGCTCCAGGTCTGGCCACCCAGCAGCTGCCATTTGCCGTATTCGATTTCACCCCAGTACTGGCGCCAGCGGAAGGGCGTCTGTCCGGTCTTGACCAGGAAATCCGATTCGCCGTAGCCGGTGAGTTTCCACGCTCCGAAATCGACGGTCCCCTTGATCATGGCGCGAGAATGGGCCATAGAGCCCAGCCATTCCGGGTCCGTCCGGTTCAGGGGGATGGAACCGAATTTCGTGGAGATGGTATCTCCGGTGGAGGCGCTGCGGAACATGCCGTCTGCTTCAAAAAAGCCTGAGGGGTCGAGCGAGAACTCCTGCGCGTGGCAGGGGAGCGCGGCGAGCGAGAGTAACAGGCTAAGTCGTTGTAACAAGTTGAGCACCGTAAAAAGTGTCGAATTGTTACAATACCATGAATTTTGCGTTACAGCCTGTTACAAAAATCTGTCCAGCACGCTCCGGCTTTTCGCATCGAGCTTAGTGGTGTCCGGGATCAGGTAGCGGATTCCCAACGAATCGACGATTGAAATCTGATGCGGCACATGGCGGCGTACGGCGTCCGTGTTATCGACATGGAACGTTGTTACGCCGCGATCTGTTTCCACGCGCCATTCGGCGGGCTCGGCGTCTGTCGGATGGTTCAGGATGCGCGTAATGCGGGGCACGAATTCACGCTGCGAGAGTTCCAGTTCGATGGTGGCGCGGTTCTGCGGGGAGACGCAGTCAAGCGTTTCAAGATAGAGCACCTCGCGGCCTTCGCTGTCGCAGACGGAGATGGCCTTGGCCGGATCAGAGAGCGGGAAGGCGCGGATTGGCTCCACGCCGACGTGGCGTTCGCCTGCCGGCATCACCATCACCAGGCGCTGCCAGGCGTCGCGTTCGAATATGAACTCAATCATTGAGGTTCATCCCTTCATTCATTTCCAGCTGCGCCTGATTCAGCCGCGCGTAGACTCCGTTCAGCTTGATGAGTTCGGCGTGCTTGCCGCATTCGACGATCTGTCCGCGTTCGAGCACCACCAGGCGGTCAGCCTGTTGCAGCGTGCTCAGGCGGTGGGCGATGGCGATGGTGGTGCGGCCTTTGATCAGGTTGTTCAGGGCGAGTTGGATCTCGCGTTCGGTTTCGTTATCGACCGAGGACGTCGCTTCGTCGAGGATCAGGATGCGCGGATCGATGAGCAGGGCGCGGGCGATGCTGACGCGCTGGCGCTCGCCGCCGGACAGCAACTGGCCTCGCTCGCCAACCAGGGAATCGTAGGCGTTGGGCAGCCGCAGAATGAACTCATGCGCGCGGGCGGCGCGGGCGGCGGCGATGATTTCGTCGCGCGTTGCATCGGGACGGCCGTAGGCGATGTTTTCGGCGATGGTGCCAAAGAACAGAAACGGCTCCTGAAGGACGAGGCCGATGTTGCGGCGGTAGGTTGAGACCGGCAGGTTGCGAATGTCATGGCCATCGACGAATACGGCGCCTCCGGTGACATCGTGGAAGCGGCAGAGGGTGTTGATGAGCGTCGTCTTGCCGGAGCCGCTGGGTCCGACCAGGCCGATCATTTCGCCGGCACGAATCGTCAGGTTGAGATCCTTCAGAATCGGGCGGGAGCCATAACGGAAGCTGACGTTGCGGAGTTCGATTTCACCGCGGATGCTGCCGGGGAGGATCGCGTTCTTGGGTTCGGGCACCTTCGGTACACGGTCAAGAATTCCGAATACGCGGTGGGCGCTTGCGCCGGCGCGTTCGGTGGATTGGAGCATGCCGCTCATGGAATCGAGCCGCGAGTAAAAGCGGCTGATGTAGGCGATGAAGGCAGTGAGCACGCCGACGGTGATGGCGTGGGAGAAGACGCGCCACACGCCGAACAGCCAGATGGTGAGCATGCCGACGTCAGTGAGGAGCACCAGCACGGCGGTGAAGAAGGCCCAGGTGTTGTTGACTCGATCGTTGGCGGCAAGCACGCGCAGGTTGGTGGCTTTGAAGCGCGCGACCTCGCGGTCCTCCTGTGCGAAGGCCTTTACGACGCGTACGCCGGGAATGGTGTCGGCAAGAATGCTCACCATTTCGGTCCAGGCGCGGTTGCCGGTGGAGAAGCCGTGGCTCAAGCGGTTTTGCACATTGTGCACCAGGTAGGCGATGAGAGGCAGCGGACCGAGGGTCACGATGGCGAGGTAATGATCGATGCTCAGCAGGATGGAGGCGGTCATGACGAGCATCACCAGATCGGTGACGAAATCGAGCAGGTGAAGGGAAAGGAAGTTGCAGATGCGATCAGAGTCGCCGCTGATGCGGGCCATCAGATCGCCGGTGCGTTTGCCTCCGAAGAATTCGAGAGAGAGCGACATCAGGTGGGCGTAGGTGCGGTTGCGGAGGTCGGCGGAGATCCGTTCGCTGACACGGGCCATCACGAAGGTCTGGCCCCAGGTGAGCACCCAGGAGAGAGCGGAGGCGCCGGCGAGACCGAGCAGATACCAGTTGACCATCTCCTGATGGACAGGCTTGCCGTTTTGAAAGGGGATGAGAATATCATCGATCAACGGCATGGTGAGATACGGCGGAATGAGGCTGGCGGCGGTGCTGGCGAGGGTGAGGACCAGGCCAAGCACGGACATCCAGAAGTGATTCTTTGCGAAGGCGAACAGCCGGAACAGCGAGCGCACCGGAGGCTTGCCGGTGCTGTTGCCGCACTCGGGGCATGAGGTGGGGCCGGGCTCGAAATGCGCACCGCAGAGCGAGCACTCTTCGGTGTTGTCTTCGGGGGCCTTCACTGCGGACTTTGCTTCTACGCCGTGATGCAGCGCTTCGAGCCGCTCGACCATGCGCCTGGCGCCGGAGGCCTTCGCCGCGGTGTAACGCCATAGCGACAGGCGGCCCTTTGGGCTCGAAAGTTCCATGCGCCCGATGCCCGCGTTGTCGCGGGCGGTAAGCGAGAGATCAGGCGTGATGGGCCACTGGTCGCATGCTCCGCTGGCGATATCGATCGAGAGGATACGGCGATCGGTCAGCACGACCAAGCCCTGGGCGAACTGCATCCGCAGATTGAGGTCCGGCTCAAACCAGGTGAGCGGTGCTTCGTTTTTTTCCAATCGGGGTCCGGCAAGCGTCTTGGCCCACGCCGGACAATTCCCCCACGACTCGGTCAACTCTTCCATTGTGTCCAATTATCGCGCGAGTTCGGCCAGCGCTAGGGCGAGGGCATGCGCGCCGGCGGCCATGTCTTCCTGTGAGGCGAACTCTTCGGGGCGATGGCTGTAGCCTTTGTAGCAGCGGATGAAGAGCATGGCGACTGGGGCGATGCGCGACATGAAGAGCGTGTCGTGATAGGCGCGGCTGACCATCAGTTGATGAGGAGCGTTCATTTCGTGGCAGGCTTGGACGAGCGCGTCGATGATCTTGGGGCTCGAAGCCGCGGGTGCATCGGCGTTGACTGTTTCGATGGTGGTGATGGTTTTGCGGCGGCCATCGATTTCATGCGCGGCGTTTTCGATGGCGCGCAGGACGCCATCGCGGCGGGCTGCGTCGATATCGCGCACGTCGATTTCGAGCACGGTCTTGCTGGGGATGCTGTTCACTGCGCCGGGAAAGATCTTGCAGGTGCCGACGGTGCCCACGGTGTCGATTACGCCGGTGGCTTTCACTGCCGATTCGACGGCGAGGGCGAGTTCGGCGGCGGCGAGAAATGCGTCGCGGCGGCCGGGCATGAGCACTGCGCCTGCGTGGCCGCCATCGCCTTCGATGGTGACGCGGAGACTGGCCGGCGCGGCGATCGCGGTGACGATGCCGAGTGCGAGGCCGTCGCGTTCGAGCAGCGGGCCTTGTTCGATGTGGTATTCCGCGAATGAATCGTAATAGCCGGCGGGGAGCGCAACGCTTTCGAGCGGTCCGCTGAAACCGGCGCTGGTGCGGACTTCGCGCAGGGTGCGGCCTTCAGCGTCTTTGAGCCGCTCATCCGCATCGGCCTGCAACGTTCCTGCGAGGAGCCTGCTGCCGAGGCAGCCGATGCCGAAGCGGGTGGGCTCTTCGGAGGTGAACAGCAGCAGCTCGATGGAGCGGCGCGGCTGGTAGCCTGCGCGCTGCAGAGCGCGGATGGATTCGAGGGCGCCGTACACGCCGACGGTGCCATCGAAGCGGCCAGAGTAGGGGATGGCGTCAATGTGCGAGCCTGTGCCCACGGCGGCGAGCGATGGGTCACTGCCGGTCCAGCGGGCGAAGGTGTTGCCGACTGCGTCTTCGCGGACAGCGAGTCCGGCATCGCGGCAGAGGCCTTTGAAATGGGCGCGCGCCTGCATGTCGACCTCGGAGAAGACGACGCGCGTCACTGCCGGAGATTCAACGTCGGAGAAACCGGCGAGCGCTTCGAGTTCAGCGACAATTCTTTGGGAGTCAATTTGAAGGTTCATGGTTTAACCCAATATCGTTTAACCCAGGGGGTGGCGGTTCCAGTCTTTGTAGATGACGTAGCGGGCGGGCGTCTTGCCGAGTGCGCCGAACCACTGCGGACAGTAGGGCGCCATCCAGATGAAGTCGCCCGCCTGCACGGGGTACCAGTTGGAGGAGAGGCGATAGATACCTCCGCCATCAAGCACGAACAGGCCGTGCTCCATGACGTGGACTTCCACCATCGGAAGCGTCGCGCCGGGTTGGAAGGTCATGGTGTTGACGGCAAGGTCGTAGGAGAAGCCTTCGGGGATCATGGAGCGAATGTGGACGGCTTCGTCGCCGAGCATCGGCTGTGGCGTGAGGTCGCGCTCGTTGCCGAAGACCGCTTTGGGCGGCTTTGTGCCTTTGAGCGGAATGTACTGTTTCTCAATGACGATGGCCTTTGCGGCGGTGAGGGCCTTCACTTCGTGCGGGTAATCTTCGGGCAGAAACGCATAGCCGTTGGCGGGGAGTTTATGTGCCTTGATGGTGAGTTCGCCTTCCAGCACAAAGACGAAGCGCTCGCCGTCCACCGGGCCAAGTGTGCCGCCGGCTTCGAATTCAGCGGTGTATTCGGTGAAGCCAGCGCCTGTCGCCGGTGCGGCGTGTACGATGGCGGTGGCATTGCGCATGCCTGGCAAGGGGGCGCGCACGAAGGTGTCTGGCGTGATGAGCGAGTGGTCGCCCTGCAGGCTGCAGCGGCTTTGTCCTAGATGTTGCACGAAGGATCTCCTGAGTGAAGCTGGTTTAGTTTGGGGATGAAGGCGAGGCCTGTTTGCATCGCGGCTTCGATGTCTTGTTCGAAGACGTTTTCGTCAGGGTGATGGCTGATGCCGCCGGGACTGCGCAGGAACAGCATGGTGGAGGGGACGAGGGGCGCGAGGATCATCGCGTCGTGCCCGGCGCCGCTGGTCATGCGGGGAGGCTTGCAGCCCGCGGATTTTTCCAGCAGCGCGGTGAGCATGGGGTCCATTTTGACGGCGTGCCGCGAGAGAGTCTCAACGAATGAGATGGTGAGGCCGCGTCTTGAGGCGATGGCGTAGGCTCTTTCGCGAAGTGAGTCGACTGCGGCGAGGCGGACGGCGTCCTCGGCGTGGCGCACGTCGAGGCTGGCTTCGACAACGCCTGCGATCACGTTGCCTGCTCCAGGCTGCGCGGCGAGGCGGCCGACTGTGGCGACGAGTCCTTGGGTGTTGATGGCCGTTGCCTCCACCTGCAAGATCCATTCGGCGGCGGCCGCTACGGCATCCTGCCGCAGGTGCATCGGCGTGGTGCCGGCGTGGTTGGCTTTCCCTTGAAAAGTGACATTGAAGCGGCTCTGCCCGGCGATGCATTCGACGACGCCGAGAGGCAGGCCGAGCGATTCGAGCACGGGGCCCTGTTCGATGTGGAACTCCAGGTAGCCGATTGCGCCGGGCGGCATTGCGGCTTCGGGGATGCGCGCGGGGTCGAGGCCGAAGTCGCGAATGGCTTCAGCGATGCGGCTGTCCACCGAATGCAGCTGCCCGGTGTAGGCAAGGCTGCCGATGAAGGGCATGGCGAAGCGTACGCCCTCTTCTTCTGAGAAGCCGACGACTTCGATATCGATCGCGAGCTTCGCGCCTGCCAGTCGCTCGATCAAGCCCACGCCCATCACTACGCCGAGGATGCCATCGAAGGCTCCGGCGTTGGGCACGGTATCGAGATGGGAGCCGATCACCAGACGCGGCGCACCGGTGACTCCGCATGATTTCACACCGCGCAGATTGCCGACGGCGTCAATCGAGACGGCCATGCCGGCGCGCTCCATCCACGCACGCAAGTACTGATGCACGTCATGCATCGGCGGCGACAGAAAAGTGCGCGTGGTGCGGCCCGGCTCCTCGCTCATGCGGGAGATGGCGCGGCAATGACCGATCATCAGGAGCCCCGATAGGTGCTGTAGCCGTAGGGCGAGAGCAGCAGTGGGATGTGATAGTTGCCTGCCGGGTCACCGATGCCGAAGCGGATGACGACTTCGTCAAGGAACGGCGGATCGGTGAGCGGGTGGCCTTGCAGGTGCAGATACTCCGCGGCGTGGAAGACCAGTTCGTAGACGCCGGTGGGGATCGTGTCGCCTGACAGCAGCGGCTGCGCGGTGCGTCCGTCGATGTTGGTGACATCGCGGCAGACGAACTCGCGCGCGCCGTCTTTGATTGCGAACAGCTCGATGCGCAGGCCTCCGGCGGGATGGCCGTTGGCGAGGTCGAGGACATGGGTAGAGAGACGTGCCATCGGTTATCTCCGCAGGCTCAGGCCGAGACAGCCGTAGGGCGGCCGCGGGTCAGTGTAGACGCCGAGTGTGTCGCCCGATTCGGCGATGGCGTCCCAGGTGCGGTTGTTCGCTTCGAGGTTGACTTCGGCGATGGCGGGAATCTCGGCGAGGATTCTGGTACCGAGCTGATAAATGATCTCCTGAATGCTGCCCGATTCGAAGCCCTGGAAGACTTCATGGGTCATGCGGCGGACTCGCCTGGTGACGGCGCCTTCGCTGTAGCCTGCGGCGGTAGCGGTGTAGGTCCAATCGAGATCGAGCCACATGTGCAGCGGGCGGTTCTTGATCTCTGGCAGTGTGGTGTATTCATCGCGGACGAAGCCGGCGAAGGCGCTGCCGCCGAGACGCAGCAGGCGGAAGCCTTTGATGCCGGACTTGAGTTCGGCGGTGACGCCGTCGCGACTGATCTCCACGCAGGCCGTGGCTTTTTCCGTGCCCGTGGGCTCGAAGGCGACCTTGCCGCCGAATGCCTGCCGATAGGGGATCTCTTCGGCGGAGACCTGAATGCCTTCCGTCTGGGGATACTTGGCGAGGAACTTTTCGGCAAGGAAGTGGCACAGGCCTTCAAGGTCATTGCCGGTGAAGTTCAGGGTCTCGCGCTGGATGAAGTTCTTCATCGAGTCCGTGGCTATGAGGCCGGTGTTGTCTCCGGTGGTGTAGGTGGGCCAGAACGAATCACCGTAGATGAGCATCAACACGTTGGCGCCGAAAACGGGACTGGCGCCATCCGGCACCTTACCATCGCGATTCAGGCGATAGACGATGACATCGCCCTTGCCGTAATAGTTCCGCTTGTAACCGCTCTTGAAAGTGTTCAAAGGTTCACTCCTGTTTATGCTGTAACTGCTGCCGCGAGCCGGAACGAAGCGATGCGTTCGATCTGGCCGAGGGCGGTTTCGAATTCTGTTTCGACGGGCTCGCTGAGACGTTGTTCGAGCGCGCGCAAGATGTCGTGTTTGGTTGCGCCTTTCACTGCGAAGATGAACGGGAAGCCGAATCGCGCGGTGTATTCGGCGTTCCATTTACGCAGCTGTTGGAACTCGTCGGCCGAGAGTTGATCGAGCCCCGCGCCTGCTTGTTCGCCTATCGATGCGTCGGACATTTTGGCGCGGGCACCGAGATCGGGATGAGCGCGGATCAGAGTCAGCTGTTGTTCCAGAGGCGCATGGCGCACGACCGCAACCATGGCTTGATGCAGGGCTTCCAATGTCGCGAAGGGGCGCGAGCGCGATGCCTGTTCGGCGACCCAAGGTGAGTGCTCGAAGATCCAGCCCAAGGCTTCCGTGAAGGCCGGCTGCGGCATGGCGTTGAGTTCGGCGAGGGTCATTGCGGCAGCTCCCAGACGATCTTGCCGCGCACTGCGACTTCGCAGATGCTTTCGGCGCCGGCCAGAGTAAAGATGGCCGAGAGCAGGCGGTCAGGGCTCTCCGCGGATTCCGCCACTCGCTCGAAGACAGAGGCTTGCGGAGGCTTGATCCAAACATAATCGGCTGACTTGCCCGCGGCGAAGTCGCCGATCTCTTCATCGAGACCCAGCGCTTCGGCGCCCGCGCGTGTTGCGAGGTAGAGCAGGTGGGATGCGTTGAGCGGATAGCCGGTGGTGGAGAGGCGCTGCAGCAGATAGGCCTGCAGGCCTTCCTTCAAGATGCCAAAACCGGTGCCGGCGCCGACATCGGTGCCGAGGCCGAAGTGGACGTTCGCTTCGACGTGCTGGCGCATTTCAAACAGCCCGCTGCCGAGGGCTGCGTTGCTGCACGGGCAGTGCGCGACTCCGGCCTGATTTCTAGCGAGGCAGCTCAGTTCGCGCGGCGAGGGATGGACGTTGTGAGCGAAGACGCTGTGACGCTTGACGAGGTCGAACTTCTCATAGACGTTCAGGTAGTCGCTGGCCCAGGGGAACAGGCGCTGCACTTCGGCGATCTCGCGATCGTTCTCGTTCAAGTGCGTTTGGAAGTGCAGGTCGGGATATTCCTGGAGCAGCGTCTGGCAGACTTCGAGGATCGCCTCGGAGGCCGATAACGCAAAGCGCGGAGTGACGGCGTAGGCGAGGTTGCTTTCGTGGTGATAGGTATCGATGAGTGCTTTGCTGTCGCGATAGGCGCGCTCAGGCGATTGATGGAGGTCGTCGCGCAGCATGCGGTCAGAGAGGACCATGCCACCGATGAGGCGCAGGCCGCGGGTGGCGGCGGCGTCAAACATGGCGGCAGTGGCGTCGTGGAAATGCGCGCCGAAGGCCAGTGCGGTGGTGGTTCCGTGCGAGGCGAGGGCGCGGGCGAAGTCGTTGGCGGTGGATGCCGCGTAGGGCGTCATGGCCATCAGCGCCTCTTCGGGCAGCGCGTATTGATCGAGCCAGTCCAGCAAGGGGAGTCCCAGGCTGCCGATGACGCGCAACTGCGGAAAGTGGACGTGCGTGTCAATGAAACCGGGCAGCAGGAAGCCCGCGGTCATGTCGCGCTGGGTGGCCGCCGGATTGGCTTTGGCGAGCTGCTGGTATTCGCCAGCGGCGCGGATGCGGCCATCGGCGATGAGCAGTGCCCCGTCCGAGACGTACTGCAACGCGCCGTTCCCCGTGAAGGGATTGCGCGGCGTGTGGAACAGCGGTGCTCTGAGGAGTACTGACATGACTATTAAATGTTAGCCTCTTTCCCGCGCTGTATCGCCCAGAAGATTCGTTCGGGCGTGCAGGGGGAATCGATTTCGATTGGGCCCGCGGCGGCGTTGGCGGCGATCGCATCGCGGATCGCTTCGCGCACGGCGATGGCGAGCATGAGCGGCGGTTCGCCTACCGCTTTGCTGCCGAAGACGACGCCGGGTTCGGTGGCGCGTTCCAACATCGAGACGTTGAAGACCTCAGGCAGTTCAGACCACGAGGGGAGTTTGTAGGTAGATGCGCCGGCGGTGGCGAGGCGGCCATCGGCGGTCCACAGCAACTCTTCGGTGACGAGCCAGCCGACGCCTTGCGCGAAACCGCCTTCGATCTGGCCGCGGTCGATGACGGGCGCGATGGAGTCGCCGACGTCCTGAAGAATATCGACACGGAGCAGTTTCGAATCTCCGGTGAAGGAATCGAGCTCCACTTCGGCGACGGCTGCGCCGTAGGTGAAGTAGTGGAACGGCTTGCCTTGCAGGCTGACCGGGTCCCAGCCGATACCGGGCGTGCTGTAGTAGCCATCGGCGAAGAGCTGAACGCGTTTGCGGTAGGCGGCTTCGGCGAGCTCGCGGTAGGAGATGGGATATTCCGGGCGCATGGCGGCGAAGACGACGCCTTCTTCGATGCGCACGTCGTCCTCTTTGCAGGCGAGCACGGCTGCGGCGACGGGCAGCAGGCGGGCGCGCAACTGGAGGCAGGCACCGAGGACAGCCGCGCCGTTCAGGTCGGTGCCGGCAGAGGCGGCGGTGGCGGAGGTGTTGGGAATCTTGTCGGTGCGGGTGGCCATGATGCGCACAGCATCGAGGGGCAGGCCGAGCGTTTCGGCGGCGATCTGGCGGATTTTGGTGTGCAGGCCCTGGCCCATCTCCGTGCCGCCGTGATTGAGCTGCACGCTGCCATCGCGATAGATGAGCACCAGTGCGCCTGCCTGATTGAAGGGCGTGGCGGTGAAGGAGATGCCGAACTTCACGGGCGTGATGGCGAGGCCACGGGTAGTGTGTTTCGAGGCCGCGTTGAAAGCATCGATCGCCTTGCGGCGAGCGTCGAAGGCGCTCGAGTCTTTCAGCATCTGCCAGATTTGCTGGATGCGCGCGGCGTCCTTCACGGGCTGGCCGTAGTGCGTGAGATCGCCTTCGCGATAGAAGTTGCGTTCGCGGACAAGGTCGGGAGCGAGGCCGAGCATGCGGGCGATGCGGTCCATCACCTCTTCCACGGCGAGCATGCCTTGCGGTCCGCCGAAGCCGCGGAAGGCGGTCTGCGAGGTCTTGTGGGTCTTGCAGACATAGCCGATGGCTTCCACGGCGGGCAGCAGATAGGTGTTGTCGCAGTGGAAGAGTGAGCGGCCGAGGACGGGCTCAGAGAGATCGACGCTCCAGCCTCCATCGGAGTAGAACTGGAACGTCACGCCCTGCACGCGGCCTTCGCCATCGAAGCCGGCGTGGAAGCGCGCCAGATACGGATGGCGCTTGCCTGTGAGGATCATATCGAGATGACGCGGCAGGCGAACCGAGACGGGGCGGCGGGTCTTCCACGCCCCGAGCGCGGCGATGGCGGCGTAGGGATTGGCCTGGACTTCTTTGCCGCCGAAGGCTCCGCCCATGCGCTGGCATTCAACAGTGACACGACTGCGCGGGATGCCGAGCACGCGGGCGACGATCTCCTGCGTTTCACTGGGGTGTTGGGTGGAGGAGATGACGGCTACGCCATCGGACTCATCGAGCCAGGCGATGGAGGTTTGGGTTTCGAGGTAGAAGTGCTCCTGTCCGCCGATGAAGAGTTCGCCCTGCAACTGATGCGGGCTGGCTGCGATGGCCTGCGTGGCGTCGCCTCGTTTCAGCTTGAGCGGGCCGGCGTGAAAGCTTTTGGCGGCGATCGCTTCTTCGATGGTGAGGATGGCGGGGAGCTGGCGGTACTCTGCTTTCACATGCGATGCGGCCTGGCGTGCGGCGTCCTGCGAGGTGGCGAGAATCCAGGCGACGGGCATGGCGTGATAGACGGCTTCGGTGGGGAAGAGCGGTTCGTCGTGGCGGTTGGCGCCGGAGTCGCCTTCGCCCGGTACGTCGGCGGCGGTGAGCACGGTGACGACTCCCGGCTGCCCGAGTGCGGCGGAGAGATCGAGGCTGACGACTTCGGCATGAGCGTGGGGCGACATCACGGGCCAGGCGTGGAGCAGCGCGGGGAAGCGGCTGTGCAGGTCGTCTGTATAGAGGGCCGCGCCGGCGACATGCGCGCGGGCGCTTTCGTGAGTGACGGACTTACCGGCGTGCCTCATGCCTGCACCTCGACGAAAAACTTTTCGAGCAGCGATTGCGAGAGGGCAAGGCGGTAGGCCGCGCTGCCACGATGATCGCTCATGGGCTTCAGCGCCGCGGCGATGGCCTGCTGCGCTTTGCGAAGAGCGGGCATGGCCCAGGGCTGGCCGATCAGTTCGATTTCGGCCGAGGGCAATCGTAGCGGCGTGGCGGCGACGCCGCCGAAGGCGAGACGGGCATCGGTGACGCGCCCGTCTTCGCTGGTCTGGATGGCGAAGGCGGCGGCGACGGTGCTGATGTCGTCGGCGCGGCGTTTTGCTGCTTTATAGAAGCGGGCGATGGCGGGCAGCGGCTTAGGGATGATGATGGAGACGATCAGTTCGCCGGTGCGGAGTGCCGTGCGGCGGTAGCTTTCGAAGAAGCCGTTGAGCGGGACGATGCGTTCTGGCGCCGAGTCGCCGATGGGTGAGGCCGTGGCGAGGTTGCCTCCTAACGTCGCGCGGTTGCGGATGAGCGGTGAGGCGAACAGCGGGAACCATTCCTTGACGGCTTGTGGCGCGCTAAGCCAGCGCTGTTCGATTTCGCTCAGGCTGAGGCCAGCGCCGAGTTGGACCTGGCCTTCGGTTTCGCGGAAGATGCGCAGGTCGGGGATCGCTTCGAGGCTGATGAGCGTGCCGAACTTGCGGCCGCGGATGTTGGCTTCGACGGCGAGGTCCGTTGCGCCGGCGATGAGTTGGGCGTCTGGATTTTCTTGGACCAGTTCGAGGCAGCGGGCGAGAGAAGCGGGGCGCAGGAAGCGGCCGGCGTCGATTGGCTCTAGCGGCGGCGCGGGTAGTTTGAGCCGCTTGTTGAAGTCGTCGCGGGGCGGTGCGCCGAGTGCGCGCACGGCGTCGAGGATCGGACGGTAGCCGGTGCAGCGGCAGAGATTGCCGTGGAGCGCTTCCGGTTCACAAGGGCCGCGGCGTCCTGGGCGGTAATGCTCGGCGAAGATGCTGACGACGAAGCCCGGAGTACAGTAGCCGCACTGGCTGCCTCCGGCGGCGGACATGGCTTTTTGGGCTTCGCTCAACTCGCCGTTTTGGGCGAGGCCTTCCACGGTGAGGATCTCCTGGCCTGCGGCCATTTCGGCCAGCATAAGGCAGCTGTTGACGGGGACGTACTGGCTGCCGCCTGTGGGCGAGGGACGGACGAGGATGACGGCGCAGGCTCCGCATTCGCCTTCGGCACAGCCTTCCTTGGCTCCGGTGTAGCCGCTTGCGCGAAGGAATTGCAGCAACGTCGTATGCGGTTCAATGCCTGCCAGCTGGACGTGTTTGCCGTTGATTATCAAATACATCCACTTCTCCCTGTACAAAGACTCAAGCTCTCTGACCCGGAGCGCGTTGTTACAATGGCGTGAATTATATTGTAGCGTTTTGTAGCGGGGAGCGCTTCCTGAGAAATGTGCAAAGACCGACGGGAGTAAGGCCTTGAACCGTGGCACTCAGTGCTATAAGCTGAATTAAGTCGCACTATGCGAGTCTTCAAGTCTAAGTGGTTTCGCCGCTTCGCGGATAAAGAGAACATCGAGGATGCAGCCTTGCTTGAAGCGGTAGCCCGCGCGAACGAAGGCCAGTTTGATGCGAACCTGGGCGGGGATGTACTCAAGATGCGGATCGCCAGACAGGGAGAAGGAAGTGCGGCTGGCTATCGGACCATTGTCATTTTTCGGCGAGGAACAAAGGCGTTCTTTGTCTACGGATTTGCCAAAAGCAGCCGGGCCAATATCGATGATCACGAAAAGAAACAGTTCAAAGATGCCGCAAGGAGAGTTCTTGCATTGACGGACAAGCAACTAGCGGAGCTTTTGAAGGGCGGCGATTTTGTGGAGGTGAAAATCCAATGAACAAGAAATATCGAAGCGATGCGATGGCGGCTGTCCATGAAACCATGGAATCGTTGCACCGGATTGGGGCCATCGACAAGCAGACGATGCGAGGTTTCGATGAAGCATGCTTGACGCCGATCCGTTCGCTGAAGCCGGAAGAGATCAAAGCAATACGGGAGCGGGAAAATGTCAGTCAAACGGTATTCGCCAACTACCTGAACGTGACGAGCAGCCTCGTCAGCAAGTGGGAACGCGGCGAAAAGCGGCCTTCCGGCGCCTCGCTCAAACTGTTGTCGCTCGTCGAGAAGAATGGACTCGCGATAGTTGCGTAGCGAGCTAATCCTCGCTACCGGAACTAACCTTCAGCACCGCGAGGAACGCTTCCTGCGGAATGTCCACTTTGCCGACCCGCTTCATGCGCTTTTTGCCTTCTTTTTGCTTTTCCAGCAGTTTGCGCTTACGCGAGATGTCGCCGCCGTAGCACTTGGCGAGGACGTTCTTGCCGACGGACTTGATGGTTTCGCGGGCGATGATTTTGCTACCGATTGCGGCCTGCAGGGCCACTTCAAACATCTGCCGCGGAATCAATTTGCGCAAACGTTCGATGAGCGCCTTGCCGCGTTCGTAGGCAACATCTTTGTGGACGATGATCGATAAGGCATCGATCGGATCGCCTGCCACCAGCACGTCCATCTTTACCATTGGCGACACGCGATGGCCAGCCAAATGATAATCGAGCGAAGCGTAGCCGCGTGAAGCGGACTTGAGGCGATCGTAGAAATCCATCACGATTTCATTCAGCGGCAACTCATACAACAACAGCACGCGGCCGCTGCCGATGTATTCAAACTTCTTCTGCTTGCCGCGCTTCTCTTCCAACAGCTTCAGGATTTCGCCGACGTACTCTTCGCGGGTGATGACGGTCGCGTCGATGATCGGCTCTTCGATCTTCTGGATGTTCGACGGGTCCGGGTACTTGGCCGGGTTTTCGACTTCGATCACATCGCCGGTTGTGGTGGTGATGCGATACCGGACGCCGGGCGCGGTGGTGATGAGATCGATCTGGAACTCGCGCTCCAGGCGCTCCTGAATGATCTCCAGGTGCAAGAGTCCGAGAAAGCCGCAGCGGAAGCCAAAACCGAGGGCGGCGGAGTTTTCCGGTTCAAAGTTAAAGGCGCTATCGTTCAACCGGAGTTTTTCCAGCGCATCACGCAAAAGGCCGTGGGCGTGGCTTTCGATCGGATAGAGGCCTGCGAACACCATCGGCTTGATCTGTTCGAAGCCGGGCAGCGCTTCGGAGGCAGGATTCAAGTGGTCGGTCATCGTGTCGCCGATTTGCGCATCGGAGACGGTCTTGATATTGGCGTAAACGTAACCCACTTCGCCGGCGCCCAGTTCCTGGCATGGGATGGGTTTGGGGGACTGGTAGCCCAGGCCTTCCACTTCGTGCACGGTGCCCTGCGCCATGAGGCGAATCTTCTGCCCCAGGCGAATGGTGCCTTCCATGACGCGCATCAGGATGATGACGCCGCGGTAGGGGTCGAACCACGAATCGAAGATCAGCGCCTGCAGCGGAGCGGCCGGGTCGCCCTTCGGCGGCGGCATTTTATGAACGATGGCTTCCAGCAGTTCGGGAATTCCCACGCCCTGCTTGGCGCTGCACAGCACGGCCTCGGAGGCGTCCAGGCCAATCACCTGCTCAATCTGTTCGCGAATGCGGTCCGGATCGGCGCTGGGCAGATCGATCTTATTGATAACCGGGACGATCTCCAGATTGTGGTGGATCGCGAGATAGGTGTTGGCGAGGGTCTGGGCTTCGACGCCCTGGGACGCATCGACGACGAGCAGCGCGCCTTCGCAGGCCTGCAGGCTGCGCGAGACTTCGTAGGTGAAGTCGACGTGGCCGGGCGTGTCGATCAGGTTCAGCTGATATGTCTTGCCGTTGTTGGCCGGGTAGGTCAGGCGCACGGCGTGCGCTTTGATAGTGATGCCGCGTTCGCGCTCGAGATCCATGGAGTCGAGCACCTGCGCCATCATCTCGCGTTGGGAGAGGGCGCCAGTGTATTCGAGCAACCGGTCAGCAAGCGTTGACTTCCCGTGGTCAATATGGGCGATGATCGAGAAATTGCGGATGTATGCAGGATCCATGCGGTAGAATGAAGCGTTAAGTCTGATTATCCCATATATGAGTTGGAACAACCTACTCTTCGTCTGCCCGGAGGATGGAATCGCCATCCTGACGGTGAACCGGCCCACGAAGCTCAATGCTTTGAACGGCGAAACTATCGGTGAGCTGGAAGAGGCTTTTGCGCGAGTGGAAGCCGATGCCTCAATCCGCGGCCTGATCATTACCGGCTCGGGCGAGAAGGCCTTCGTGGCCGGCGCCGATATCCAGGAACTGGCCGTGGCCGGTGCGATCGACGCGCAGTCGCTGGCCTTGCGCGGACAGCGGGTGTTGCGCAGGCTCGAAATGCTGAAAAAGCCCTCGATTGCCGCCATCAACGGCTTTGCATTGGGCGGCGGCCTGGAACTGGCGATGGCGTGCACCATCCGAATCGCCTCTGGAAATGCGAAGATGGGGCAACCGGAGGTAAAACTCGGAATACCTGCCGGGTATGGCGGCACCCAGCGGCTGCCTCGTCTTGTCGGCCGGGGCCGGGCCATGGAGATACTGCTGACGGGGGATCCGATTGATGCCCAGGAGGCATACCGGATTGGGCTTGTGAATCGCGTGGTGGAGCAGCCCGCGCTGCTGGATGCGGCCCGCGAACTGATGCAAAAGATTTTAGCGAACGGCCCGATTGCCTGCGCTCTAACGATGCAGGCGGTGGATCTGGGCTTGAATTCGGGCCTGGAAGAAGGGTTGCGATTTGAGGCGGCTGCCTTTGGGCTGGCCGCGGCAACTGAAGATAAGCGAGAAGGCACAACGGCGTTTCTCGAAAAGAGAAAGGCCAGTTTCACTGGTAAATAAAATGTCGAATCAAGTAACAGAAGGAAATTTTGACGGGCGTGGCTTAAAGTTCGCCATTGTGGTCGCCCGCTTCAACAGCTATATCACCGAGCCTCTGCTGGCAGGTGCGTTGGATGCATTGCGCCGCCACGGGGTGGCCGATGCGGATGTAGAAGTAGTGAAGGTTCCCGGTAGCTGGGAGATGCCCGTGGTGGCTGCGGAACTGGCGCGCGCCAAGCGGCATGACTCGCTGATCTGCCTGGGGGCTGTCATTCGCGGAGAGACTCCGCATTTCGATTACGTGGCGGGCGAAGCGGCGAAGGGACTGGGCCAGATCTCCATGCAGACCGGCGTCCCGGTTGCCTTCGGAGTGCTGACTACCAACACGCTGGAGCAGGCCGTTGACCGCGCCGGCGCCAAGAGTGGCAACAAGGGTGCGGACGCCGCCATCACCGCTATTGAGATGGGTAACCTGATGAAGCGCCTGCGGAGCAACTCCTAACCGATGGCTTCCAGACACCGATCCCGCCAACGCGCCGTACAGATCCTGTATTTGTGGGACATGCGCAGGCAACCGCTGGCCGAGGCGATCGCCGCATTTTACGAGACGCTCTATTCCGAAGAGTCGCCGCAGCGTCCCAAGAAGGACGAATTCATGGAAGACCTGGTGCAAGGCACCATCGCCAAAATAACGGAGCTCGATGAACGCATCGGCAAGCACTCCGACAACTGGCGCATGGAGCGCATGCCGGCCGTGGATCGCAACATTATCCGTATGGCGTTGTTCGAAATGCTGCATGGCGGAACTCCACCGGCAGTGGCTATCGATGAAGCGCTGGAACTGGCACGACGCTTTTCGGGCGATGAGTCGGTTGCGTTCATCAATGGTGTGCTGGATGCACTGCGCCGCGAAACCTCGGGGGAGGCGCCGGCGGCCCAAACATTCAAGAAGGGCGACGCTGTAAACTGATTGATATGCGTTTTTCGCTGCTGGCCTTTTTACTCTCCATAGCATCGCTGCCTTCGTGGGCCGATCCGAATCTTTCGAATCGCCGCGCGCCTGGGTTTTCAGTGATGGACAACACCCTGCAGTATCGCGATCTTGCGGATTATCGCGGCAAGCTGGTGCTGCTGGAATTGATTCAAACGACGTGTCCGCACTGCCAGGACCTGACCAAATCGATTGTGAAGGCGAAGCAGAAGTTCGGCGATAAGATCGTGGTATTGAGCATCGTGCTGCCGCCCGACACCCCAACCACGGTCGCCAAGTTCGCCAAGGACTACGGCTTGACGAGCCCGATTCTATTCGATTGCGGGCAGGTTGCCGCATCGTATGTGAAAGCAGATCCGCGCAAGCCAAGCCTGACCTTCCCGCATTTGTTTATGATAGATGCGCAGGGCAACATCAAGAATCATTTCGGGCCCGGTGCGGAAACAGACGCGATTACGGATTCGTCCACGTTAGCCAAAGAGATTGACCGACTGCTGGCCCCGGCGCCGGCGAACAAGAAATAGCAATCATTAGAGAAAGCCGACTCACTCATGCCTGCCGACACTATTACTATTACCGACAACCGGACTAATAAGACTTACGAACTCAGCATCCAGGACGAAACGATCCGCGCGCTCGATCTGCGCAAGATCAAGACCAGCGATGAAGACTTCGGACTGATGACCTATGATCCCGGCTACACGAACACCACGTCGTGCAAGAGCCGGATCACGTTCATCGATGGCGATAAGGGAATCCTGAATTATCGCGGCTACCCGATCGAACAGCTGGCAGAGTCGAGCACCTATCTGGAGACGGCGTATCTCCTGCGCAATGGCGAGTTGCCCACGGCAGAGCAACTTGCGGAGTGGACGAAGAACATCGTTGGGCAGTCGGCAGTTCCGTCGTTTATCGAAGGGCTGATCGAGAGTTTCCCGGTCGGGTCGCATCCGATGGGGATCTTCATCAGCGCGCTGGGTGCGCTTTCCACGGCGAATTCGGATTCCAAGCACGTCTACGATGCCAACGTCCGGACGACGCACATTTACAAACTGATCGCACAGGTGGCGACGATTTCGGCTTACGCCTACCGCCGCCAGTCGGGCCTGCCGCTGGTGGCGCCCGATGCGAACCTCAGCTTTGCCGGCAACTTCCTGAAGATGATGTTCGGCAAGACCGGGGAACGTTTCCGCGTGAATCCGGTGCTGGAGCGCGCGCTCGACGTGCTGTTCATCCTGCATGCCGATCACGAGCAGAACTGCTCCACCTCCACGATGCGCATGGTGGGCAGCTCGGAGGCAGATCCTTACGTATCAACCGCCGCCGCGGCTGCCGCGCTGTACGGTCCGCTGCATGGCGGCGCCAATGAAGCTGTGCTGAAGATGTTGAAGGAGATCGGCTCCAAGGAACATATCCCTGAGTACATCCGCCGCGTCAAAGAAGGCGAAGTGAAGTTGATGGGCTTTGGCCACCGCGTGTACAAGAACTACGATCCGCGCGCACGTATCATCAAGCGCACGGCTTATCAGGTGTTTGAGACCATGGGCACCAATCCGATGCTCGATATGGCCATTGAGTTGGAACGCATCGCACTGGAAGACGAGTACTTTGTGAAGCGCAAGCTGTATCCCAACGTGGATTTCTACTCCGGCATGATCTATCAGGCGATGGGCTTCCCGGTGGAGATGTTTACGGTGCTGTTCGGCTTGGCGCGCACATCGGGCTGGCTTTCGCAGTGGGAAGAGCTGGTGCTGGACGATGACCAGAAGATTGGCCGTCCGCGGCAGATTTTCCTGGGTTATGCCGAGCGCAAGTATACGCCGGTCGCTGAACGGTAGTAGGACAGGCGGTTTCGCCTGTCCCAATTCAAATATTTCGCAGCTTCAAAGGGAGCGATATTTCCATGCGCATCCTGTTACTATTCCTTGCCGCCAATGCATTCGCGCAAGACTTTGACCTCCTGATCCGCAATGGCCGTATCGCCGATGGGACCGGCAACCCCGCGTTCCTCGGCGATGTCGGCATCCGCGGCGGCCGTATCGCCGCCGTCGGTAATCTCTCTTCCCGCACGGCCACCCGCATTATTGACGCCAGGGGCCTGGTGGTCTCGCCCGGCTTCTTCGACATCCACAACCACTCAGACGAAACAATACTCGCCGATGGCGATGCGCAGAGCATGGTCCGCCAGGGCGTGACGTCCATGATCTTCGGCGAAGGCGGGTCGGCCGCGCCATCCAAGCAGTGGCCCGAATTCAAAGACTACTTTGCGGCACTTACCAAGGCCGGCATCGCCACCAACATCGGCACCTACGTCGGCTCCAGTCAGATCTGGACGCATGTGCGCGGCCCCAAGGCCGGTCCTCCGACACCGGAGGAACTGACCCGCATGGCGGCCATCGTCCGCACGGCCATGGAGCAGGGCGCGCTGGGCGTTGCCAGTTCGCTGAGCGGTCCGCCGGGGGCGTGGATCGATACCGGCACCCTCATCGCCATGTGCAAGGCCGCGGCGCCCTATGGCGGCATCTATTCGACGCACATGCGCACGGAAGGCTTCGGCGTGTTTGAGTCGGTGGCGGAAGCGATCGACATCGGGGCGAAGGCCGGTGTGCCGGTCGATATCATTCACATCAAACTGGCAGAGCACAAGCTGTGGGGCCAGATGCCGGAGTTGATCCGGTCGATCCAGGCGGCGCGCGCGCGTGGGCAGTTGGTGGAGGCCAACGTGTATCCGTATCGGGCAGGTCAGAATAATCTTTCGAGCATCATTCCGCCGTGGGCGCAGGAGGGCGGTCCGCAGGCGATGCTGGCGCGGTTGAAGGATCCGGCATTGCGTCCAAGGCTGGAGCGGGAGATTCTCAACGGCATTCCGGGCACGAACTGGTACAACCATTTCACCGCCACCGGGGACTGGGAGGGGATGCTGTTGGTCACCATCAAGAACAGCAAGTACAAACACTTCGAGGGCAAGCGCATGAGCGAGGTAATTCGCGAACTGAACCGCAAGCCTGTGGACGTGCTGTTCGAACTGCTGGAGGCCACGGGAGGCTCGGTGCCGACGGTCTACTTCCACCACTCCGAACAGGACATGCGCTACGCGCTGCAGCAGCCGTTCGTCTCCATTGGCTCGGATGGGACGGCGGTGAAGACGGATGGGCCTTTGGCGGCGGGCAATCCGCATCCTCGCTACTACGGGACCTTTCCACGCGTGATCGGCCGCTATGTGCGCGATGAGAAGGTGATCACGCTCGAAGAGGCGATCCGGAAGATGACCTCGGCCAATGCGGCCAAGGTAAGGATCTTCGATCGAGGACTGCTGCGGCCCGGCCAGTGGGCCGACGTGACTGTTTTCGACTTCGACCGGATCATCGATAAGGCCACCTACGACAAGCCGCATCAATATGCCGAAGGCATCGAGTACGTGATTGTGAACGGCAAAGTGGTGCTCGATAAAGGCAACCACACCGGCGCCCGTCCGGGCACGATACTATACGGACAAGGAAGACCTTAGCCTGATGCGCGTGTGTGCCTTGATTCCGCTGTTGTTTTTCTGCCGACTGCACGGCGGCGATCTGCACACCGCTGCGCGCTCCGGCGACCTGGCGGAAGCCAAAGCGCTTATCGAAAAAGGCGCCAACGTCAACGAGCGCGACTCGCTCGGTGGCACGCCGCTGCACGACGCGGCATGGAGCGGACATCTGGCAGTGGTGAAACTGCTGGTGGAGAGTGGAGCGGACGTCAATGCGCATCACATGGAAGCGGGCTCTACACCGCTTCACTACGCCATTATTACCAACCACCTGGAAGTCGTGGAATACCTGGTCAGCAAAGGGGCCGACCTAAAGGCCAAGTACCGGCAGGGCGCCTCCGGACTGCACCTCGCCGCCAATCGCGGCTATACCGATGTCCTGAAGTTTCTGCTCAGTAAGGGCGCGGATGTGAATGAGCGGGACGCGACCGGCGCCACACCGCTGGACGAGGCGGCATGGAAGGGCCAGGGCGATACGATCAGGCTGTTGTTGCAGCATCATGCGGACGTGAATGCGCGGAATCCGGAGACCGGGTCAACGCCGCTGCTGCAGGCGGCGATGAAGGGTCATGCCGAAGCCGTGGCGCTGCTCGCCGCCGCCGGGGCTGATGTAAATGTGCGCGATAAGTCCGGAGCCACTCCGATTGGAGAAGCGCTGCGTTACCGCCATACGGCGGTGGCGGAAGTGTTGCTGAAACGCGGCGCGAAGCAGGTGGGTGCGGATGCCAACTCGTTGCAGGAGGCCGTGATGAAGGGGCAGACCGATATTGTGGCGTTGCTGATCAAGCAGGGTGCTGATATTCGCAAGCGCACGGCGTTGGGATCGACGTATCTGCACGATGCGGCGCTCAAAGGGCACACGCAGATCGTCACGCTGCTGCTGGACAGTGGGGCGGATGTGAACGTTCGCAACGAATCGGGCGGAACACCATTGCACGACGCAGCGTTGGGCGGCCAGACGGCTGTGGTATCGCTGCTGCTTGCCCGCGGTGCTGAGATCGATGTGCGGGATACGGCAACCGGAGCGACCCCTCTTTTTCAGGCGGCTTCGTGGGGACGAGCCGAAGTAGTAGACCTGTTGCTGTCTAAAGGGGCTAAGGCGGGGACTACGAATAAAGCCGGACAGGCCGCTGCTGCTGCCGCGGAAGAGAACGGACATGGCGGCATCGCCGATACCCTGAAGCGGGCCTCAAGAACACAATAAGGCTTCCAACCTAAGGAATTTCAAGGATTCTCCTAAAGGACCTAGTTCACACTGCCGATATAGTACCTAGTGCAGGGAAGACCAACACAAACGGTATTAGCGGCAGCGGCGGATGTCCTTAGTGACCAGCTGCGTAACCAGCTGATCCGGTTGGCAGAACTGACCGCTCCCCACGCTCCGAGACTGGAGCGCCGCTTCGTTGCGGTGCTACGGAAACAGAAGATCAACGCAGCCCAGCAGTCCGCGCTTGTATCGATCACGATTGGGGCAGTGGCGAAAGCCTTAACTGGAGGCGGGAGCCTTAGCGGATTCTTTGAGCAGGTTGCTTACAGCGGCCGGCGCCTCGCGAAGCTTAACTTCCCGCCGAATGCGATCGCCGCGGCGTTGCAGGAATACGACAAACTGCTGGCGCCGGTTTTAGAAAAGTCTGCGCCGCAGGATCTGGCCAACCTGGGCTGGGCTCGTGAACAATTGCAATTCTGCACCAGCCTGACGTTGAACAATTGTTATTACCAGGTAAGAGAAGCAGAAACAAAGACGTTTTACGAGCTCTTCCGGTGCGAGACGGATTCCAAAAACCTGGCTGAAATGCTGAGCTGTTTCCTTGTTTGCGTCAAGGAGTTCACAGGCTCGCAGGACGGCAAGTTATACCTGTTGAATGCCAAGGGCAATGCGTGGATTGCACATGCTGAGGCAGGCGCTTTGGCCGAAAGTGTAGCGAATACAGGAAGGCGCTGGAAGACAATCGAGAAGCCGGTTTGCGGCAAGGCTGGCGGCAAGCAGCCGTTGGCGCTGGATGCGAGCTGGCATGAGAAGTTTCAGACCTGCTGGTCAGTTCCCCTGACCGTAGAGGGACGCCTGCTTGGCGTGATGCAGTTTGGTTTTGAGAAAGATTACGAGTGGCTGCCGCGCGAACAGGAGCTATTATCCTCCGCGGCGGAGCGGTGCTCGGTGGCGCTCGAAAAAGCGCGCCTGATTGAAGATCTTGCGGCACGGCAGGAACAGATTCGGCAGTTGGCCGAGCATATGCTTCACGTAGAAGAGGTGGAGCGCCGGCGCATCAGCCGAGAGTTGCACGATGAAGCAGGCCAGTCAATGTTGTGGATCCGGCTGCAGATGGAAATGATCGAAAACGATCTTCCGGTTGGAAACCCGGAGTTGAAAGAACGGTTGCAGCATGTTCGAGAGAATACAGAACGGACGATTCTGGAGATCCGCCGGCTGATCGCCGCGCTCAGTCCGGCAGTGCTGGAACAGCTGGGCCTGGGAGCCGCGCTGCGGCAGCTGGTAAATCGGTTTAAGCAGTATAATCCGGCGAAAGTTAAGTTACAGGTCAACCACCTGGCCGAACTTCCCAAAGAGACGGAAGTGATGGTTTATCGTTTGGTTCAGGAGTGTTTCAACAACATTGCAAAGCATTCTTGCGCTAATACTGTAAACCTTTCGGTGGGATCTGACGATGGAATATTGAACCTGAACGTTGAAGACAACGGCGTCGGGTTTCATATCGAAGAGGCGCTCGCCAAACGGGAGTCCTACGGACTAGCTGGCATGCGGGAACGAGTAGCGCTTCTTGGCGGGCACTTTGATGTTCGAAGTAATCCGGCAAATGGAAACGGCAGCAAGACGAAAACAATGCCGTCCGGCAAACCGGGTACTCGAATCATGATTCAGTTACCAATTCCCAGAGCGGGCACTTGGTAAGGGCTGAAAACACTTTTAAGTAACGAGACCCAAAGACCCTGAACGAACCGGGAAACTATTATGGCAAAGATTCGAATCATGCTTGCGGACGATCACACTCTGTTCCGCCAAGGTATCAGAACGCTCATATCGGCAGAATCCGATATGGAAGTTATCGGCGAAGCCGCAAACGGCGGGGATGCTGTCGACCGCGCAAATGAATTGCGCCCGGATGTCGTCCTGATGGACATCGGGATGCCTGGTCTCAGCAGCTTCGAAGCGACGCGGCAAATCAAAAAGAATCGGCCGGAGACTAAGATCCTGTTCCTCACCATGTATGACGACGAAGACTATCTTGTCGAAGGCATGGAAGTAGGTGCCGCCGGCTACGTGCTGAAAGACAGCCCCTCACAGCAATTGATCGCAGCAGTGCGTGACGTTTGCCGCGGCGGCAGCTACCTCAGCCCGCGGATGCTGTCACAACTTGTCGACGACTTCCGCTCGCGCATCAAGTCCGCGAACCGCCTGCCGCGCTTCGCGACGCTGACGACGCGTGAACGCGAAGTGTTGAAGCTACTCGCAGAGGGCCAGTCCGTAAAGGAGATCGCCTGCGATCTCAACCTCAGCGTAAAGACGGTGGAAGCACACAAGTTCAACCTCATGCGCAAGCTCGACATTCACAACAAGGCACAGTTGGTGCAGTACGCCATTCAGAAGAAGATCATCAAGATCCCTAACCTGGCTTAGTCGTCTACTGGCTCCCCAGCATTGAAACAAGAGGCCGCCCCGGTAACCCCGGGACGGCTTTTTTGCATTCAGTGTAGAATCGTGTCGAGGCCTCCATTTTATGAATCGAAGAACATTTCTAGCTGCGCCTGCCTTGGCCGCCGCCGCTTTGCAACTGAAAGCCGCCCGCCTGCCTGTGCGCAAAGCCGTCTTACTCAGCATGCTCCCCAAATCGTTGCCGCTGAATGACAGGTTTAAGCTTGCGCGCGACGTTGGATTTGAAGCGATCGAACTGCCCACCATGACCGATCAGGGCGAAGCGGAAGCCGCGAAGAAGGCGTCAGAACTTTCGGGGCTCAAGATCCATTCGGTAATGAATCAGGCACACTGGCAGTTTCCGCTCTCCTCGCCCGATAGCGAAGTCGTGAAGAAGAGCATGCAGGGCATGGAGACCAGTCTCCACAACGCCAAACTGTGGGGCGCGGAGACCGTGCTGCTGGTCCCCGCGGTGGTGAATCCGCAGGTATCTTACGCCGACGCCTGGAAGCGCTCGCAGAAGCAGATTCGTGAACTGATCCCGCTGGCCAAGGAATTAAAGGTCATCATTGCGGTAGAAGAAGTGTGGAACAAGTTTCTGCTGTCTCCGCTCGAATTCGCCAATTACGTCGATTCGTTCAACAGCCCATGGGTGAAGGCCTACTTCGATGTCGGCAACGTTGTGCTGTACGGCTATCCGCAGGATTGGATCCGCACGCTTGGACCGCGCATTGTCAAACTGCACTTCAAGGACTTTAAGTTCGCCAAGCGCCAGGCGGAGTTCGTCAATATCCGGGAGGGCGAGATCAACTGGAAAGAGATCCACGCCGCACTGGGCGAGATCGGCTACAAAGGCACCGCAACCTTGGAAATCAACGGCGGCGACGAAGCGTATCTGCGCGACGTGAGCCATCGCTTTGACCTGATTCTGAACGGCGAATAACTCCCATGAAAAAATTCTTCATCGGCCTGGTGGCGGGCCTGCTATTGGCGGGCCTCACGGTATTTATCGGTTTTTTTGTCGTGATCAAACTGGGCGACAGCCGCCCATCGCTCTCCGACGACTCCACGCTGCTGGTGAAACTCAGCGGCGAGATCCCGGAGAAATCGCCGGTGGATATACCTTTGCCGTTTTTCGAAGGGCAGAAGCAGCTTGCCGTTCATGAAGTGTGGGACGGACTGCGCAAAGCTGCTGCCGATAAGCGCATCAAAGCGCTCATCCTATTGCCACAGCATCCTGGCATCGGTTGGGGGAAGATGCAGGAGATCCGTGAGGACCTGGTGAAGTTCCGCAAGTCGGGCAAACCGGTGTTCGTCTACCTGCGCGCTCCGGGCACTCGCGATTATTATCTGGCCTCGGTGGCGGACAAGATCTATATGACCAAAGAAGACCTTCTCGACATGAAGGGTCTGCGCATTGAGTCGATGTATATCAAAAATACGCTCGACAAGCTCGGCGTGTCGATGGAGTTCGAGCATGTCGGCAAATACAAAGACGCGCCGGACATGTACACCCGCACCAATATGTCGCCGGAGACGAAAGAGGTGCTCAACTCGGTGCTCGATGGCTTGAACAGCCACCTTCTCGCCACCTTAGGCGCGGCGCGCAAGAAGAGCCCGGAAGAGATGCAGGCCATCATCAACGATGGTCCGTTCATTGCGAAGAATGCCGTCAAGAAGGGCCTGATCGATGAACTGCTTTACGAAGACCAGTTCTATGACATGGTGAAGAAGCAGCTCAACCAGACCGAATTGAAGAAGGTTGGAGTGCAGGACTATCTGCGCGCGGCGGGCACGGTGGCGGGCGTAGAGGGAAAGACTCGCGTTGCGATGCTGGTTGGCGATGGTGCGATTACGCGCGGTTCGGCGCAGGATCCGTTCAATAACGAAGAGGGCATCACCTCCATCGGCATGATGAAGCAGTTGCGGCAGGTGCGGAATGACGACACGATCAAGGCCGTTATCCTGCGCGTGGATTCTCCCGGTGGCGATGCTATCGCTTCGGATGAGATTTTGCGGGAAGTGAAACTGCTGAGCCAGAAGAAGCCTCTGGTGATTTCGATGTCGGACGTGGCGGCCTCAGGCGGTTACTACATCTCGATGTCCGGCGATCCGGTGGTTGCGTATCCGAATACGCTGACCGGTTCGATCGGAGTCTTCTTCGGCAAGGTCAATCTGCGCGGCCTGTACGACAAGATCGGCGTGCAGAAAGAGACGCTGAAGCGCGGCCAGTTTGCAGACATCGATTCAGACTACCAGCCATTGAACGATGCTTCGCGCAAGAAACTGCGTGAAGGGATCGAAGAGATTTACGGCACCTTCGTAGGGCTTGTTGCTGAGGCGCGGCACAGGAAGTTTGAAGAGATCGACAATCTGGCGCAGGGCCGGGTGTGGCTCGGTGCACAGGGCAAAGGCAACGGACTGGTGGATGAGTTGGGCGGCATCGATAAGGCCATCGAGCTCGTAAAAGCAAAGGCCAAGATACCCGCAAATGAGAATGTGAAGATTGTGGTTTTTCCGCCGAAGAAATCGCTGATCGAGCAGTTGATGAACAAGTCGGCTGAGCCTTCGGCCGAAGCACTGCTCCAAAAGTACACTGGCATTAAGATTCCGAAAGCCTGGCTTGAAACCGGCATGAAGCAGATGATGCCTTATACGATCGACGTCAAATAAAAAAAGGGGGCGGCCGAGCCGCCCCCATGAACCCCTCCAGGGTTAGAACGCCTGGCTGGAGTGGATGCCAGCGTCCTGTAGAACATTCGCCATTTTCTCAAGAGCGGTTTTGTGAATCTGCGAAACACGGCTCTCATTGATGCCGAGCACGCCGCCAATCTCTTTCATGGTCATCTCGTTTGTGTAGTAGAGGAAGACCACTTTCTGATACCGTTCCGGCAAGGTCTTCACGGCGCCGGCAAGCACTTCGCGCAGCTGTTCGTGGGCGCACATGCGGTCCGGATGCGTTTCCGGCTTGCTGGGGAAATCGGGTGCGGGCAGATCGTCGTTGTCGTTGGCGCGGGCGGAGGCAGAGATCCGCAAACGCGGTTTGACCTACCACGCGGTAGGCCATGGCTGGACTTGTAATGCATTGGGAATTGATGTTTCGCATTGGGATCCAATCAGTGTGCCGCTGACTGATCAATCGCGCCAAATGCTGGCCGAGGTCAACGGCGTACGCGACTGGCGTTGGGATCGGCCCATGTTGACCAGTCTTTGTTTTTCCCGGCCGGAAGTCCGCCGGCGGATGGTGCAGACGGTGGTGAACTATGCGGTGAAGCATCCGGAGGTGGATCTGCTGCATGTCTGGCTTGACGACGGTGGCTTGAATAAATGCGAATGCGCAGCCTGTGCCCGGACACCATTGCCCGACGAATATGTGGAATTGCTCCGGGAAATCGACGCGGAGTTGACGGCCGCGGGAAGCCGGGTGCGAATCGTCTTCATCGCTTATTCCGATTTGCTGTTTCCGCCACGCGCCAAAACCGCGCGGCTGAATCCGGAGCGGTTTGTGTTTCTCTACGCCAACTCGCGCGGCAACTACAGTCAGACCT
>Ga0118677_10000672_pt1 | contig 74637 bp, 63 predicted proteins | sample AliMusrvi5mmetaG_FD_86154 | JGI IMG/M metagenome (GOLD analysis project Ga0118677, IMG submission 86154) | reverse complement strand
ATCTCCGCGACGGCGACCATGACGCCCAAGGTCGGATTCCAGATGGTGCGAAAGACATGGTTCAGCGAAGCACGACGCGGCATGATGCAACTCCAGAATGCGGTCGTACTCCCATAAGACCAAGGACTTCTTTTACTTTTTATTACAACACACGCCCCCCACGATGTATAGCCCTTGTTGCTGCCGAGCTTCAGCCCAGTAAAGCCTGCAAGGTTTGCCGGATAAATCCTTCCGCGTCCAAAGATTCAGGCGCCGGACATTGGGCCCGGACCTGTGCGGCGCACCGTCTGATCTGCGGGTCCGAATTCAGGAGTGCAATTTCCTTCATGAAGCCGTTCTGGTCCTGGTAGGCCATGACGGCGCCGCCCTGCGCCACCAGGTTCATCGCTGCAAACAAATGCTCCTGGTGCAGCGGTATCAACAACTGCGGAATGCCGGCGCGCACAAAGCAGGCCAGCGTGCTGTGGTTGCCATGGTTGACGACCCACGCCGCTTGAGCGGCCACTGCCGACAAGTCCAGCAACTGATCGGTGAAATGCAGATGCGCGCTGGTATAGGCGTCGCGCAGAGCCGGCGGCAAACCGCGCACATGGAGCAGTGCGCAGACCCCGGCTGACCGCAAGTCCTGCAACAGGCGCTCCAGCGAGGGGATCACGTTCAAATAGCCAAACACTTTCGGACCTGCCACTGCCGGCCACTGCGGCACCACTCGGCTCTTCAGCGGCTCGACGCCGAGGTAACGCTGCCCCGGGCGTTGGCCGAAGTGATCGAGCACGGGCAGGGTCATCAGGAACTGCGCGTCGGCCTGGGCATAGATCTCGCGCAAGGCTGAGAGCGGCGCTGCGCCGAGGCCCTCCAGTGAGCGGTTGATCACGGTCAGCAACACATCATCATCCGAATGCAGGCCGGCAAGGACCTCGGGTGTTCGGGGTGTGGTGGCAAACGGGGCGAACGGCGCTGACGCTTCGACGGGCAGCGGCGGAATGGCAAACCCGTTGCCGACCAGCACCTTCCTGAAACCATAGGAACGCGCGGCAATCAAGGCCGTCGGGCTGTGCTCGAACAGGACCAGATCCGGCTGAACCAGGTCGAACAGCGAACGCCAGGCGCGCAGATAGCTCCTCAGCTCGTCGACACCGGAGAAACACTGGCGCGCCATCAGGTGCGTGTAGCTCGGGACGGCCGACTGGTCTGCGGCTTGTGCATTCTGTTTGAACGGCGCCTGCAGACAGGTGATCGGCAGGTCGCCCAGCACCGATGCAATGCGGTCCAACTGGCGCGCAGCCAGGCAGACCTCGTGCCCGAGGGCGAGCGCCACCTCGATGGGCAGGCGCAAGTGGCTCAAATGCCCGAGGTCGGAGCCCAGTTCCCACACGCACAGGATGCGGGCCATGATCGTGAACTCAGTGCGCGCAGCGCATTTTTCAGCTACACCAGAACGCGCTCGATGCCGCCCGCGTTGGCGCGCTTGACGTAGTCGGGCAGCCACTGCTGACCCAGGATCTGGTTGGCCATCTCGACCACGATGTAATCGGCCTCCAGAAGGCCGTTCTGCAGGTCGTCACCGAAGCGGCTCAGGCCCTGCAGGCAGGCCGGGCACGAGGTCAGCATCTTGATGTTTTCCTTGGCACCCAGGCCGCCCATTTCCCGCAGTTGCAGTTCACCCTTGCGGATCTCTTCTTCCTTGCGAAAGCGCACCTGCGTCGAAACATCGGGACGATTCAAGGCCAGCGTGCCCGATTCACCGCAGCAGCGCTCGGACTGGATCACCTTGTCGCCGAGTAGCGCGCGCACGGTCTTGATCGGTTCCTGCAGCTTCATCGGGCTGTGGCAGGGGTCGTGGAACAGGAACGAGCCCGCGTTCGGCAGGGTAATACCCTTCTCCAGCAGGTACTCGTGGATGTCGATGATGCGGCTGCCGGGGAAGATCTGGTCAAACTCGTAACCCTGCAACTGGTCGTAGCAGGTACCGCAGCTCACCACCACGGTCTTGATGTCGAGGTAGTTCAGGGTGTTGGCGACGCGGTGGAACAGCACGCGGTTATCGGTGATGATCTTCTCGGCCTTGTCGAACAGGCCGCTGCCGCGCTGCGGGTAGCCGCAGCACAAGTAGCCCGGCGGCAGCACCGTCTGCACGCCGGCGTGCCACAGCATGGCCTGCGTCGCCAGACCGACCTGGCTGAACAATCGCTCCGAGCCGCAGCCGGGAAAGTAGAACACGGCCTCGGTCTCGGCGTTCGTGGTCTGCGGGTCGCGGATGATGGGGACGTAGTCCTTGTCTTCGATGTCAAGCAGCGCGCGCGCCGTCTTCTTGGGCAGGCCGCCGGGCATCTTCTTGTTGACAAAGTGGATGATCTGTTCCTTCAGCGGCGCGGTGCCGACCGTGGCCGGTGGCGCCTTGGTCTGCCGGCGCGAAATAACCTTGAACAGGTCGGCGGCAAAACGTTGCGCGCGGATCGCGACATTGACCATCACCGAGCGCGCCATCCGGATCGTCTCCGGGCTGGTGGCGCTCAGCATGAACATGGCGGCGACACCGGCCGGGCGGAAGCTCTTCTTGCCCATCTTGCGCAGCAGGTTGCGCATGTTCATCGTGACGTCGCCAAAGTCGATCTTCACCGGGCACGGTGACAGGCACTTGTGGCACACCGTGCAATGGTCGGCCACGTCCTCGAACTCCTGCCAGTGCCGGATGGAGATGCCGCGCCGGGTCTGCTCTTCGTAGAGAAAGGCCTCGACCAGCAAGGAGGTGGCCAGAATCTTGTTGCGCGGGCTGTAGAGCAGATTCGCGCGCGGCACGTGCGTGGAACAGACCGGCTTGCACTTGCCGCAGCGCAGGCAGTCCTTCACGCTGTCGGCGATGGCGCCGATGTCGCTCTGCTGCATGATCAGCGACTCGTGCCCCATCAGGCCGAAGCTCGGCGTGTAGGCATTGGTCAGGTCCGCGCGCAAGTCCGGCGCTGATGGCGACAGTGCGGCGACATGGCGCAGCAACTTGCCCTTGTTGAAACGCCCTTGCGGATCGATCCGGGCCTTGTATTCGGTGAAGGGGCGCAGTTCTTCATCGGACAGGAACTCGAGCTTGGTGATGCCGATGCCGTGTTCGCCCGAGATCACGCCGTCGAGCGAACGCGCCAGCGCCATGATGCGTTTGACCGCGCCGTGCGCTGCCTGCAGCATCTCGTAGTCGTCGCTGTTGACCGGGATGTTGGTATGCACATTGCCGTCGCCGGCATGCATGTGCAGCGCCGCCCAGACGCGCCCCTTGAGCACGCGCTGGTGCACGGCGTCGCATTCGGCCAGAATGGCCTCGAAGGCGCCGCCGCTGAAGAGGTTCTGCAAGGGCGCGCGCAATTGCGTCTTCCAGCTCGCGCGCAGGCTGTGGTCCTGCAACTGCACAAACAGCGTGTCAACGTCACGCAGCCAACCCTGCCACAGGCCGCGCACGTCCTGGATCAGTGCCAGTGCCTGGGCCACGCGGTCTTCGAGCAACTCGGCCGCCGGGATCTGGCTGGCGTCGTCGTTCTTGCCCAGCGGCAGATTGCCGCTGGCGAAGAATTCTTCCAGCGCATCGCACAGCGCAATCTTGTTGCGCAGGCTCAACTCGATGTTGATGCGCTCGATGCCATCGGTGTATTCGGCCATGCGCGGCAGCGGGATCACCACGTCTTCGTTGATCTTGAAGGCGTTGGTGTGGCGCGAGATCGCGGCCGTGCGCTTGCGGTCGGCCCAGAACTTCTTGCGCGCGTCGGCCGCGATGGCGATGAAGCCCTCGCCGCTGCGCGAATTGGCGATGCGCACCACCTCGGAGGTTGCGCGCGCCACGGCATCGGCGTCGTCGCCGGCGATGTCGCCCACCAGCACCATCTTGGGCAGTCCGCCGCGCCGCGACTTGGTGGCATAACCCACCGCCTTCAAGTAGCGGTCGTCAAGGTGCTCCAGGCCCGCGAGCAGGACACCGCTGCGCGCCGCTTCGGCGAACATGAAGTCCTTGATCTCGACGATGCTGGGCACGGCATCGCGCGCATTGCCGAAGAATTCCAGACAAACCGTGCGCGTGTGGCTTGGCATGCGGTGCACGACCCAGCGCGCACTCGTGATCAGGCCGTCGCAGCCTTCCTTCTGGATCCCCGGCAGGCCGCTGAGAAACTTGTCGGTCACGTCCTTGCCCAGGCCCGCCTTGCGAAACGCGCCGCCGGGAATGTCGAGACGCTCGGTGCGCAGCAGCGTATTGCCGTCAGCCTTGAAGTACTTGAGCTCGAAGCTGGCCAGCGCGGCATCGTGGATCTTGCCCAGGTTGTGCTGCAGCCGTGTCACCTCCAGCCACTCGGCCTGCGGTGTCACCATGCGCCAGCTCGCGAGGTTATCGAGCGCCGTGCCCCACAGCACGGCCTTCTTGCCGCCAGCGTTCATCGCGATGTTGCCGCCGATGCACGAGGCTTCGGCCGAAGTCGGGTCCACCGCAAAGACAAAGCCGCCGCGCTCGGCCGCGTCCGAGACGCGCTGCGTTACCACGCCGGCCTCTGTCCAGACCGTTGCCACGGGGCGATCAATACCGGGAAGCAGCACCATCTCGACTTCCGTCATGGCCTCGAGCTTCTCGGTGTTGATGACGACGCTGTTCCAGGTCAGCGGAATCGCCCCGCCCGTGTAGCCGGTTCCACCGCCGCGCGGGATGATGGTCAGCCCGAGCTCGATGCAGCCCTTGACCAGACCCGCCATCTCGGCCTCGCTGTCGGGCGTCAGCACGACAAACGGATACTCGACGCGCCAGTCGGTCGCGTCCGTCACATGGCTGACGCGTGACAGGCCGTCGAACTTGATGTTGTCCTTGGCCGTCAAGCGGCTCAGCACGCGCTGGGTCTTGCGCCGCAGCGCTGCGACTTCGACAAAGGCCGCGTCGAACGACAGCACTGCCTTGTCGGCCGCCAGCAGCAGGTCGCCCACCATGGCATCGCGTTCCGGATCGGTGTCGGGCGTGCGGCGCTTCTGCACTTCCGACAAGCGGTGCTGCAGCGCCTCGACCAGCAGCACGCGGCGCTTCGGGTTGTCGAGCAGGTCATCCTGCAGATAGGGGTTGCGCTGCACCACCCAGATATCGCCGAGAACTTCGTAGAGCATGCGCGCCGAGCGCCCTGTGCGGCGTTCCTCGCGCAGGCGATTGAGCAAATCCCAGGCGTTCGCGCCGAGCAGACGGATGACGATTTCGCGGTCGGAGAACGAGGTGTAGTTGTACGGAATTTCCCGAATGCGGGCGTGTTCGTGCGGCGGGTGCACTGGCGTGCCAGGCAGTGGATGGGGCTGAGTCGGGACGTTCATCGGGTTAGGGATATTACCGCAGTGCAGCATTCACCTGCGGCCCGGCTGGTAACTCGCGCCCGGCCACCGCAACGCCAGTGATCGGACATTTTCCGAGCCGCGCTCAAATCAGCCACAGCAAAGGCATCAACCCCAGAACCGACAGCCCGACCAACAAAAAGGCGCTTTGGATGCCGGCCGCGCGGCGCGAGAGGAAGTACGCATAGGCCCCTTTGGCCACATTGTTGCTGGCGGCCGCAACCAGTATCCCGATCGCCGCAACCGACGGCGGCGTCACCGTACCGGACGCCTGCGTCATGCCCATGATGAAGGGGTCGATATCGGCAACACCCATCATCGCCGACAGCGTATAGACGCCTGCGCGCCCGAGGTAGACGGCGGTGAGATGGGTCGCTATCAGCATGGCAAGAAACAGCAGGGTGAAGAGAAGCGCCGCGCGCAGCTCAAGCGGATTGCGCGGCGCAGCCGGTTCCTGGATCGCATCGCTGCCGGCATCGCGCCGCTGAGCCCAGACCCAGCCGATGCCAATCGCCAGAACACCCAATGCAAGAAACGAAGGCCCCAGCGCCATCATCAACTCCCGGTTGAACAAAGCCAGCAGCACAGCCAGCCGCAGGTACATCACGCCCGATGCAATCAGGATCCCGCCAGCGAACAAATGGGGCATGCTCTCCTTGGCCGAGCGCTTGGCCAGAACCACGGTGGTCACGGTCGACGAATAGGCGCCGCCCAGGACCGAGGCCAGGATCACGCCGCCCTGGCCTTTGGACAGCTTCTGAATGACATAGCTGCCATACGACACCGCGCTCACCGCGACAACCACCAGCCAGGTCTTGAACGGATTGATCTGAAACTGGCTGAAGCCCTCGTTTGGCAGGATCGGCAGGATCACCGCCGTCAACATCAAGAATTTGGTGAACGTGACAACATCTTCGGGCGCGATGCGCCGGGCCAGTCCTTCCAGGCCGCCCTTGAGCTCGAGCAGCAGCATGCTGACCACACCGAGCGTCGTGGCCATCCACAAATGCTGCTGGGACACCAGTGCGCCGATCAGGTAGGTGATGAGGCCGGCCAGTTCGGTCGTGAGCCCGACCAATTCGCCCGTGACCAGTTTGTGCCAGTACGACAGCAAGAGGAATCCTGCAACCGCGATGAATCCAAGTGCCAGCGGCAGGATCTGGTTCCCCGACACGGAAGCCATCGCGTAGCCGATCAGGCCGATCAGCGGAAAGGTGCGAACGCCACCGAACACATAGATTTCAGCGACCGCTTTCTTCCCCTCCCGCTCAAGTCCGATCAGAAACGAGAGAAACAGGACCAACAGGATGTTCTGCGCCTGCGGCGGCAGCCACTCACTCAGTGCCATGGACATGCTGAATTATCTCCCTCATTTCGCAGTCAGCGCGTGCACGCCCGGCCTAGACACCGGTGGCCTGCGCCATCAGCGCGCGCCAGCGCCGGTAGCGCGCCTGCAGCGCCGCATTGCTGTTCGCCGGAAAGATATCCTCGTGCGCGCCCTGGTTCCAGTCAGAGGGCCGTCCGCAAGCCAGATAGGCGATGCCGCGCGCGCTCGCTTCCGGATCGTCGCGCCGGTGGACCGGCAGGCCGCTGATGCAGGCCATGCGCTGACACAGACCGTCGAGCAGTGAGACGCCACCGCTGACACGGATGCGCCGCGCCGCCGGCACATGGCTGTTCATGTGATCGATGTTGGCCTGCAGCAGGAAGGCCATGCTCTCGACCACCGCCACGGCCTTGAGCCAGGGCTCGGCCTCGCCGACAAAGCGCGACTGGAATTCAGGCTGCCAGAACGGTCCGCCCAAGCCTGCGATGCCGTTGAGGAACAGCGGCGGCTCATCAGGCCGTGCCAACCACTGCGGCAGCTGGTTCGCGAGATGGTCGATGCCAAACTCCTTTCGGACCCACTCCAACGCCGTGCCGGCACCGTTCACATTGCCTTCGACCATGTAGACGCGGCTCGCGCCGTCGTCCAGGATGATGCCGGTCAACTGGCGTGGTACCTGGCCCGGGAAATCGGTGAGTGCGCGTTGCACAAAGGCGCTGGTGCCGATGTTGATATAGGCCGAATCGGCTTCGGGCCAGCCAAAGGCAAAGACCGCCGCCGACTGGTCGCCGTTGACCGCTGTCAGGGGAATGGCAGCGCCGCCCAGGTCCAGTGTTCCCCAGGCATGACAGGTCGGCACGCTGCGCGGCAGAAAGCCTGGTGGCAGACCGAACAGCGCGAGCAGGTCCGGGTCCCAGTCATGCGTGCGCAGGTTCCACAACTGGGTACGCGCGGCGCACTGTGGATCGGCCAGAAAGGGCCGCTCGGCGCACAGGCGAAACACGACAAAGCTCGCCATCGGTCCCCAGCACAGGGTCTGTTTCTCAAGCGCGGCACGCACGGCGGGCAGATGGTCGAGCGCCCAGCGCAATTTGCTGGCGCCATAGTGCGGCGAGAGAAAGAGCCCGGTCTTGCGATGCACGGCATCGGCGTGCGCTTGCAACTGGTCAATCCAGGCGTGGGCGCGCCGGTCCTGCCAACTGAAGATCGGCGACAGCGGCTCTCCCGTGACCCGGTCCCAGCAGATCGCGCTGGAGCGCTGGCTGGAGAGCCCCGCGGCCACCACGTCTTGGCGTCGCGACCCCAACGCCTGCAAGGCCTGCGTCGCGGCCATGCGCACCGACTCCACGATCTCGTCGCCATCCTGCTCGGCCCAGTCCGTCTGCGGGTAGGTGATGCTGATGTTGGCCACGCCGCTCGACAGTGTGCGCCCGTGTCGATCAAACACCAGTGCACGGCTCGCGTGCGTTCCCTGGTCAATGGCCAGAACCAGCGGGTTGCTCACGGCAGCGATTCGTTCGTCCACGGCATGCCTTTCGTTTCTAGAGTCCGAGGGATTTGGCCGGCAGTCCCAGTGCCAGTCCCAGGAGCTGTGTGTACAGCAAGGTGCGGATTGACGCATCGGCCGTATCCGACTGAACCCCGTCGAAGCGAAGGTGGCAATGCGGGCAGGCCGTGCACATCACTTCGGCGCCACTGGCCAGGGCGTCGGCGATCTTGGCGCGGGTCATCGTCTCGGACAGCGGCGCATTAGCATCGTGCAGCGGGTCGCCGCAGCAATCGAGCCGGCGCGGCCAGTCGATGGGGGTCGCGCCGGTCAGGCTGATCAGGTCTTCGAAAATCGTCGGCGCCAGCGGGTTGTCAAAGCGTGCCATGTTGCTCGGACGCAGCGTGTGGCAGCCGTACTGCGCGGCCACACGCAAACCGGTGCGCGGCGCGCGCACGCCCGCAGCCAGCGCGTCAACGCCGATCACGCGCGCGAGCACAGGCAAGACATGCTCGACCTCGATCGCGCCCGACCAGGCCAAGCCCTCAGCGGCCAGCGCCTGCGTGATGCGCGCGCGTAGCGCCGCGTCCTCATCAAGCAAAGCGATTGCATGGCGCAGCGTGCCGAAGCAGCAGGCGCAAGGCGTCAGCACGTTCAGTCCGGCTTGCCCGGCCAGAGCCAGATTGCGGGCTGCGGCCAGCACGAAGCCGTCGCGGCTGACGCTGCGGGCGGGATAGCCACAGCAGTTGAAATCCAGATCAAGCAACGTGACGCCGAGGTGCTGGAACACGGCACGCGTCGAAGCGGCGTAGGCCGGCAACCGGGATGGAATCTTGCAGCCCAGGAACAGCGCGTATTTCATGAAAATTCCTTCTGGCTGCGTACCGTTCCAAGGCGCTGCACGGCCAGCGTGCGCAACTCAAGCATGATGTCGGCCACGCGTATGCCTTGCGGGCAGTGCTCCTGACACTGGTAGCAGGTGGCGCAACTCCAGACCATGCTTGAGCCCATTGCCAGGTCGCGCAGACCGAGCCGCAGCAGGTTCATCACCTTCTGCGGCGTCAGGTCAACGCCGCTGCCCGGATCTGTGCTGTGCGCCACCACCGGACAGACGTTGGTGCAGGTCTGGCACTGCACGCAGCGCGAGAAACTGCTTCGATCCGCGGAGAGCGGCGCATCGCGTGCGTCTGGATCGAAGAAACTGCGCGGCCAGGAATCGCTCTGCAGCAACTCGGCCCACGCCAGTGCGGGACGTGCCCGCACCCACTGCGCCGGCGCCGTCAAGCCCGCTCGAGCGAGGTCGGCGCGCCCGGACTGCCACAGGTCGTCCAGATCCAGCCCCACCGGGCAGACGCTGGTGCAGCGTCCGCAGTCGGTGCAGCCGAAGGCGCCTTCGGCCGCCCTCCATGCCGCGTCCCGTGCGCCGTCAGTTGGGTGACCGGACGGCAGCAAGCGGCCGCGGGTCAGCTCGCCGGTGGCGATAAGCTTGTGCGATGGCAGCAGATAGCGGTTGTCCAGATGACGCGCCAGCGGAGCCACCGAGCAGTGTGCGTCGCAGATACCGCAGCCCACGCAAGCATCCAGGGCCAGTGCGCGCCGCACTGCGCGACCGGCGCTCGACAAGGCCCGGCCCGGCCCGGCGCCATTGACCAGCAGGCTGATCGGTGCCGCGAACGCGTGGTAAAAGCGCGTAAACGGCAGGGTCGCAAGGCCGATGAAGCAGGCGAATACGTGAAGATAGAGCAGCCAGGTTGGCGCCTGCCCCGCGTCGAGCACACGGGCCAGCGGCGCCAGCACGCGCGAGACCGGGTAGGAGACAAATGCGGAGGCTGCGCCGGCGTGGCAGGTTTCACAATCGGCCTCATGCATGGCACGCCCTTGTCGCAGCAAATCCGGTGCGATCGGCACCGTCAGATCATCAAACGCCACGCCGAACTCGCTGGCCCAGAATGCGCGCAGCGGTTTGAGCTCGGCCGGATCGGCGCTGCCGTTGAACTCCTTGGCCATGCGGTAGAAAACCTGCGGTGAGACGATCTTGTCGGCTTCGAGCAGAAAGCCTGTCGCCAGGACAAAGCCCAGCAGCACGACGAAGGCCGCGTCCCTGGGCCGACGTGCCGGCGCATGGCGCGTGTGCCGGCGCCGGTGCCGCAATCCGAAGAGGAAGAAGGCCAGTCCGACCACCACCATCGCCCCGAACAGATTGCGCAGAAAGAGATACGGATTTCGAGTGGACTCGTAGCCCGTGAACAGTTTCAGAGTCACAACAGCCGCGAGCGCATGCATCAACAGCAAGCCCATGAAACCGACGAAGATCAACAGGTGCGTCAACCAGCGCGACTTGTCGCTACGGTACAAGCGGCGCTGCAGCAAGACATCGAGCAACAGGGCAGCGCCGACGTGAAACGCACGCCGCGTAAAGAGTGCGGCAGCAAGACCCCGCAACAGCGCGCGCAAGCGATGGACCAGCGTCACGTCCTGCACATCCGGCCCGATGCGCAAGCGGTACCAGGTCGACATGCGCCAGAGCAGGCCCAGTGCGCACAGCAGCAACGATGCGTCCAGGGCGGCATGAAAGAGTGTGTGCGACATGATCCTAGGGCGCCTGTGTCTCACGCAACGGCTGCGCGACCTGCTCGATCGCCGCCCAGGCCGTCGCAATCGCGAGTCCCGAGCCGCACTTGGCGCGCATCCAGTCCTGGTCGGCCAGGATGGAGCCAATCGCGAAGAGGCTCTTCCACGCCGGCTTTCCGGTTGCGTCGAGCGGTCGCCAGACCTCGTCTGTCCGCAAGCCGGCGCGGTTGATGGCGTGACCCGCCGGATCGAGAAAGTCGTCTTGGTGCCAGGCGTCGCGCCCCCCGGGCTGCTGCACCGGCAAACCCAGAATGCTCTCGCGCACCGACTGCCGATCGGCCGTGAGTCCGTGGCCGCTGAAGCGCCCTGTGGCCAGTACCACCGCGCGGGCGCTGATGCGCTCGCCGCCGGGTGCGCCGTCGAGTTGCAGCAGCGCCGTGTCGCCTTCGAACGTCAGCGCGCGCACGCTGGAGAGTTGGCGCCGCCTCACGCCACGCGATGAGACAACGGACTCGAGGGCGCCCAGCAAACGCAGTCCGCTCACCGATGTCGGCATGGTCGGGATCTCGAACACCGGCACACCCAGGCCGGCTTCGAATGCCGCGTGAACTTCCTGCGATCGCGCAAGGCCCAGCAGCGCCGGCAGCCCGACCACACGCGCGTCGCCGAGCAGCGGTTTGATCAGCGCAATCGTGCGCTCGCGCGTTGCCCGTGTTTCCAGGGCGCGCGCCAGATGGACGGCGTAGACCTCGGGCACGGCTTCGAAGCCCGGAAAGTCAATGCGCTGATGACGCAGATCCGGCCAGTCATCGGCGAGCGTCGCGGCGATCTGGCGTGCGCTGAACTCGCGCAGGCCGCGAAAATCCACCAGCAGACAAGGCAGGCGGCGCTCCAGCGCGTCAACGCCCGCCGCCATCGTCATCGGCACGCCAAAGCTGGTCTTGACCGTTCCGATCGAGGTGAGCAGGTTGCTGTTGCGCTCACCGAGCGGCGCATACGCCAGTCCCGCAGAAGTCAGGGCGGCCACGAAGCTCTGGAAGGCCGCACGAATGGAGGTCGGATCGACCCGTGCGAGCGGATGCCCGGGTTGCTCGCCTGCGAGTGTTGCCAGAGCATCGTAGGGGGATTGCCACAGACGATGCTCTGCGACCGGATGCACGGCCAGAAGATCCAGCAGGCCACTGGCGAACAGGATGCCGCCGCCGCTGCCGACCTGAACGCATGACAGGCCCCGCTCGGCGGCAAACAGCGCCGCCGCCATACCCGCCATGCCGGCACCGATGACGGCGACGTCGTAGCGCGTGGCCGCTGCACCGCTCACGGTCTGACCTCGCGCACGACAGCGGCGAACAGCGCCGATTGCCGCAACTCTTCACCGAACAGGCCGCAGTGCAGGGCCTCAGCCAGCTCGGCCTGTGCCAGTTGCTCGCCCCACAGGACAGGACGCTGGCCGCGCCAGCGTTCACTGAAGAAATCGACGATCTCGGCCAGGCCCCGCTGCGCCTGGAAATCACCTGTTTGATAAAGATGCGCCACGGTGCGCAGGCCGCAGAAGGCGCCCTGGCAGGCGCCTTTGCCGACGCGGCTGCGCAAGCCGATGTCGGTCAGTGTCGCGGTGTCGCCGGCCGCACGCATCGCAGCGTAGATGGCATCGACGGCGCTGCCCTGCACCATTTCGCATTCGCACAGCAGCGTGTCATCCCCTTGATGGGCGCGCACCCATTCGCGCGCCGAGTGAGCCGGCTCCGTCCAGGCACTCTCGGTTGCGTGCGGCAAGAGCGTCGTGGCAGTGAGGCAGGGTCGCGTCACGCCCAGACGCCGGCAGACCAGATCGGCTGCGCGTTCGGCCATCAACCGGCAGGTGGTGAGCTTGCCGCCGGTCAGTGTCGCGAAATTGTCCAGACCGTGCATCTCATGGTCGATCAACGCGAAGCCACGCGAGACGACACGGCTGTCTGCGGTTCCGGCGGAGCCCAGCAGCGGGCGTACGCCGGCGTAAGCGCGGATGAAGCGGGCGCTCACCAGCCCCGGCAGCATCGGCGCCGCTTCGGCAATGATCAGATCGGCCTCGGCGGTCGTGGGGCGAATGTCTTCCAGCACGTCGACACGCGACGATGTCGTGCCGACGATGGAGACCGTGCCGCCGGGCATCATGATGTCGCCATTGCCGGGACGACGCAGGCGATTGATCACGCGACTTGCCAGACGGGTGTGCGTGACCAGCAGCGTGCCCTTGGCATACGTCATCGCGATCGACGCGCCGGCCAGCAGCGCAACGTCCCGCGCCCAGGCGCCAGCGGCATTGACCACCTGCTCGGCTTCGACCCGCACCTCATCGCCGCCTGTCAAGGACTGCAGGCGCACGGCGCGAATGCGCCGGCCCTCGCGCTCGAAGCCGACCACACGCGTGCGCCGCATCAGCCGCGCGCCCAGGCTGCGCGCTTGCGCCATGCTCTCCAGCGAAAGCCGAAACGGGTCGATCGCCGCATCGGGCACTTCGAACACCGCGATCGCGCGCTCCGAGAGCGCGGTTTCCTGCTCGCGTGCGGCGGCGACATCGACCGCGCGCGCCGTGATGCCCGAGCGCGCGCACTGCGCTGGGAAGTCGGCGATGTAGCGTTCGTCATCCCCTTGCACCGCAACGAAAAAGCCGCCCGTGTCCTGGATCGTCTGCGCGGCCACGCGCTTGAGAATGTCGCCCTCGGCGCGGCACTCCATGGCTGCATCGGCGTCGCCCGCGACGTAACGCGCGCCGCTGTGCAGCAGGCCATGGTTGCGCCCAGAGGCACCGGCGTTGATGTCGCTCTTCTCGACCAGAATGCAGTCGACACCGCGCAAGGCGAGGTCACGCGCCAGCGCGGTCCCGGTGACGCCGCCGCCGATGATCAGGACCTTGGTCTGCATGACAGATGGGAAATTCAATGCCATTGGCGTGAGTCCACGGGTGTCGCAGCACTGCGACGGCGCAAGCATCGTTGAAACACTTGCACGGCTAGAGCATAGACACGTATGCCGCGGCGGCATTGATGCACGTCAATCGTGGACGAATGCCTCCAGTCCTGTCAGGGCTGCTGTTTCCCGATCGGCAACATGCCGCGCACGATTGGCTGGATGATGCTTGCGGTTTGCGAGGCGCATTTCTTCAGCCCCGTCCTGATGAAAACCCGGATGCGCCGCCACGAACAATGTGTGCTTAATCAAGCTTTGCGCTTATTGGCATGCTTTTGACGCCTTGTCGTCACAATCTGGCGCTATGCTTGAGTTTTTCCACGAAGGAGATGATATGAATTTCAAGATTGCTGCCGTTGCCCTCGCAGCGGCTTTTACCGTATCGGCCCAGGCCCAGACCGAAATCCAGTGGTGGCATTCGATGACCGCTGTCAACGGCGAGTGGGTCAACGACTTGGCCAAGGAATTCAACGCCAGCCAAAAGGAATACAAGGTAATTCCCACGTACAAGGGTAGCTATGCTGAATCCATGACCGCGGCAGTTGCAGCGTTTCGCGCTGGCAATGCCCCCAACATCCTGCAGGTGTTCGAGGTCGGCACCGCCACCATGATGGCCAGCAAAGGCGCCATCGTGCCCGTCGGTCAGGTCATGAAGGATGCCGGGTACAAATTTGATCCGACCGTTTACGTTTCCGCGGTTGCGGGCTATTACACAGCACCGAACGGCCAGATGCTGAGCTTCCCGTTCAACAGCTCGACCACAATTTTCTACTTCAACAAGGATGCCTTCAAAGCCGCCGGCATTGACACCAACAAGCCACCGACCACATGGCCGGAAGTGGCGCTGGCAGCTGCCAAGCTCAAGGCCAGCGGCCATAAATGCCCGCTCACGATCGCTTGGCAAAGCTGGACCCAGTTGGAGAGTTTCTCGGCCTGGCACAACGTGGAGTTCGCCAGCAAGTCCAACGGTCTGGGCGGCATGGATGCGCGCCTGAAAGTGGACTCGCCGCTGCATGTGCGCCATATTGAAAATCTCGCCAACATGGCCAAGCAGGGCCTGTTCATCTACAAGGGCCGTGAAAACGTGCCTGAGGCGACTTTCATTTCTGGCGAATGCGCGATGATCACGACCTCGGCCGGCTTCTATGGCAACGTCGCCAAGAACGCCAAGTTCAATTACGCCCTGGCCACCCTGCCCTATTACCCGGACGTTCCCGGTGCACCGCAAAACACCGTGATCGGCGGCGCCAGCCTGTGGGTCATGGCCGGCAAGAAGCCTGTTGAATACAAGGGTGTAGCCGACTTCTTCAACTTCATCTCCAGGCCCGAAGTGCAGTCCGCCAGCCACAAGCGCACCGGCTATCTGCCCATCACCACGGCAGCCTACCAGTTGACTGAAAAATCCGGCTTCTACAAGGAAAAGCCCGGTACCGACATTGCGGTACAGCAAATGATCCGCAAGGTGACCGACAAGAGCCGTGGCATCCGTCTGGGCAACTATGTGCAGATCCGCCAGATCGAGGATGAAGAACTGGAACAGGTCTGGAGCGGCAAGAAGTCGGCCAAGGAAGCACTGCAGGCGATTGTGAAACGGGGCAACGAACAGTTGGAACGTTTCGAAAAAGCCAACAAGTAGGTCCTGAACACGTCTGGAAAGGTGGTCGGCTGGCCATGCCAGCCCCGTTATGGAAAAACGCGTCCAGTTCCGAGCCCCACTGCTGCCCTGGCTGCTGATCGCGCCACAGGTGCTGGTGATCAGCGTGTTCTTTTTCTGGCCGGCTGCACAGGCTTTGCTGCAGTCCTTTCAGATTGAGGACGCGTTCGGCATTTCAACACAGTGGGTTGGAATGGAAAATTTCAACCGCCTGTGGAATGATGCCAGCTACCTGACGTCTTTCAAGACCACCGCCATTTTCTCGCTGCTGGTCGCGGTACTGGGTATCGGCCTGTCCCTGATGCTCGCGATTTTTGCTGATCGCGTCATCAAGGGCGCCATGTTCTACAAGACCATGTTGATCGTGCCCTATGCCGTGGCACCGGCGGTCGCCGGCGTGTTGTGGATCTTCATGTTCTCGCCTTCGCTGGGCGTCGTTTCCTATGGCTTGGGGAAATTGGGCATCGACTGGAACCACCTGCTCAATGGCAGCCACGCCATGACGCTGATCGTGATGGCCGCCGTTTGGAAGCAGATTTCCTACAACTTTCTGTTCTTCCTGGCCGGTCTGCAGTCGATCCCGAAGTCCCTGATCGAAGCGGCGGCCATTGACGGGGCCAAGGCGTGGCGCCGCTTCTGGACGATTCAGTTTCCGCTGCTGTCGCCCACCACCTTCTTCCTGCTCGTCATCAACATGATTTATGCCTTCTTCGACACGTTTGCCATTGTCGATGCCACGACGCACGGCGGACCGGGGCAAGCGACGTCGATCCTGGTCTACAAGGTCTATTACGACGGTTTCAAGGCCATGGACCTGGGCGGCTCGGCGGCGCAGTCGGTTGTGCTGATGACGATCGTGATCGCCCTGACCGTGGTGCAGTTCCAGTTTATCGAGAAGAAAGTGAACTACTGATGAGGCCCCCACGCTTGGCACTTCACGAGCACTCGCGCCATGGTTGAGCGCAGTCCCTTTCTGACGTTCCTGGGTCATGCCATCATGATTTTGGGCGTCATCGTCGTCGCCTTTCCGATTTACCTGGCTTTTGTTGCGTCGACCCACACGGCGCAGGAAATCGTGCAAGCGCCAATGCCCATGCTGCCTGGCAGCAACATGTGGGAAACCTATCGCAAGGCGCTCGTCGGTGGCGGCTATGGTGCCGGCTCCACGGCGCCGGTTGCGCACATGATGTGGGTCAGTCTGGTGACGGCGCTGGTGATCACCTTCGGCAAGATTGCCATCTCCCTGCTGTCGGCCTTTGCCATCGTCTATTTCCGCTTCCCGTTCAAGAACTTCTTCTTCTGGGCCATTTTTGTCACGCTGATGCTGCCGGTCGAGGTACGCATCGGACCGACCTACAAGGTGGTGTCGGACCTCGGCATGCTCAACACCTACGCCGGGTTGACCATTCCACTGATCGCCTCGGCCACCGCAACCTTTTTGTTCCGGCAATTCTTCATGTCGGTGCCTGACGAGTTGGCAGAAGCCGCCCGCATGGACGGCGCCAGTCCGCTGCGCTTTTTCATCGACATCCTGATACCACTGTCCAAGACCTCGATCGCTGCGTTGTTCGTGATTCAGTTCATTTATGGCTGGAACCAGTACCTATGGCCGCTGCTGGCAACAACCTCGGAAAAAATGTACCCGGTGGTCGTCGGCATCAAGATGATGGTGGCCGGCGGCGATTCGCAGAACGAATGGAACGTGGTGATGGCAACCGCCCTGCTCGCGATGCTGCCGCCCGCCCTGGTTGTGATGCTGATGCAGAAATGGTTTGTCAAAGGGCTGGTGGACACGGAAAAGTAATATGTTTGCGGGACAGACCGAAGCGAAGCAGAGCTCTGTCACCAACTGAGTAAGACTATGGCATCAATCACACTCAAAGAAGTCGTCAAACGATACGGGTCCGGCAAGACCGCGAACCAAGTGATCAATGGCGTCACGGCCGAGATCCTGACCGGCGAGTTCGTCGTCATCGTCGGCCCATCGGGCTGCGGCAAATCCACGCTGTTGCGCATGGTGGCCGGGCTGGAGGAAATCAGCAGCGGCGAAATCTCCATTGGCGGACGCGTCGTCAACGATCTCGAACCATCGGAGCGCGACATCGCCATGGTGTTCCAGAACTACGCGCTGTACCCACACATGAGCGTGTTTGACAACATGGCCTATGGGCTCAAGATTGCCAAGGTGCCGCTGGAGGAAATCAAGGCCCGTGTCGACAAGGCGGCCAAGATACTCGAAATCGGTCCGTTCCTGAACCGCAAGCCGCGCGAACTCTCGGGCGGCCAGCGCCAGCGCGTCGCCATGGGCCGCGCCATCGTGCGCCATCCGAAAGTCTTCCTGTTCGATGAACCGCTGTCCAACCTCGACGCCAAACTGCGCGCGCAGACCCGTATCGAGATTCAGAAACTGCACCGCGAGCTGGGAATCACCTCGCTTTTTGTGACGCACGATCAGGTCGAGGCCATGACGCTAGCGCAGCGCATGATCGTCATCAATCTGGGCGCCATGGAGCAATTTGGCACGCCCGAGGAGGTCTACAACCGGCCTGCGACCACTTTTGTCGCCAGCTTCATCGGCTCGCCACCGATGAACCTGCTGAAGAACGCGCCCGATGCCCTGCCCGGCATCATCACCGGCGTGCGCCCCGAACACCTGGACATCACAGAGACGGGTTGGGCGCTGCATGTCGAAACAGTCGAAATGCTGGGCGCCGAACGCCTGGTCTATGGCCGCTGGACCCACGGCGCCGGCGATGAACTGGTCATCCTGCGAACCGAAGAAGGACATCCCGTCCCGGCGATTGGCAGCACCATTTGCGTCACACCGCGCGCCGACAAGATCCATTACTTTGACGCCAGCACGGGCAAGCGCAAAGAGGCACCGTGATGCCCGTGGTCACGTTCGATCACTGGCCTTACCCACGCTGGATCGCGCACCGCGGCGCGGGCAATCTGGCGCCCGAAAATACGCTGACGGCTTTTCGTCTGGGCGCAAGCCACGGCTACCGCATGTTCGAATGTGACGTCAAGCTCAGCGCCGATGGCGTCCCGTTCCTGATGCACGATGCCACGCTGCAACGCACCACCGACGGCCCGACGCGTCTGGGTAGCGAAGCCAGCATGGTCGGTGGCGATCATCCCTGGGGCACGCTCTCACAGCTTGATGCCGGCAGTTGGCACTCGCGCCACTACGCCGGTGAGCCGCTGCCAAGTTTTGAGAACATCGCTCGCTATTGCGTGCAAAACGGGCACTTCCTGGACATCGAAATCAAACCAACACCGGGCCTGTTACGTCAGACCGGCGAAGCCGTGGCACGCGAAGCAGCCCGGCTTTGGCAGAGTGCTGCCGTGCCGCCGCTGCTCACGTCATTCAAGCTCGACGCACTGGCAGCAGCGCGCGATGTTGCACCCCATCTGCCGCGCGGCCTGTTGCTCGCCACGCTGCCCAAAGACTGGCTGGAAACGGCCGCCGAACTGGGCTGCGTCGCCGTCATCTGCGATCATGCGCTATGGACTAAAGCCAGCGTTGCGCAAGCCAGAAGCGCCAGGTTGCGCACGCTGAGCTACACCGTCAACGACGAGTGGGCAGCCCAGCGCCTGCTCGACCTTGGGACCGACGCCATCATCACGGACCGGGTTGACCTGTTTACCCCAGTTTGACCCCTTCTTTGCTATGATTTTGTCCCCACCCTGGAGGATTGAACATCATGGCGCTGAATCTGAAACATCTTGGCCTGGCATGGGCCGCCTGCACCTTCATTTGCGTCGGCGCAGTCCATGCCGCCGAGCCCAAGGTGCTCAACATCTACAACTGGTCCGATTACATCGCCGACGACACGCTGCAGAACTTCGAAAAGGAAACCGGCATCAAGGTCCGCTACGACACCTACGACAACAACGAGATCCTTCACGCCAAACTGGTCGCCGGCAAGACCGGCTACGACATCGTGGTGCCGGGCTCGCACTTCGCCAAAACGCAGATTGAAGGCGGCTTGCTGCAAAAGCTCGACCGCAGCAAGCTGAGCAATTGGGGCAATCTGGACAAGGGCCTGCTGGCGCAACTGGCCAAGCTCGATCCCGGCAACGCCTATCTGGTCGACTGGCTGTGGGGCTACGTCACGGTCGGCATCAACGTCAACAAGGTCAAGGCCGCCTTGGGAAGCATGCCGATGCCCGAGAACGCCTGGAGTCTGCTGTTCGACCCGAAATACGTCAGCAAGCTCAAGAGCTGCGGCGTGAGCGTGCTCGATTCCGCATCCGAGGTGCTGCCTGCCGCGCTGATGTATGTCGGCAAGCCACCCTACAGCCGCAACGCGGCGGACTATGCCGTGGCAGCCCAGATGCTCAAGTCGATTCGTCCCTACGTCACCCGTTTTTCATCGTCGGGCTACATTGAGGAAATGGCCAGCGGCGCGACCTGCCTGGTGATGGGGTTCTCAGGTGATATCAACATTGCCCGCAGCCGCGCCCTCGAGGCCAAGGCCAAGCCGCCGGTGGTGATCGAAGCCTTTGTACCCAAGACCGGCGCCACCCTGTTCTTTGACACGATGGCGATCCCCAAGGACGCGCCGCACGTCGAGAACGCCCACTTGTTCATCAATTACATCCTGCGGCCGGAAGTTCATGCCTCGCTGACCAACAAGGTGTTCTATGCGAACCCGAACGCGGCATCGCTCAAATATGTGAAAAAGGACGTGGCCGAGAACAAGTCCATCTTTCTGGACGCCGCGGCCGCCAAGACCATGATCGCACCCGACGCCCTGCCGCAGGACCTGCGCCGGGTGCAGACCCGAACCTTCAGCAATTTCAAGGCCGACAAGTAAGGCTGTTTTGCGATCTGCTCAAGCGCGCCAGGCGCGCAAGAAGAACCACTGACTGCTGGCACAGGCCAGCAGCATGCCGATATAGGTCGCCATCTTGCCGTCATGGCCGAAGAACCACAGGCCCAGACCCAGCACCATCAGGTTCAGGGTGAAATTGGCCGTCATCTGCGTCCACAGCCTAGCGGCGGCACGTTGCCTGCGCATCGCCAACCGCGCGAGCAGCGGCATCAGCACGGCCAGCCACAAGGCCGGTGCCAGCCAATTGAGCAAGTGGTTCAGCAGATCGATCGGACCCATCTATTTCCAGAAAAAGAGTAATCGGCCGCAGGTCGGCGCAAGCTGATTTTATAATCGCGCCATGGCAGTCTGGGCTTTAGGTATTAATCACACGACCGCGCCGCTCGATTTGCGCGGTCGTTTTGCGTTCGCGGTCGATCAGGTCGAGCCAACTTTGCGCGCCTTGCGCGATTCGTTCACACGTGAACCTGAAGCAGCGTTGATTTCGACCTGCAATCGCACCGAGATCTACTGCGCCGGCGACAAACCCCAGCTCGAGCACACCTTGGACTGGCTGGCCCAGTCCGGCGGCGTCTCGTCGACGTTGCTGCGTTCGCACACCTACACCATGCAAGACGGATTGGCCGCACGGCACGCCTTTCGTGTCGCCAGCGGACTCGATTCAATGGTGCTGGGCGAACCGCAGATCCTGGGCCAGATCAAGGACGCGGTACGCGCCGCTGAAGCCGCAGGCGCCTTGGGCACGACGCTGAGCCAGTTGTTCCAGCGCTCGTTTGCGGTGGCCAAGGAAGTGCGCACCTCGACCGAAATTGGCGCGCACTCGATCAGCATGGCCGCCGCTGGTGTGCGACTGGCCGGGCAGTTGTTCGAGGACCTGGGCCAGGTCAAGGTCCTGTTTGTCGGCGCCGGCGAAATGATCGAACTCTGCGCGACGCACTTTGCCGCGAAGAATCCGAAAAGCATGTCGATTGCGAATCGCACGCTCGAGCGTGGCGAGAAGCTCGCAAGCCGCTTCGGTGCCGAGGTCATGCATCTGGCTGAGTTGCCGGACCGGCTGCACGAGTTTGACGCCGTCATCAGTTGCACCGCCAGCACGCTGCCCATCATTGGCCTGGGCGCGGTCGAGCGCGCCTTGAAGCGGCGCAAGCACCGTCCGATGTTCATGGTTGATCTGGCCGTGCCGCGCGACATCGAAGTCGAAGTCAAGGCGCTCGAGGACATCTACCTGTACACGGTGGACGACCTGGCCAGTGTCGTGCAAACGGCGCAGGCCAGCCGTCAGGCCGCCGTGGCGCAGGCCGAGGCGATTGTGGATGCGGGTGTGCAGAGCTTCATGCACTGGGTCGACCAGCGCGGCTCGGTGCCGCTGATCCAGCAGCTCAACGCCCAGGCCGACGAGTGGCGCGCACTGGAGCTCAACCGCGCTCGCAAACTGCTGGCCAAGGGCGAAGACGTGGAAGCGGTGCTCGAAGCGCTGTCCAAGGGATTGACGCAAAAGATGCTGCACGGCGCCATGGCCGAACTGCGTGCCGGGGACAACGAGGCGCGCGAACGCGCCAGCGCCGCGATCCAGCATTTCTTTCTGCGCAAAGAGCGCTAGCTGTCAGGGCGGGCCTGACCCGCGATCCATGGTTCCCGGATCCGATCCGGGATGACAGTGACCCACGCTTCCTTTGCCCGCCCCTTTTGCCCATGAAACCTTTCCTCCGCCAACAACTCGCACGCTACGCCGACCGCCTGGGCGAGCTTGAATTCCTGCTCTCGCGCGAGGACATCATGAAGGACATGAAGCAGTTCCTCGTGCTGTCGCGCGAACACACCGAGGTTGCTGCCGTAGCCACGCGATGGACGCGCTATCAGCAGCGCGAAGCCGATTTGGCCGCCGCACAGGATCTGCTGGACAGCGCCGCGGACGATGCCGACATGGCAACCATGGCGCAGGAGGAAATCGAGGGCGCCAGCGCCGAAATCGCGCAGCTCGAAAATGAACTGCAGCGCATGCTGCTGCCGAAAGACCCGGACGATGCGCGCAATGCTTTCATGGAAATCCGCGCCGGCACCGGCGGCGATGAGTCCGCCCTGTTCGCCGCCGATCTGCTGCGCATGTACACGCGCTACTGCGAACGGCGCGGCTGGAAGACCGAGATCATCAGCGAATCGGCCAGCGAACTCGGTGGCTATAAGGAAGTTGTGATCGGCATCGAAGGCGACAACGTCTATGGCGCGCTCAAGTTCGAGTCCGGCGGCCACCGCGTGCAGCGGGTGCCCGCCACCGAGACCCAGGGCCGCATCCATACCAGCGCCTGCACGGTGGCCGTGCTGGCCGAGCCCGACGAGACGGTGGCGATCCAGATCAATCCGGCCGACCTACGCATCGACACCTACCGCGCCAGCGGCGCCGGCGGCCAGCACATCAACAAGACCGATTCGGCCGTGCGCATCACGCACCTTCCGACTGGCATAGTGGCCGAGTGCCAGGACGGCCGCAGTCAGCACAGCAACAAGGCGCAAGCGCTCAAGGTGCTGACCGCACGCATCCAGGAAAAGGACCGGTCGGAGCGCGCGGCCAAGGATGCGGCCGAACGCAAGAGCCTGATTGGCAGTGGCGACCGCAGCGACCGCATCCGCACCTACAACTTTCCGCAAGGACGGTTGACCGACCACCGTATCAACCTCACGCTGTACAAACTGCTCAACATCATGGAAGGTGACCTGGACGACGTGGTGCAGGCCTTGCAGGCCTATGAGGCGGCAGAGCAACTGGCCGCGCTGGAACTCGGCGCCGGCGCCTGAGGATCGCGTGACGACGCTCGAACAAGCACTGCAGAAGGCCCAGGCTGCCGGCCTGGAGCGCTTGGATGCACAAATGCTGCTGCTGCACGTGCTGGGGCGATCGACCCACGACCGTGCCTGGCTGCTGGCCCATGACACCGACGCATTGGCAGCGCCGGTTCAAGCGGCGTTCGAGGCCGGCGTGCGACGGCGCCGCGGCGGCGAGCCGCTGGCCTACATCACGGGCCACAAGGAATTCTTCGGCCTGGACCTGCAGGTGGACGCACGCGTGCTGGTGCCGCGCCCCGATACAGAGGCACTGGTCGACTGGGCGCTCTCGCTGCTCGCTGACACGCCGACAGCAACGGTCCTCGACCTCGGCACCGGCAGCGGTGCCATCGCACTGGCGCTCAAAGCCAGCCGGCCCGAGCTATCCGTGCGCGCCACTGACTTCAGCGCCGAGGCGTTGGCGGTGGCACGGTCCAACGCGGCCCGACTGCATCTCGATATCACCTTCCAGCAGGGGTCCTGGCTGGAAAACGTCGACGGCCACTATCAGCTGATCGTTTCGAACCCGCCCTACATTGCGGCGCAGGACCGGCATCTGGCGGACCTGTTGCACGAGCCAGTCCAAGCCCTCACTGCCGGCGATGATGGGCTGGACGACCTGCGTCGCATCATCGCGCAGGCTCCCGCGCATCTGCATGCCGGCGGCTGGCTGCTGCTGGAGCATGGCTACGACCAGGCAGATGCGGTGCGCCGCCTACTGCTTGAATCTGGCTTTCAAACCGTTGGTTCCCGGCGCGATCTCGGCGATATCGAACGCTGCAGCAGCGGGCAGTTGCCCTGGCCAGCCCTGTCATAAGCGCTTCGGCCTGCGGCTATAACGTCCACTGCCGACTTCGCGTGTCGGCTTGACTACCGCCCATTCCGGGCCGACCAAATGAAAACAGACACCTTCAAGGTGCCTGTTCTATTGGTGCGCGCCACCAGCCTGGCGCTACAGCAGCCACCCGCGGCGGCGGCTTGTTTGGTCTTTACCCGACAGAGATTTCGTCCACACCTTGACGGCGCATCACGGCCTCCGGCGTACCCGAGAACCACAACTGGTACATGGACGTGACCCACATGAACGCAAAACACAGGCCCTGCAGCGCGCCTGCACCCATCGTGATGAAAGCAAACGGGTGATACAACTTGACGAGGTACCAGGAAATGACGTCAAGCGAAAGGCAAACAAATGGCAATGCGACCACCGTCGCCTTCAGCCAGACCGGCCGCCAATAGGCATGGCTGAAGATGCTGCCGACCAGGAAGAAGATGAAAGTCAGGCCAAACAGGTGGATATGCGATACCCGGACCAAAGTGAAGATATCAGTGCCGGTATCCTGCTCGGTCACCTTTTGCAGATTGTCCAATCCATTCAGGCTCACCAAGTGCGGATTGCTGCCGTCGTGACAACTCAGGCAGCGCTTTTCTATCGTTGGCTTGATTGTCGATTCATACTTGGTCTTGTCCGCACCCTGTTGCACCCAGGAAACCAGCACATTGAGTTCGTCCGGCGGGAGCATGCTCGACATCGGCCCACGCAGCGCAGATTCCAGACGCGATCCCTTGCCGCTACCCGTATATGCAATGACCAAATCGTCATAAGACAAATTGTTGGGATTCCCGTCGCGCCCAGAGTAAACGTGAAACAGATACAGCGCGGCGAACATGTAGGCAAGCCCCAGCACGAGCAAGACTGCCGTTTGCATAACGCGCATGCTGGTCGGCAACTCGGAAAAATGCAGGTAATGTCGATGCAGTGGCGTGTTACTCGTACTCATAATCTATCCGTTAATTGGTGGGCTGAAAGTTCAAAAAACGCAAACCGGGCACGTTACCAGTGCACGGACAAACGGTCACTTCGATGGTGGCAGGATGAGGTAAGCCATGCCGCGCGCCTTCTGACGCGCATAGTGGGCAGCGAGGCCGTCAACCAACGCGTCATCCAGGGCTTCGGTCATCACGACCATTTCCTTGCTCTTTCGCTCGCCCTTCTTGTAGGCGTACAACACCTTCTCGAGGTAGTCGGCGCGTTGCGCAGCCAAAGCCGGTGAGCGGGGGTCGGTACTGTTGCCGTTGACACCGTGGCAACGGTCGCACCGCTCGGCCCATTCCGCAACCGTCATCGGTTTGGCAACCTTGACAGCCTGTGGGGCCTGGCTCGCGTAATACGCGGAAAGATTCTTGACCGTCGCCTCATCAAGCGACCCGGCCGGGCCCTTCATCGTGGCATCGCTACGCGACCCATCCTTATAGGCGCGCATGGCGCTGACAAAATATTGCGACTCCTGCCCGGCAAGGCTTGGCGTCGTCGGACTACCGCTCACGCCGCCCTCGCCGTGGCATCCAACACAACCCGCGGCGGCCGTCTTGCCTGCAGCGGCATTGCCGGACGCTGGTGTCTGCGCCTTCTCCGGCTTTTGCAGCGCATAGTAAAGCGCGATATTGCTGATCTCTGCCTCCGTCAGTTCAGACACCAGAGCCTTCATCATGTCGTTCTTGCGCTGGCCGCCCTTGTAGGCGCTGATCGCTGAAATGAAATACTTGGGATCCATGCCAATCAGGCTGGGCATGCCGGCCAATTTACTGACCCCGGCCTCGCCGTGGCAGCCACCGCAGGCTGCGGCTGCTGCCTTGCCAGCCGCTACCGCGTCCGGCTTCGCTGGAGCGGCTTTGACACTGGCGCCACTGGGATCCGCCGGCTCACGGCTCGCGTAATAGGCCGCCACCTTCATAATGGCATCGTCGCTCAGGTACTTGACCGCATTGGCCATACCGCTTGCGCCACGCCCACCTGCCTGATAGACCTTCATCTCCAGATGAAGATAAACCGGCCGCTGTCCCGCGATGTTGGGAACACCCTTTTGACCACCGACGCCGTTGATACCATGGCAACTTGCGCATGTGGTTTGCGCCACGCGCTTGCCTTCGGCCACGTCCTGTGCTGTGGCATACACCACTTTGAAGTCCGCAATGTTGGCAGCACCCATATTGATGGTCTGAGCGACCGCGGTCGTCATCAACAAGCTGCCGAGAAAGCCGGCGAGCAGCCCCTTCAGGAAAACACTCTGCACATTTCGTTTCATCAACTATTCCTTGACCAATGATTTGTATCGGGAACAAATCTTGTTTGTGTATTCGCACCTGTTGCACCGCCAAGCAACAGGGGCGGGCCGAGCGGCACGCCCACATCACTTTTCTGTTTCAACGTATCAAAAAATTTTAACACGAAGCCTTTTCGCGCCCTTCCTTGCGCCGGCCCAGTGCCGCAAGGTGTCAACGAGGGACGAAATGCCTCTGCTCGTCATCCAAAAGCGCCTTCATCACTTCTTGGTAGGGGCCGTGCTTTCGTTGAACATGTAGATAACGGCAGCCCGCATTTCCGCGTCGCTCAGATCCGCCAGGCCGCCACGCGCAGGCATGGACCCGCGACCATGGACTCCCGAAGCAATCACGGCGTCAAGGCCTCGGCGAACACGGGCCACCCAGGCGTCACGGTCACCAATTTTGGGCGCGCCGTCTTTTCCGGTCAGATGGCATTCAACGCACTTGGCCTTGACCACTTGTTCGCCGCTGCGGACCTTTGGCGGAGCCTCCTTGTTGACAGGCTCGATCCAATTCCCGCCGGATTGATTCACCATATACGTAATAGCGCGTTCCAGATCAGCACTGCTCAAACCGGCACTGCCGCCATGTGCGGGCATGTTGCGGATTCCGTCCAGCGCATGTTGCGACAAGCTGGATAGCCCTTGCGCCCGGCGCTTTTCCCACGCGCTCTTGTTGCCTATGACTGGCGCGCCGTTTTCGCCGCGTTGGTGGCAGGAAGCGCAAACCTCCTTGACAATTTCTGCCCCGCTGCGCTCAGCACTGTGCGCAACTGGGATGCCCGTCGCAAATGGAATCACGAGCGCCAGCAAAGCGCCACGAAGCGACCGCCCGGGATTCGAACCGATGAAGAAAGAAGTAGGGAACTCGAGTGGTTTTCTGCACATTTTCAGATTCTCGCCTTTGTTAACAATCGCCCTGAGATCGCCTGTTTGAGAACACCAAGATTCACTTCGCCAAACCGGCAACACATCGCCCAAGCGCGACTGCATCCAGCGGATTTTCGGCAAAGGCCAAACGACTATAGCCCAAATCCGGCGACCCCTTCTTCGCGGCAAAAACCCGGGAATACCCTCTCCTTTGTTCGCCAAATACCTTGATCTATCACAAAGGTATCACAAATATGTTAAGCAAAATGGACCTCACACGATGACAGACAAAGCGTGTCAGGGAGATTGGGCGCAGGGAGGATTCGCCAGGCGCAAAGATCCCTTCTCATCAACGACCATTTGGCGCGAGAAAAACGAAAGGTGAGCATGCCCAAACATATATTTCGATTGGTATCCCTGATTGTTGGCTTGATGGTGGTTGCGGTCATCGCAAAACCATTTCTCACGGTTGATTCCTTTTACCGTTTTGGCCACTATCGAGCCAATGCGGTCCCTGAGATTGCCGCCAAAGCACCCGTCTTGCAAACTGCCCGTTATTGCCGTGACTGTCACACCGAGCGCCACGCGCTTTGGTCAGCCGGCAGTCACAAGTCCGTCACCTGCGAGATTTGCCACGGCGCAGCGCAAGGGCATACCGACAAGAACAAGTTGCCGATCCCGAAGGACAGTTTGAAACTTTGTACGCTGTGTCACGAAACCATGACGGGCCGACCCAGCACGCAACCTCAGATTCAGTTGTCCAAGCACAACCCCGGTCAACAGTGCATCGTCTGCCACAACCCACACTCACCCAAGATCGTCGCCAATGCCATCAAGGTCACAGGCGACGCGGCAACCGGCAAGAAACGCGCCGAAGACTGCGCGGGCTGCCATGGCGCCGAGGGGAACAGCCCGAACGACACCTGGCCCAACCTGGCTGGACAAAGCGCCGCCTATCTGGCCCGCATTCTCGGCGCCTACAAGTCAGGCGACCAGAAGAATGAGATTATGTCCCCGTTGGCGAACGACCTGAGCCCGGCCGATGTGCAAAATCTCGCCGCCTACTTCGCGAGCGTCCCCTGCAAGCCCATGCCGCCCACAGTCAAACCGGTCGGTAACAGCGCCGCAGGCAAGGTGCTGGCCGAGAACTGCATTGCCTGCCACGGCGAAGGCGGCCTGGGCGCGAACCCGGCCTGGCCCAAGCTTGCCGCGCAAAAGCCCGGCTACCTGGTCAACGTACTCAAGGCATTCAAGGCCGGTCTGCGCAAGGATCCCATGATGGCCGGTGTCGCCCGGGGCCTGAGCGACACCAACATGGCTGATCTGGCTGCCTACTACGCTGCTCAAAGCTGCCAGCCTGCTAAATAAGAAGAGAAGACCAAACCATGAACAAAGATGATTCAAAGCCAACTTTGACAGCGCGACGCGCCTTCCTGGGCAAGCTCGGCGGTGCAGCAACCTGCGCGGGCGCAGCCGTCGGGGCTGCGGCACTGGGCGTGATTCCGGCTATCGCGGCCAAACCCGAGGGTGCGCCAGCAGGCGCAGCGGCTTCGGGCGCCTCGTTCCCAACCAAGGACTACGACTGGTCGAAACACCAGTGGGGCTTTGGCGTCGACGCCACCAAGTGCATTGGCTGCCTGCGTTGCGTCGAGGCCTGCAAGAAGGAGAACAGTGTTCCCCAGAATGCACACCAGTTCCGTACCTGGGTTGAACGCTATGTGCACATCGAAGGTGATCCAGACGTGCACATCGACAGCCAGCAGGACCCCGTGAACATAGCAGCCTCGGGCTCCGAGAAGGAGTTCCGGTTCGCCAATCGCTACAAGGACGTGAAGGTTGAGAAAGCGTTCTTCGTGCCCAAACTGTGCAATCAGTGCAGTCATCCAGCCTGCGTTCAGGTCTGCCCGACCGGTGCAACCTTCCGAACTGAGGACGGGGTTGTACTGATCGATTCGACCTATTGCATCGGCTGCCGCTACTGCGTGCAGGCCTGCCCCTACGGTGCGCGTTACTTTGACGAGGACCGAGGCGTGGCCGACAAGTGCAACTGGTGCTATCACCGCATCACCAAAGGACTCAATCCGGCTTGCGTGGAGGTTTGTCCGGTCGGCGCCCGCGTCTTTGGCGACCAAAAGGACAAGCAAAGTCCGATCAGCCTGTTCATTCGCAACAACCGCGTGCAGGTCCTGCGACCCGAGACCGGCAACGCGCCGAATGTGTTTTACGTTGGCATCGACAAAGAGGTGAACTAGTGGAATCGATTATTCAATTCTCCCCTTATACGGGCTGGGTCTATCCGAACGAAACCGTCTTCGAATGGTCGGTGCTGATTGCCGTCTATCCCTACCTCACCGGGCTAGTCGCCGGCGCGTTCACGGTATCGAGCCTGTACCAGGTGTTCGGCTTTGAACGACTCAAACCGGTGGCGCACATGGCTTTGCTGACGTCGCTGAGCTTCATGTTTTTTGTTCCAGTTCCGCTGCTGATGCACCTCGGTCATCCGGAACGTGCATTCAACTCGACGATCACGCCACATCTCTCCTCGGCCATGGCCATGTTCGGTTTCTTTGCGAGCTTCTATGTCGCCCTGCTGCTGCTTGAAGGATGGTTTGCATACCGACCCTTCATTGTGCAGCAGGCCCAGGCGCGAACCGGGCTGCTGGGTCGCTTCTACCGCCTGTTGACACTTGGCTCCTACGACGTCTCCGAACATGCCATGGGCTACGACAAGAAGTGGATCTTCGCCTTGGCGGTGATCGGCATACCGGCTGCGCACGGCCTGCATGGATACGTCGGCTTCATGTATGGATCACTGAAGTCGCGCGAGTGGTGGTCATCCGACCTGATGCCGGTCATCTTCCTGTTCTCGGCGATCATTTCCGGCGTCTCGCTGCTATCCGTGCTCTATGTCGTATCGTGCAAGTTGCGCAAGATTCCGGTCGATCTGGCCTGCCTCAAAGGCCTGGCCTATACGATCTGGTCTTTCATCATGGTCGCGCTGGTGCTTGAAGCCCTGGAGTTCGCCAACATCGTTTACAAGGGCCGCGAGGGCGTTGACATGATCATGCAGTACGTGACCGGGCCCTTGCTATGGCCTTACTTCATTCTGCAGTTCGCCGTTGGCGCCATAACACCACTGCTGTGGCTGTCTTACATGATCTGGCGCGGCACTACGGGCCGTGCCCTCGTCGTGGGTGTCACGGTATGCGCCTGCCTGGTCCTGTTCTCCGTATTCATGATGCGATGGAACGTCGTGATTGGCGGACAGGAAATCTCCAAGACCGGCAAAGGGCTCCTGAGCTACAAGTTGCATCTGTTCGGCAAGGAAGGCGGGCTGGTCGCCGCCTTGTTGACGATGGCGCCCTTGGCTGTGCTCTATATATTGACACGGTTGTTTCCGCCGTGGACGGATCACGTGACCGACGCTCCCACGTGAATGGCCGGAAATTCCACGCGCCAGAACGCCTTCCTGCTTGGGCATTGAGCACATTTTGCCCCTACCGCAAAGGTAACGGACGCGTGACGGCTTCGCCAGTTGCGCGACCGGTCCATGAATACATTTCTCGGACGCAAAGCGCATCAACCATCAGCATCATTCATCTCTCAACAGACCAGTTTGGAAAACTCCCCATGAAAAACCTTGTCATCGCATTGATCACCGCCATCGCCGTATCAGCACCCGCCTTGGCGGACGAGGGGATCGCCAAGGCCAAGAAATGCAACACGTGCCACTCCATTGACAAGACCAAGGTTGGCCCCAGTTTCAAGGACTTGGCCAAGAAGTACGCCGATCAAAAGGACGCGGTTGGAAAACTGACCAACACGGTCATCAAAGGGAATGGTGGTGCAATGCCGGCCAATTCACAGATCAGTGAAGCGGATGCCAAGGCACTGGTGGAGTGGATCCTGTCTTTGAAGTAATCCACCCTTCAGATTCTTTCGCACCTGATGCGCCCGCAGTCGAAGCCATGCCGGGCCAGCGAAAGTCAGACCCGGCGTTTCGTGCCGAGCACCCAACACCATCAAGCGTCGATGCCGTGGCATGCCTCCCGTTCCTGAATCACCGAGCAATCGCGCTGAGACAGTCAATCAAAGGTCCGCCGACACCCGCATTTGATCCATGTCATACCGGAGCCAGTCTCCATCAAACTCTGAATTCTTGCAGTTAAACTCGCGAAACTCATCTTGGAAGGTATTGTCATGCGTCTTGAGCGTTCGGCCCTGTGGACCACTGCGGTCTGTCTTGCGAGTCTGTTTTTGGTCCTGCCCGCCAGCGCCGCTACTGCTGCTCCCACACCGACAGCACCTCCATCACTTGACAACGCCACCTGCTTGAGCTGCCATGACGGCAAGAAGAGCAAGCTGGAAGTACCCGGTGCGGAAAACAAGCCGCGCTTGCTGCGCAGCATCGCAAGCGACAAGTTCGCCCAGAGCGTTCATGCCAATATGCAATGCGTGGCATGCCATAGCGACATCGTGGACCTTGCCGACAAGGGCAACGCGCACACCAAGGATCCGGCCGTCCCGCTGAAGAAGGTCGATTGCGCGGGCTGCCACGAAGAATTGTGGGAACAGACCGTGAAACGGGGTCGGGCCACCGAACAACCACGATTGGGCGTGGTGGCGAAGAATATCGAGGCCTATCGGAAGTCATTCCATGCACGCCCCAATGCTGACGACAAGACCCAGCCCAACGCCAAGTGCGACAACTGCCACGACACGCACAGCTTCAACGTTCCGCCAAAGAATACGCCGCAGCACACGCAGTGGCGCCTGAGCATTCCCGAAGTCTGCGGCAAAACCTGCCATACAGAACAACTCGAAGCCTATCTGGGCTCGGTCCACGGCCAGGAAAACAGCAAGAAGATGCTGGCGCAAGGCGCAGTCTGCTCGGACTGCCACACAGCCCATTCGATCAGCAGCACCTCGGGTGACGCCTTCAAGCTGACCGTCTCCAGCAACTGCGGCAACTGCCACGTGGACAAACTGGAGTCATACAAGGACACGTTCCACGGCCAGGTCAGTACGCTCGGCTACGCCTATACCGCCAAGTGCTACAACTGTCACGGCAGCCACGAGATCCTGCGCGTCAGCAACCCGAAGTCGATGGTTCACCCGGACAACCGGCTGAAGACTTGCCAGACCTGCCACAACGCGAAGAAGGGCCTGCCCGACGTGCCGGCCGGTTTCGCCAGCTACCAGCCACACGGCAATGCGCATGACTTCAACAAGTACCCGCAAATCTGGATCGCCTGGCAGATCATGGTGCAATTGCTAGTCGGTACCTTCGGCTTCTTCTGGCTGCACACCGCGCTCTGGTTCTACCGCGAATACAAGGAGCGCAAGGAACGCGCTGGTCAGCCGCACATCAAGCCTGACTCGGTGCCTGCGCAATACAAAGGGAAGCACGTTCAGCGGTTTACCCCTATCTGGCGCATTGCCCACATCACCTTTGCCCTGAGCCTGATGGTGCTGACGCTCACCGGCATGCCGCTGTTCTACTCCAGCGTCAGCTGGGCGCCAACCCTTATGAAGGCACTTGGCGGAGTGCACACCGCTGGCATCATCCACCGCGTGGCAGCCGTGATCTTTGCCGGCGTGTTCTTCTGGCACCTGATCTACATGGTCATCGGCATCGTGCGCAACCGCAAGACGTTCAAGATCATGGGCCCGACCTCGATGGTGCCCAATCTGCAAGATGGCAAGGACATGCTGGCGATGTTCCAGTGGTTCTTCGGCCAAGGCCCGCGTCCGAAATTCGACCGCTGGACCTATTGGGAGAAGTTCGACTATTGGGCTCCGTTCTGGGGGGTCACCATCATCGGCGGCAGCGGCCTGATCATGTGGTTGCCAGGCTTCTTCGGCGCCTTCCTGCCGGGCTGGATCTTTAACGTGGCAGCCATCTTCCACGGCGAGGAAGCGTTCCTGGCGGTGGTGTTCCTGTTCACCGTGCACTTCTTCAACAACCACTTCCGCCCGGACAAGTTCCCGCTTGAAGTGGTGATGTTCACCGGCACTTTCTCGCTGGAAGAGTTCAAGCATGACCACGGCGTCGAGTACCAGCGACTGGTGGACAGCGGCGAGTTGGAGAAATACCTGGTCGATGCGCCGTCGCCCGCCAAGCTGGCCGCCTCGAAGGTGCTGGGCTTTACCCTGATCACGATTGGCCTGACCTTGCTGACACTGGTCGCCATCGGGTTCTTCACAAGTCATTGAATGGAGCCGGCTTTGCCGGCTTGCCTGTTGTTGAGTTGAAATCACTGCGGTGATGGAAAGGAAAAAATGGAAATAGTCACAACCGATGTCGCCATCATTGGCGCCGGGGGCGCGGGATTACGCGCCGCCATCGCGCTGGCCGAGGCCGACCCGAAGTTGCGCATCGCACTGATCTCCAAGGTCTACCCGATGCGCAGCCACACCTGTGCCGCTGAAGGCGGCGCAGCTGGCGTCATCAAGAAGGACGACAGCTTTGACCTGCACTTCGACGACACGGTCGGAGGCGGCGATTGGCTGTCAGACCAGGACTGTGTCGAATACTTCGTCAAGGAAGCGCCCAAGGAACTGACGCAACTCGAGCACTGGGGTTGCCCCTGGAACCGCGAAGCCGATGGCTCGGTGGCCGTGCGCCCGTTCGGCGGCATGAAAAAGAAGCGCACCTGGTTTGCGGCCGACAAATCAGGCTTCCACATCCTGCACACGCTGTTCCAGACCACTCTGCAATTCCCATCGATCCAGCGCTTTGACGAGTATTACGCGCTCGATCTGCTGGTAGACGACGGCCGCTGCCAAGGCGTTACCGCCATGGAAATGCGCAGCGGCATGATCAAGCAATTCCACGCCAAGTCGGTCATCATTGCCGGCGGTGGCGCAGGGCGCATGTTCCCGTTCAGCACCAACGGCGCGATCAAGACGGGTGACGGCATGGCGCTGGCCTACCGCGCCGGCGTGCCGCTCAAGGACATGGAGTTTGTGCAATACCACCCGACCGGCTTGCCCAACACCGGCAGCCTGCTGACCGAGGCCTGCCGTGGTGAAGGCGGCGTTCTGCTCAACAAGAACGGCCGGCGCTACCTTCAGGATTACGGGATGGGCCCTGAGACGCCGCTGGGCAAACCGCAACTCAAGACCATGGAGCTCGGCCCGCGCGATCGCGTCAGCCAGGCCTACTGGCACGAACTGCAAAAGGGCAACACCGTCACCACGCCGTGGGGCGAATGCGTGATGCTCGACATGCGCCACCTCGGTGAGAAATACATCGACGAGCGCCTGCCGCTGGTGCGCGAACTGGGCATTGCCTACCTCGGCGTTGACATCGTCAAGGAGGCGATCCCCATCCGCCCGGTTGTTCACTACATGATGGGCGGCATTTCGACCAATACGAAGGCGGCGACCCAACTGCCAGGTCTGTTCGCAGCTGGCGAATGCGCCTGCGTCAGCTTGAACGGCGCGAATCGGCTCGGTTCCAACTCACTGGTTGAGTTGCTGGTGTTCGGCAAGAGCGCTGCGATGTCGGCCATTGAACACATGAAGGGCCTGCCGGCGCCGAACAAGGCAGCACTGGAAGCCAGGGCCGATGAATCCCAGGCCCGTGTGCGCGAGTTGTTCCAGCGCACCGATGGCACTGAGTCGATGTCCGGTCTGCGCAAGGAAATGATGGACACGATGGAGAAGAATGCCGGCCTGTATCGTGAAGAGAACGGCCTCAAGGAAGCGGTTGCAAAGATCGCCGAACTGCGCCAGCGTTACCACAAGATCGTCCTGCATGACAAGAGCAACGTCTTCAACACGGACCTGTTCCAGGTGCTCGAACTCGGCTCGATGCTGGATTGCGCAGAGGCGCTGACCGTCAGCGCCCTGGCCCGCAAGGAATCACGCGGCGCGCACCAGCGGCTGGACTACGTGGAGCGTGACGACAAGACATTCCTGCGCCACAGCATGGCCTATTACCAGGGCCAGAGCGCCCCGCGCCTGGACTATCTGGACGTCGTGATTACGAAGTCGCCACCCGGCGTGCGTGACTACTCGGGAGACCACAAATGACACAGCTAAAAAAGAGAATGGTTCAGCTCGAAGTGCTGCGCTATGACCCCGAAAAAGATACCGAGCCGCACTTTCAGAAGTACACGGTGGAGTGCAATGAAGAGTGGGTGGTGCTCGATGCACTCAACGCCGTCAAGGAAACCATCGATCCGACGCTGAATTTCCGCTGGTCCTGCCATATGGCGGTCTGCGGCAGCTGCGGCATGATGGTCAACGGCGAACCCAAGCTCTCATGCCACGCCTTCCTGCGCTCTTATGAAGGCGTGATCCGGGTCGAACCGCTGGCCAATTTTCCGATCGAGCGCGATTTGGTCACGGTGGCCGACGACTTCATCGAGAAGCTCAAACGCGTCAAGCCCTACATCATCCCGAAGGAAAAGAAGAGTATCGAGCAGGGCGAGTACAAGCAAACGCCAGCGCAATTGATGAAGTTCCGGCAGTTCTCGATGTGCATCAACTGCATGTTGTGCTATGCCGCCTGCCCCGAGTACGCGTTGCAGCCGAAGTTCATCGGCCCGGCGGCCATCGCTCTGGCACACCGTTACAACCTCGATTCACGCGATGGTGGTCGTGACGAACGCCAGGAAGTCATTGCCACCAACGAAGGCGTGTGGGAATGCTCATTTGTCGGCGCCTGCTCCGAAGTCTGCCCGAAAGCCGTGGATCCGGCCGGCGCACTGCAGCAGGTCAAGGTCGCCAGCACCATCGACTGGTTCAAGGAACATCTGTTACCGGGAGGCGCAAAATGAGCCGCAAACCCTACATCCGCCAGGTTTCGAAAACCAGCTGGTACCTGAAGCAACCGCGCTACATGCGCTACATGTCGCGCGAAGTGACATGCATCTTCATTGGCGCCTTTGCGCTGCTGATGGTTTGCGCTGTCGAGCGCCTGTCGCAGGGACAGGCCGCGTTCGAGTCCTTCATGGCCGCCATCACGGGCCCGTGGAGCTTCCTCGGGCTTTTCGTCATACTGGCCTTCGCTGTGCACAATGCCACCAACTGGTTCAATGTCACACCCAAGGCCATGCCGGTGCAGATCGGTGAAGAGTTCCTGAATGGCAAGTACATTGTTGGCGCTCACTACGCGATCTGGATAGTTGCCTCGCTGGTGGTCTTGTTTTTCGCGGGAGTGATGTAACCATGGCCAAATCGAATAAACCCATTTTCTGGAGCCTGTTCGCTGCGGGCGGTACCCTGGCCGCATTTCTGGCGCCGGTGCTGGTGCTGCTGTTCCTGCTGCTCTCACTGGGTCATGCACCCGCCGTGCTGAGCTATGCGGGGCTGCATGCGTTTGCTGCGCACTGGTTCGGCAAGCTCTTCCTGCTTGCCGTGATCACGCTGTTCCTGTGGCATGCGGCGCACCGACTGCGCGTGACCGTCTTTGACTTCGGCCTGCGCCAGGATTCGGTCGTCGCCGTTGTGGTGTACCTGATTGCAGCCGCCGGAACAATTACCACGGCCCTGTGCCTGTTACGCATCTGAGTGTTATCCTCTGGCCTTGAATCAACCCGTCACACTGCGCGGCGGGAGCCCCTTCGGGGGCTTTTTTTTAAGGTCAATTTGTGAGCTCGAAGAAACCTGTACGCCTGTCGAACGCTGAATCACCACTGTCCATCGTGAACACGGGCTCAGCCTTTGCACCGGTTCCGGTCCCGGAATATCTGCAGAAGACCTACTGGTGGGCCTACGTCCACCCGAATGCGGTTCGCGTTTTTGAACGCCAATGGCTGGTCAACCTGATCTTGTGGGGCAACTTTGCTCGCCTGCGCGACGCAGCCCTGGACGAACTGGGCACGGTCATCAACGGCAAGATCTTGCAGGTGGCATGCGTCTACGGCAACTTCACTGAACATGTCGTCAAGCGCTTGGGGCCGCAGGGGCATCTGGATGTGATCGACGTTGCGCCGGTCCAGATCACGAATCTGCACGCCAAACTCAAGGATGCGCGCCAGGTCACGGTGCAGCGCCAGGACTCCACCGACCTGCAGTTTGCGGACGCCAGCCGTGATGCCGTCGTGGTGTTCTTTCTGCTGCATGAGCAACCGGCGGATGTGCGGCAAAGGACGATCGCCGAAGCCCTGCGTGTCACGAAACCGGGCGGCAAAGTCATCTTCGTGGACTACCACCGTCCTGTGGCCGTCAATCCGTTTCGTTACATCATGGTGCCGATCCTGACCACGCTGGAACCGTTCGCCATGGACATCTGGCGCAACGAAATCACGGACTGGCTGCCGGCAGGTCTTGCAGTGGCCAAGGTGGAGAAGCAGACCTACTTCGGCGGCCTGTACCAGAAGGTCGTCATCACGCGGTGAGCGTGGGCCCGACTCAGGCGATGCGCTCCAGGATCAGCACGGCAAAGAATCCAAAGCCGGCAATCAGGACCCATTTGAGCGTGAGCAATCCGTAGCGCTTGAAGCGCGGTTGCCCGGTGGCGGTGTAGAAGACAAAGGACACCACGGCGCCCAGCAGCAGCAGCAGAATCAGCCAGCGAAACAGCAGCATCGTTTCCCTTCTATGGGCTACCAGGCCGGCGCCAGTTGCGCAAACCCGCGTGGCGCGAGTTTCTCGTTTTCAAAACTCACAATCTCCCACGCATCGGTGCGCAGCAGCAATTCGCGCAACAGCTTGTTGTTGAGCGCGTGGCCCGAGCGGAAGGCGCTGTAGCTGGCCAGCAGCGGTTTGCCGATCAGATAGAGGTCGCCCATCGCATCAAGAATCTTGTGCTTGACGAATTCGTCGTCGTAGCGCAAGCCGTCGGAATTGAGCACCTTGTAATCGTCCATCACGATCGCATTGTCCAGGCCGCCGCCGAGCGCCAGCCCGTTGGCGCGCATCATTTCCACATCCTTGGTGAAGCCAAAGGTGCGTGCACGGGCGATGTCTTTCGCATAGGAACCTGTGCTCATGTCGAAGCAGACGCGCTGCCCGGTGACATCGACCGCAGGATGGTCGAAGTCAATCTCGAAACTGAGCTTGTAGCCGTGATAAGGCTCGAGCCGAGCCCACTTTTCTTGGGCACCCTGGCCTTCACGCACCTCCACCGGCCGCGTCACGCGGATGAAGCGCCGCGGTGCATCCTGCATCACGATGCCGGCACTTTGCAGGAGGAAGACAAACGACGCGGCGGAGCCATCCAGAATCGGCATCTCCTCGCCGTTGATGTCCACGTACATGTTGTCCACACCGAGCCCGGCACAGGCCGACATCAGATGCTCGACCGTATGCACCTTGGCGTTCCCGCTGCACAAGGTGGACGCGAGCCGCGTATCCGACACCGCCTCGGCCGACACCACGATGTCCACCGGCTCGGGCAGATCAACGCGCCGAAACACGATGCCGGTATCGGGCTGGGCTGGCCGCAGCGTCAACTCGACGCGCTGGCCGCTGTGCAGCCCGACGCCAACGGCGTGGGTCAGGGATTTGAGAGTTCGTTGTTGCAGCACGCGCTTATTTTACTAATCAGCCTGCTTGCGCAGGAACGCCGGTATTTCGAAGTCATCCATCCCGCCGGAAGCCAGCGCGTCGACCTTGGCCGCGGCCTGCGTGCGGTCGCGCGTGCGCCATACGCTGGGCGTGGCCATCGATCCGTAGTCAGGCTGGGCGCGACCCATCGGCGCATTGGCCATCATGCTGGTTGGCTGCACCCCGCTCAACGGCGACTCCAGCGTCGGGATCTGGAACGACACATCGTGGGTTCCCGTGCGGACCTGCACCTGCGGCGCGCTTTGCGTCACGATCAGTTTGGGACGCGAACCCTGGCGGCTCAAGCCGGTGGCCACCACGGTGACACGGATCTGATCATTCAGGCTGTCGTCGTACGCGGTACCGTAAATCACGTGCGCATCGGGTGAAGCGTAAGCGCGGATCGTGTTCATCGCGAGTTTGGACTCGCTGAGCTTGAGCGATCCCTTGGCCGCCGTGATCAGGACCAGCACGCCTTTGGCGCCCGAGAGATCGATGCCTTCGAGCAGCGGGCAGGCCACGGCCTGTTCCGCCGCAATGCGCGCCCGGTCCGGTCCGGCTGCCACGGCCGTGCCCATCATGGCCTTGCCCGGCTCACCCATCACGGTGCGAACGTCTTCAAAGTCGACATTGACGTGACCGGGCACGTTGATGATTTCGGCGATGCCGCCAACCGCGTTCTTGAGCACGTCGTTGGCATGGGCAAAGGCCTGGTCCTGCGTCACATCATCACCGAGCACTTCGAGCAGCTTCTCGTTGAGAATCACGATCAGCGAGTCAACATTGGCCTCCAGTTCCGTCAGCCCGGCATCGGCATTGCTCATGCGCCGGTTGCCTTCAAACTCGAAGGGCTTGGTGACCACACCGACCGTCAGAATGCCCATCTCGCGCGCCACCCGTGCGATCACCGGCGCGGCGCCGGTCCCCGTGCCGCCACCCATGCCCGCCGTGATGAACAGCATGTGCGCCCCAGCGATCGCGCTGCGGATTTCCTCCTCCGCCATTTCCGCCGCTTCGCGGCCGCGCTCGGGCTTGCTGCCGGCACCCAGACCGCTGCTGCCGAGCTGGATCGTGCGATGGGCGGCACTGCGGCTCAAAGCCTGCGCATCGGTATTGGCACATACGAATTCAACGCCCTGCACCGCCGTGTCGATCATGTGCGTCACAGCGTTGCCGCCGCCGCCGCCAACACCGATCACCTTGATCTGCGTGCCCTGGTTGAACGCGATTTCTTCAATCATTTCGATGGCCATTTTTTTTCTCCTGGAGTTTCAATTAAGTTGACAGTTGCCGTATTGGTTCAAATTTGTTCTTTTGTCGCGCACTAGGAGGGCGGATCCGTGCATCGCCATCGCCAATGCAGGCAGCGCAGCAGACACGGCGATGAGCGTGCGGATTTCATGGGTCAGAAATTCCCTACCAGCCAGTCCTTGACCTGGCTGAAGGCCGTCTTCATGGAGCCGTTCTTCTGCGCCACCTTGAAGCCGCGCATGCGCGCCAGCCGCGCTTCTTCCAGCAGGCCCATGACGGTGGCGGCACGCGGTTGCGCCACCATGTCGGACAGGGCGCCGCTGTATTTTGGAAAGCCGCGCCGCACCGGCTTGAGAAAGATGTCTTCGCCCAGTTCCACCATGCCCGGCATGATGCAACTGCCGCCGGTGAGCACGATGCCGCTGGAGAGCATCTCCTCGAAGCCGGACTCGCGCATGACCTGGTGCACCAATGAAAAGATCTCCTCGACCCGCGGCTCGATGACGCCGGCCAGCGCCTGCCGGCTGAGCATGCGCGGACCGCGGTCACCCAGGCCCGGCACTTCGACCTGGGACTCGGGGTCGGCCAACAGCTGCTTGGCATAGCCGCTCTCGACCTTGATGTCCTCGGCGTCCTTGGTCGGCGTGCGCAGCGCCATCGCGATGTCGCTGGTGATCAGGTCGCCGGCGATCGGGATGACGGAGGTATGGCGAATGGCGCCGTTGGTGAAGATCGCCACGTCGGTGGTGCCGGCCCCGATGTCGACCAGGGCCACGCCGAGTTCGCGCTCGTCTTCGGTCAGCACCGACAGGCTGCTGGCCAGCGGGTTGAGCATCAGCTTTTCGACTTCCAGGCCGCAGCGGCGCACGCACTTGATGATGTTCTCAGCCGCGCTCTGGGCACCGGTCACGATGTGCACCTTGGCCTCGAGCCGGATGCCGCTCATGCCGATCGGCTCCTTCACATCCTGGCCGTCGATCACGAACTCCTGCGGCTCCACCAGCAGCAAGCGCTGGTCGGTCGAGATGTTGATGGCCTTGGCCGTTTCGACCACGCGCGCCACATCGGCGGCGCTGACTTCGCGGTCCTTGATGGCGACCATGCCGCTCGAATTGAAGCCCCGGATGTGGCTGCCGGTGATGCCGGTGTAAACCCGCGTGATCTTGCAGTCGGCCATCAGTTCGGCTTCCTTGAGCGCCTGCTGAATGCTCTGCACGGTGGTTTCGATGTTCACCACGACGCCGCGCTTGAGTCCATTGCTCGGCGCAATGCCCAGACCGGCCAGTTTGAGCTCTCCCCCGGGCAGCACTTCGGCCACGACCACCATCACCTTGGCGGTGCCAATGTCCAGCGCTACGACCAGATCTTTGTATTCTTTCGCCATATGTTCACCTGTTGCTTGTGTTGCCGCTAATACGCCTGTTACCGTTATTTCTTCTGTCCACTCACCGCGCCGGTCGTGACCCCGCGCAGGCGGATGGCATAGCCATCCTCATGACGCAGGTCCGCCGTCTCCAGCGCCTCGGGCGTCCTGCCGTAGCGCGATGTCACCTGCGTCAGCGTCTTGAGGAAGCGCTGCGTGCGCTCCAGCACCTCGGCCACCGAGCCGCCCCCGAGTTCCAGCGTGGCGCCGGTGTCGAGCTGAACCCGCCAACCGCCGCGCCCGCTCAGCTCGAGTTGCTCCAGGGCCATGTCCATGCCAGCGAACAAGGGCTGCAGCGTCTGATACATCGCCAGCACCGCTGCGCCCTGACCATCGGGTCCGTTCAATCGCGGCAGGTCTGCCTGTTCGACCTCGTCCACATTGGCTTCAAACACTTCGCCGAAGTTGTTGAGCAGGCGCGAATCGCCTTCCACCCCCCAATAGGCGAACGGCTTGTGCTCCTGCAACACGATCTTCAGACGATTCGGAAACTCGCGCCGCACGACGGCCTTGCGCACCCACGGCAAGGCCTCGAAAGCCTGTCGTGCGCGATCAAGGTCCATGGTGAAGAAGGTGCCGCTCAGTTGCGACGCCACATTGGCGCGCACGGTCACTGCATTGCTGTGCGTCACCTCACCCGTCACTGCGATCGCGCGCACCGCGAACACCGGCTGGCGCAAGACCCACAGCGCGAGCATGCCGACCAGCAACAACGCAAACAGCACGAACAGGGCGGACGCCGTCAGGTTCATGAGCTTCACGTCGACCGGTTGCGGCAGGCTCTTTGTCATCCGGTCACCTCGGCTTGATCAACGCCATAGTCCAGCGCCGCATGCTGCAACACCGCCAGGCACAGCGCCGGATAATCGATGCCCGCTGCCTTGGCCGCCATCGGCACCAGCGAGTGCCCGGTCATGCCGGGCGAGGTGTTGATCTCGAGCAGGTACGGTTGTCGCGTGGTCGCGTCGATCATCACGTCGGCACGGGCCCAGCCGCGGCAACCCAGCACACGGTAGGCATCAAGCACCAGCGCCTGGATGCGCGCTTCCTCGCCGGCGGGCAGACCGCAGGGCACCAGATACTGCGTGGTGTCGGTAAAGTACTTGTTCTGGTAGTCGTAATTGCCTTCCAGCGCCACGATGCGGATCACCGGCAGCGCGCGCGCCGCGGCACCCGTGCCCAGCACGGCAATCGTCACTTCGTCGCCCTGGATGAACTGTTCGCACAGCACCTCGGGGTCACATCCGCACGCCAGTTCATACGCGCCAGCACACTGCGCCAAGGCGGTCACCTTGCTCAGACCGATGGTGGAACCTTCACGCGCCGGCTTCACAATCATCGGGCTGCCTAGTTTCGCAAAGGCCTGTTCGGTCGCAACCGCGCTGTCAACCTGCTGCCAGGCCGGCGTTGCCAGACCCTCGGCGCGCCAGATGCGCTTGGTCATGACCTTGTCGATGGCAATGCTCGACGCCATGACACCGGAGCCGGTATAGGGCATGCCGAGCAACTCGAGCGCGCCCTGCACCGTGCCGTCTTCGCCAAAGCGGCCATGCAGCGCGATGAAGCAGCGCGCAAAGCCGTCGCGCTTGAGTTCCGCCAGGTCGCGCTGGGACGGATCAAAGGCATGGGCATCCACGCCCTTGGCGCGCAAGGCCTGCAGCACGCCCTGCCCCGACATTAGCGAGATTTCGCGCTCCGCCGACGCGCCGCCCATGAGGACCGCCACCTTTCCGAAACCAGTATCTGTTGCGCTCATAAACCCCGCACCTCCTGCTTCGATGGCGCCATGGTCTGCGCCAGTTCCAGCACCTTGGCCGGCACGGCGCCGATCGAACCGGCCCCCATGCACAGCACCACATCACCGGCACGCGCCGTCTCCAGGATCACCTGCGCCATCGTCTCGATGCGATCGACAAAGACCGGCTCGATGCGGCCCGCCACGCGCAAGGCACGCGCCAGGCTGCGGCCGTCGGCCGCGACGATCGGCGCCTCGCCAGCGGCGTAGACCTCGGACAACAGGACGCAATCGGCTTGCGCGATCACGTTGACAAAATCCTCGAAGCAATCGCGCGTGCGGGTGTAACGGTGCGGCTGGAAGGCCAGCACCAGACGCCGGCTAGCAAAGGCGCCGCGCGCGGCCGCCAGCGTCGCTGCCATCTCCACCGGGTGGTGGCCGTAGTCGTCGATCAGCGTGAAGGTGCCGCCCTCGCGCGCCATCACTTCGCCGTAACGCTGGAAGCGCCGTCCGACACCCTTGAAGCCGGCCAGCGCCCTTTGCACGGCGCCATCTTCCACGCCGAGTTCCACCGCCACCGTGATCGCCGCCAGGGCGTTGAGCACGTTGTGGCGTCCCGGCAGGTTCAGCACCACGTCCAGGTCCGGCAACACGACGCCGTTGCGGCGCTGAACGGTGAAGTGCATTTGCCCCTCCACCGCCCGCACATTCACCGCGCGCACCTGCGAATCCTCGTCGAAGCCGTAGCTCGTGATCGGGCAGGTCACCTGCGCCACGATATCGCGCACGGCAGCATCTTCCGTGCAAAGAATGGCCGTTCCATAGAAGGGCATGCGGTGCAGGAAATCGACAAAGGCCTGCTTGAGGCGGCCGAAGTCGTGACCGTAAGTCTCCATATGGTCGGCGTCGATATTCGTGACCACCGCCATCACCGGCAGCAGGTTCAGGAACGATGCATCCGACTCGTCTGCCTCGACCACGATGTAGTCGCCCTGACCGAGCCGGGCATTCGCACCCGCGCTGTTGAGGCGCCCGCCGATGACAAAAGTGGGATCGAGCCCGCCTTCGGCCAGCACGCTGGCGACCAGGCTGGTGGTCGTCGTCTTGCCGTGCGTGCCGGCGATCGCAATGCCCTGCTTGAGACGCATGAGCTCGGCCAGCATCAGGGCGCGCGGCACCACCGGAATGCGCTTCTCGCGTGCCGCCACGACCTCGGGGTTGTCGGCCTTGACCGCGGTCGAGGTCACAACGGCGTCGGCGTCGGCCACGTTGCTCGCAGCATGTCCGACAAAAGTCTGCAGACCCAGCGCCGCCAGCCGTTTCAGGGTCGCGCTGTCGCTCAGGTCCGAGCCGCTGATCGTGTAGCCCAGATTGAACAGGATTTCGGCAATGCCCGACATGCCGACACCACCGATGCCGACAAAATGGATGCGACGAATGGCGTGTTTCATGCGGTCAACTCCTCGCAGGCGCGCACGATTTCTCGGCTCGCCCCGGTTTTTTCAAGCGTTCGGGCCTGCTGCGCACACTGCAGCAGCGCGTCGCGCCCGGTCTTGCGCAGCCAGTCGGCCAGCCAGGCCGGGCTGAGCTGCGACTGCGGCACGAGCCAGCCAGCCCCATGTGCCAGCAGAAAGCGCGCGTTGCCGGTCTGATGGTCGTCGACTGCGAACGGGAACGGGACGAACAGGGCCGCCGCACCGACTGCGGCAATCTCGGTGACGGTACTGGCACCGGCGCGGCAGATCACCAGATCGGCATCGGCAAAGGCCTGCGCGGTATCGTCGATGAAGGGCGTCAGTTGCGCCGCCACACCGGCGGCGGCGTAGTTGGCACGCAGCGCATCGATCTGCGCCGCGCCGCTCTGGTGTGTCACGACGGGCCGCTCCTGTGCCGGCATCAGCGCCAGCGCCTGCGGCACGATGTCGTTGAGGGCGCGCGCGCCCAGACTGCCACCCACCACCAGCAGGCGCAGCGGCCCGCTGCGAGCGGCAAAACGCGTCGCCGGTTCGGGTACGCCGATGAAGGCGCTGCGCAGCGGATTGCCGACCCAGATACCGTTCTTGATCACATCCGGGAAGGCCGTAAAGATCCGCGTCGCTACCTTGGCCAGCAGTTTGTTGGCCATGCCGGCGACCGAATTTTGCTCGTGCAGGATCAGCGGCTTGCGCAGCAGCACCGTCATCAGGCCGGCCGGGAACGTGATGTAGCCGCCCAGTCCGAGCACCACATCGGGCCTGACCCGGCGCAGCACCTGCAGGCTTTGCCAGCACGCGTGCAACAAACGCCAGGGCAGCCCGAGAAGCGAGCGCATGCCTTTGCCGCGCACACCCGAGAAATCGACCGCCTCGAACGCAAAGCCCTGCGGCGGCACCAGACGGCTCTCCATGCTGGCATGCGCGGCGCTGCCCGCGCCACCGAGCCAGTGCACGCACCAGCCGCTGTCCCGCAGCGCCTGCGCCACTGCCAGCCCCGGGAAGATATGGCCGCCCGTGCCCCCTGCCATCACCAGTGCAACACGCTGGTTCATACGCGTCCTCCGCGCATCATCAGGCGGTTCTCGAAGTCGATGCGCAGCACGACGGCGACGGCGACCAGGTTCACGATGATTGCGGAACCGCCGTAGCTCATCAACGGCAGCGTCAAGCCCTTGGTCGGCAAGGCGCCGAGATTGACGCCCATGTTGATGAAGGCCTGAAAGCCCATCCAGATGCCGACCCCTTGCGACACCAGTCCGGCAAAGACCCGGTCCAGCGCGATCGACTGGCGCCCGATGTGCATCATGCGTCGCGTCAACCAGAGAAACAGGCCGATCACGCAGACGACGCCGACCAGTCCGAATTCCTCGCCGATCACCGCCAGCAGAAAATCGGTGTGTGCCTCGGGCAGCCAGTGCAGTTTCTCGACGCTGCCGCCCAGGCCGACACCGAAGATCTCGCCGCGCCCGATGGCGATCAACGAGTGCGTCAACTGATAACCCTTGGCCAGCGCGTTCTTCTCGCTCCAGGGATCGAGGTAGGAAAAGATGCGCTCGCGCCGCCAGTCGCTCAGAGCAATCATCAAGCCGAACGCCACCAGCAAGACCGCAATGAGCAGAGCAACCACGCGCACATTGACGCCACCCAGGAACAGGATGCCCATGGCGATCACGGCGATCACCATGAAGGCGCCCATGTCAGGCTCGGCCAGCAGCAGCACGCCAACCAGCGCCACGGCGATGCCCATCGGCGCGACGGCACGCAGAAAGCTCTCCTTGACCTCCATCTTGCGCACCATGTAATCGGCGGCGTACAGCAGCACCGAGAACTTGACCAGCTCGGACGGCTGAAAGCTCAGGGGCCCGAGTGAGATCCAGCGCCGCGCGCCATAGACCACCTTGCCCAGATGCGGAATCAACACGGCCGCCAGCAACACCAGCGACGCGATGAACAGCCACGGCGCCGCCTTTTCCCATCGCGCAACCGGAACCTGGAACGCGAGCAGCGCCGCGACAAAAGACATCGCCAGCCACATGATGTGGCGCGTCAGGAAATAGGTGTGCGTGTACTTGGCGAAACGCGGGTTTTCCGGCATCGCGATCGATGCCGAGTAGACCATCACCATGCCCCAGGCCAGCAAGGCCACGGTGACCCACAGCAGCGCCTGATCGAAACCGACAACCCGCGACGGGGCATTGCTGGAATTGGCAATCTGCGTGCTCACAGCGCGCCCTCCAGAGTCACACCAGCGGCATTGGCGAGATCACGGACGGCTTGGCAAAACATCTGCGCCCGATGCTCGTAGTTGTCGAACATATCAAAGCTCGCGCAGGCCGGCGACATCAGCACCGCATCACCGGCCTGCGCCAGTTCGTGCCCTGCCGCCACCGCCTGCGCCATCGTTGCCGCATCCACCAACGTGATGCCCGTGGACTGCAGCGCGGCGCGAATCGGCGGCGCATCGCGCCCGATCAGCACCACGGCGCGCGCGTGGCGCATCACCGGCGCCGCCAGTGGCGAGAAATCCTGGCCCTTGCCCTCGCCACCGAGGATCACAACGATCTTGCGCTCCAGCCCCAGCCCGATGAGCGCAGCCACGGTCGCGCCGACGTTGGTGCCCTTGCTGTCATCAAAGAATTCGACCCCGTTGAAGCTGCCGATCAGTTCAACCCGATGCGGCTCGCCGCGGTATTCGCGCAGGCCATACAGCATCGGGCCCAGCGCGCAGTCGGCGGCAGAGGCCAGCGCCAGCGCGGCCAGCGCATTGACGGCGTTGTGGCGGCCGCGGATGCGCAGCGCGTCGGCCGGCATCAGGCGCTGCAGGTGCAGTTCCTGATTATCGGTGTTGTTGCGCTTCTTGATCGTCTCGTCGGCCTCCAGCGCACGCACCAGCCAGACCATGCCATTGACCTCTTCGAGACCGAAGTCGCCGGGACGCGCCGGCAAGTCGGCGCCGAAGGTAAGGTGCGCGCGCAGCTTGGGTGGCAGCACCCTGGCCCGCGACGCGCGCTGCGCCACAGCCGGCGCAGCGGACACCGCCGGACGCAGCATGGCCATCACCAGCGGATCTTCGCGATTGAGCAGCATCAGGGCGTGCTGGCCGAAGACACGTGCCTTGGCGCCGATATAGGCCTGCATCGAGCCATGCCAGTCAAGGTGATCCTGCGTGATGTTGAGCACCACGGCGGCGCTGGGTTCGAAGCCGTTGTCGCCGTCGAGCTGGAAGCTCGAGAGTTCGATCACCCAGACCTCGGGTAGTACGCCGGCATCAAGGCAAGCCGACAGGGTGTCGAGCAGGGTGGGACCGATATTGCCGGCCACCATCACGCGCTTGCCGGCGCGGCTGACCAGTTGGCCGGTCAGCGCTGTCACGGTCGTCTTGCCATTGGTGCCGGTCACGGCCAGCACCTTGGGCGTGTACTCGCGCGCAGTGCGCAACTCGGCGAGCGCCTGCGAGAACAGCGCCAGTTCGCCGCCCATCGGGATGCCGGCCGATTGCGCTGCCGCGGCAACCGGGGCGAGGTCAGCCGGTGCCAGACCCGGGCTCTTGAATACGGCATGCGCTGCGGCGCCATCGATCAGGCTGGCGTCCAGCGGACCGCTGATGAAACGCGCAAGCGGCAACTCTTTCTGCAATGCGGCCAGCTGCGGCGGTGCGTTGCGCGTGTCGGCCACCGTGACCTGCGCGCCGCAACGCACGCACCAGCGCGCCATCGCCAGGCCGGACGCACCGAGGCCCAGAATCAGAACGTGTTGGTCTTTCAGATGTTCCACGGCTACCTGAGCTTCAGTGTTGACAGGCCGACCAGGCACAGCAGCATGGTGATGATCCAAAAGCGCACGACAACCTGCGTCTCCTGCCAGCCGCTCTTCTCGAAATGGTGGTGCAGCGGCGCCATCTTCAGCAGGCGCCGGCCTTCGCCGTATTTCTTCTTGCTGTACTTGAACCAGGTCACCTGAAGCATCACCGACAGCGCCTCGACGACGAAGATGCCGCCCATGATGGCCAGCACGATTTCCTGGCGCACGATCACCGCCACCGTTCCCAGCGCGGCACCGAGCGCCAAGGCGCCGACATCGCCCATGAAGACCTGGGCCGGGTGCGTGTTGAACCAGAGAAAGGCCAGGCCGGCGCCGGCCATGGCCGAGGTGAAGATCAACAACTCGCCCGAGCCCGTGATATGCGGGAAGAACAGGTACTTGGAATAGACCGCGCTGCCGGTCACGTAGGCAAAGACCCCGAGGCTGGAGCCGACCAGCACCACCGGCATGATGGCCAGTCCGTCCAGGCCGTCGGTCAGGTTGACTGCATTGCTGGAGCCGACGATCACGAGGTAGGTCAGGATGACAAAGCCAAGAACGCCCAGCGGGTAGCTCACTTCCTTGAAGAACGGCAGCAACAGCCCGGCCTTGGGCGGCAGGCTCAGGTCGAATCCCGACTGCACCCATTTGAAGAACAGTTCCAGCACCCGCATGTTGGAGTTCTCCGAGATGCTGAACACAAGGTACAGCGCGGCGACCAGGCCGATGACCGATTGCCACAGGTACTTCTCGCGCGAACGCATGCCCTCGGGGTTCTTGTCCACCACCTTGCGCCAGTCGTCCACCCAGCCGATGGCACCGAAACCCAGCGTGACCAGCAACACGATCCAGACGAAGCGGTTGCTCAGATCGGCCCACAGCAGGGTGGCAACCGCGATGCACAGCAGAATCAGGACACCGCCCATGGTCGGCGTGCCGCTCTTGCTCAGGTGCGAGGCCATGCCATAGCCGCGAATCGGCTGTCCGATCTTGAGTTCGGCCAGGCGCCGGATGACCCAGGGTCCGGCCAGCAAGCCCATCAGCAAAGCTGTCATGGCAGCCATCACGGCGCGCAGCGTCAGGTATTGGAAGACCCGCAGGAAGCCCCATTCAGGCGCCTGGGTTTGCAGCCACTGGGCCAGACTCATCAGCATGGTGGGCCCCCGGCTGGCGTTTCAAAATGCATGGTTTTTTCCTTGTCCTGTGCCGCGTATTCGGTGATCGCAGACACCACGCGCTCCATCTTCATGAAGCGCGAACCCTTGACCAGCACACTGCCGGTGTGCGCGAGCGCCGCGCGCACCGCATCCTGCAGGGAATCGATATCGGAAAAGTGCCGACCGGCGCCGAAACTGCCGGCCGCGACGGCGGACAGGTCACCCAGCGCGTACAGCGCTTCAATGCCTAGGCTGTGCGCCAGTTGCCCGGCTTCCGCATGAAATTGCGGACCTTGGTCACCCACCTCGCCCATGTCGCCCAGCACCAGCAGGCGCGGACCGGGCAGCGTCGCCAGCACCTCAATGGCGGCACGCACCGAGTCCGGGTTCGCGTTGTAGCTGTCGTCCACCAGCGTGATGCGGCGCTCGCCCAGCGAGACCACGAGCGCGCGTGAACGGCCCTTGACCGGCTCGAACGCCGCCAGACCCGCCGCAATCGCGCCCGGTGGCACACCGGCGGCCAACGCGCAGGCGGCGGCGGCCAGCGAATTCTTCACGTTGTGCCGACCGGCAATGTGCAAGGCGTATTGCAGCGACCCGGCCACGGTCTGCAGCGCCACTTGCCAGGCGTCACCGGCCCATGCGGCCTGCGTGCAATGCACGTCGGCCGCAGCATCCTGCGCAAGGCAGAAGCGCAACACGGCCCGCGGCCCGGCCAGCGCGGACCACAGCGCGCGGTATTCGTCATCCGCCGGGAACACCGCGACACCGTTGGCCGCCAGCGCAGCGATGACCTGTCCGTTTTCCTGCGCCACCGCTTCAACCGTCGCCATGAACTCGAGATGTTCGCGCTGCGCGTTGTTCACCAGCGCCACCGTCGGCTGGGCGATTGCCGCCAGGGTCGCAATTTCGCCCGGATGGTTCATGCCGAGTTCGATCACCGCGATTTCGTGCCCGGCGCGCAAGCGCAGGACCGTCAGCGGAACGCCGATGTCATTGTTGAGATTGCCCTGCGTCGCGAGAAAGGCCTGCGGCTTGTAGGCGCGCAGGATGGCCGCGATCATCTGCGTCACCGTGGTCTTGCCGTTGCTGCCGGTCACGGCAATCACGGGCAGCCTGAATTGCGCGCGCCAGCGCGTCGCCAGCGCACCGAGCGCCTGTTTGCTGTCGCTCACGACCAGCCCCGGCAAGCCGGCTGCGCGCAGCCGCGACTCGGCATCACCCTGGCACAGCGCGGCCACCGCGCCCCTGGCCTTGGCCTCGGACAGAAAATCATTGGCATCAAAGCGTTCGCCGCGCAGCGCCACGAACAAATCACCGGGCTCGATGCTGCGGGTGTCGGTATGGACGCGCTTGAAGGCCACTTCGCCGCTGCCAACGAGGCGCGCGTTGTCCAGCCATTGACCAGCCAGCTGCAGGCTCATCATGTCATTCATGGACAGCCCCCGATCTGGCGGCGAACTCGGATCGGACCTTGAGCGCGCGGCGCACATGATCGAGATCGGAAAATGCCAGGCGCTTGCCGGCCACTTCCTGGTAGTCTTCGTGCCCCTTGCCGGCCACCAGCAAAACATCGTTCGCGTGCGCCAATGCCAGCGACTCTCGAATAGCCTGCGACCGATCGACCTGGACAATGGGCGGCGCATGGCCGGCCATGCCGAGCAGAATCTGGCTGATGATGGTCTCCGGCTTTTCACTGCGCGGGTTGTCGCTGGTCACCACCACCCGATCGGCGTGGTTGGCCGCCATCGCGCCCATCAGCGGGCGCTTGGCGGCATCGCGGTCGCCGCCGCAGCCGAAAACACACCAGAGCCGGCCACCACGCTGATCAGCCAGCGAGCGCAGCGCCGCGAGCGCCTTGCCCAATGCGTCGGGCGTGTGGGCATAGTCGACCGCCACCAGCGGCTGACCCTCGGCTCCGACGCACTCCATGCGACCGGGCACCGGCGTCAACTGCGCGCAGGCATCGGCGGCAGCCGCCAGCGGCACGCCGATCGAGCGCATCGCCGCCAGAACGCCGAGCAAGTTCGACACGTTGTAGAGACCGATCAGCTGCGTTTGCAGACGATGGCTTTGCGCACCCTCGCGCACACTGAAACTCAAGCCCTGTGCGGCATAGCGGACGTCCTGCGCCCACAGTCGCGCCGCGCCGATGCAGGAGACCGTCCACAGGTCGAGGGCGCTCGAGCCCAGATCATCGGCCAGCACGCGGCCCTGCGGATCATCGATGTTGACGATGGCGGCTCGCAGGCCCGGCCAGGCGAACAACTGCGCCTTGGTCTGCCAGTACGTGTCCATGGTGCCGTGGTAATCGAGGTGATCCTGCGTCAGATTGGTGAAGATGGCGCTGCGGATGCGGCAGCCAGCCAGGCGCTGTTCCTCAATGCCGATGGAGGAGGCTTCGATGGCGCAGGCCTTGACGCCCTCGTTCACCAATTGCCGCAATACCTGCTGCAACAGCACCGGGTCTGGCGTGGTCAATCCGGTGGCGACTACATCGGGCACCCGCCCGATGCCCAGCGTGCCGACCATGGCGCAGGGGATCGGCGCCACCTGCTGCAGCCTGGAGAGCGCCTGCGCGAGCCACCAGACGGTCGACGTCTTGCCATTGGTGCCGGTCACCGCCAGCAGGTCGAGCTGTTCCGATGGCTGATCGAAAAAGGCAGCGGCTATCGGGCCGCTCGCAGCCTTGAGCCCGGCATAAGCGGCAACGCGGTCGCTCTGGAACGCGTACGCCTCGACGCCGCTGCGCTCGACCAGGCAGGCGCTTGCACCCTGGGCCAAGGCGCTGGCCACATAGCGGCGAGCGTCGCTCGCGGCACCCGGCCAGGCAATGAAACCGTCGCCAGCTTGCAGCTTGCGACTGTCGCTGCGCAGCGTGCCGTCGACACGGCTGCGCAACCACTGGGCGGCTTCGGCGAACGTATGGAGCTCCAGCATCAGAAACTCTCTTCCTCGGCCTTGGACACGATCTGCGGCTTGACCGCCATGTCCGGGCTGACACCCATCATGCGCAAAGTCTGTTGCACCACTTCGCTGAACACGGGCGCGGCCACGGCGCCGCCGTAATACTGGCCGGCGCTGGGCTCATCGATCATCACGCCCACGATGATGCGCGGCTGCTCGATCGGCGCCATGCCGACGAACCAGCCGCGGTATTTGCGGTTGCCGGCGCTGCCATAGCCCTTGCCGATTTGCTTGTAGGCGGTGCCGGATTTGCCGCCCACCGAGTAGCCGATGGTCTGTGCCTTCTGACCGGTGCCGCCAGGGCCGGCCGCGAGTTGCAGCATCTTGCGCACCTGACCGGCAGTTGTCTGGGACAACACCCGCACGCCAATCGCCGGCTCGCTGTTCTTGAGCATGGTGACCGGGATGATCTTGCCCTCGTTGGAGAACACGGTGTACGAGCGCGCCATCTGAAACAGTGAAGCCGACAGGCCGTAGCCGTAGGACATGGTGGCCTGTTCGATCGGGCGCCAGGTCTTGTAAGGGCGCAGCCGGCCCGAAACCGCGCCCGGAAAACTGATCTGCGGTTTCTGGCCAAAACCGGCGCTGGAAAACAGTTCCCACATTTCGCGCGGCTGCATGCGCAGCGCGATCTTGGCGGTGCCGATGTTGCTCGACTTCTGGATCACACCCTCGACCGTCAGCACGCCATTCGGATGCGAATCGGAAATCGTGGCCCCGGTGATCGTGAATTTTCCAGGCCCGGTATCGATGATCGTCTGCGGCGTGACACGCCCGGTTTCCAGCGCCAGGCCAATGGTGAAGGGCTTCATCACGGAGCCGGGCTCGAAGGTGTCAGTCAGCGCCCGGTTGCGCAGTTGTTCGCCGGTCAGATTGCGCCGCTTCGCCGGCACATAGCTCGGGTAATTGGCCAGCGCCAGCACTTCGCCGGTGACAACGTCGAGCACGACCACGCTGCCGGCCTTGGCCTTGAATTGCTGCACGGCGTCGTGCAATTTCTGGTAGGCGAAGAACTGCACCTTGCTGTCGATGCTCAGCTGCAGATCGGGCCCGTCGACCGGCGAGATCTGCTCGCCGACGTCCTCAACGACGCGCCCGAGCCGGTCCTTGATCACGCGGCGCGAACCGTTGTGCCCGGCCAGTTGCTTGTTGAAGGCCAGTTCGACGCCTTCCTGTCCGATGTCTTCAACGTTGGTGAAGCCAACCACATGCGCGGCAGCCTCGCCCTCCGGATATTGCCGCCGGTATTCCTTACGCTGGTAGACGCCCTTGATGCCCAGGGCCATGATTTCCTGCGCCACCGTGTCGTCGACCTGGCGCTTGAGCCAGACGAAGGTCTTGTCTTCGTCCTCAAGGCGTTTTTCAAGCTCGGCCAGCGGCATTTCAAGCAGTCTGGCGAGTTCGGTCAGTTGCGCCGGGTCGCGCTCGATATCTTCGGGAATGGCCCATATGCTGGGTGCCGGCACGCTCGAGGCCAGGATCAGACCGTTGCGGTCCAGGATGCGGCCACGATTGGCCGGCAACTCCAGCGTGCGCGCAAAGCGCACTTCACCCTGCTTCTGAAAGAACGCATTCGCGATCACCTGAATGTAGGTCGCACGCCCGGCAAGACCGGCAAAACCCAGGGCGATCGCCGCCACAATGAACTTGCTGCGCCAGACCGGCGTGCGGCTGGCCAGCAGCGGACTCGTCGTGTAGTTGATGCTGCGGCTGCTCATTGGATGCGTCCGGCAATGGCCGGGCCGACGCCCTGCGCGAGGGCGGCGCTGGCAGGCGCACGGGCCACGCTGCCATACGTCACATAGTGCGTGATGGCCGGCGTCGTCGAGCGCATCTGCAATTGCTCCTTGGCCAGCTTCTCCACGCGCAGCGGTGTGGCCTGCGCCCGGCGCTCGACCTGCAGGCGTTCGTTGTCTGCCTCGATCCGGTGCGCCTGCGAACGTGCCTTGTCCAGTTCCGAGAACAGCCGGCGCGACTCGTACTGCACGCTCACCAAGTACAGGGCGCTGGCCAGCAGGGTCAGCAGCAAGAACAGGTTCACTCTGCTCACGCTGCCGTCCTTTGCGCCACGCGCATGATGGCGCTGCGCGCGCGCGGGTTGGCTGCGACCTCGTCCGCGCCGGGTTTGACGCGATCAATCGCCTTGAGCTTCATCACCTTGGGCGCTGCAAAGGGCGCACGCCGGTCGTACTCGTCACGCGAGTGCCGGGCGATGAACTGCTTGACGATGCGGTCTTCCAGCGAATGAAAGCTGATCACGACCAGCCGCCCGCCCGGCTGCAGTACATCAAGACTGGCCTCTAGCGCCTGTTGCAGCTCCTCAAGCTCGGCGTTGATGAAAATCCGAAAAGCCTGAAATGTGCGCGTTGCAGGGTTCTGGCCCGGCTCGCGGGTTTTGACCGTGTCAGCCACGAGCTGGGCCAGTTCAGTGGTGGTTGAAATGGCGCCCCGTTCCTGTCGGCGAGCAACAATCGCCTTTGCAATGGCCCCAGCAAACCGTTCTTCACCATAGTCACGTATCACCTCCGCTATTTTTTCTGCATCGGCTGTTGCCAGCCACTGCGCAACGCTGATTCCGCGCGTGGTATCCATGCGCATGTCGAGCGGACCTTCGAACCTGAAACTGAAGCCGCGTGCCGGGTTGTCGATTTGCGGCGAACTGATGCCCAGATCGAGCAGCACGCCGGCGACACTGGCTTTGGGCAATTCGCCGAGTTGCGCGAATCCCTGGTGCCTGATGGAAAACCGCGGATCATTCAGACTCGCGGCAGCGGCCAGCGCATCGGGATCCTTGTCGAAGGCAATCAGCCGCCCCTGCGGCGCCAGCCGGGAAAGAATCAGGCGCGCATGGCCGCCGCGGCCGAAGGTGGCATCCACATAGCAGGGCGCAGCCGCGCTGACAACGCCGGGTTCGGCCTGGGGATCATTGAAGAGAGCGTCAACTGCTTCATTCAACAAAACGGTGGTATGCGTCCATGAGGTGTTCACCGCCGGCCTTCAGAAAGAAAAATCCTTGAATACATCAGGCATGTCGCCGGCCATGGCCTTCGCTTCCTGTGCTTCATAGGTCGCCTTGTCCCACAACTCGAAATGCTGACCCATGCCAAGCAGCATCGCATCCTTGGCAATGCCAGCGGCCGCGCGTAATTCGGGCGCCACCAGCACGCGGCCCGTGGCATCCATTTCGACGTCCATGGCATTGCCCAGGAAGATCCGCTTCCACCACTGGGCCGACATCGGCAGCGCCGCCAGGCGCTCGCGGAATTTCTCCCACTCCGGGCGCGGAAAGACCATCAGGCAACCATGTGGATGCTTGGTGATGGTGAGCTGACCGCTAGCTGTGGCGGTCAGGACGTCACGATGCCGGGTCGGCACCGACAGGCGACCCTTGGAATCGAGACTTAATGACGAGGCCCCTTGAAACACCGCAGCACATCCTTCGTTGGCAAAAACAGCAAAAAACAGAAGTGCAAAGGCACTTTTCACCACTTAATTGCACTTTTTTGCACTGTACCAGCAAAAGCAAGGAATGCAAGCAGGCTCGCAAGAATTTATTTCAATGAAATCAAGTACTTAGCCGTTGTTTTGGAAGAAAGAACAAAACAAACTCGTTCTAAATTAAGCACTTAGCGCATGTTATGAAAGTGATGCTTGAGGGTAGGCAGCATCGCAACCGAATCGTTGCGGCCCTCGCATGGAGGGCCCATCGTCACAGGCCCGATCAGCGAATCACAGAATGAAACGCGAAAGGTCCTCATCGCGACTCAATTCGCCGAGCCGCGCGTCGACATAGGCAGCGTCGACGCAAATCGTCTGGCCGCCAAGATTCGCAGCGTCAAAACTCACCTCATCAAGCAGGCGTTCCATCACCGTGGACAGCCGCCGGGCGCCGATGTTTTCGGTGCGTTCGTTGACGTCGAACGCAATGTGCGCAAGCCGTGCAATGCCTTCATCGAGGAACTCGATCTGCACGTTTTCAGTGGCGAGCAGGGCTTGGTACTGCTTGACCAGCGAGGCATGAGTCTGGGTCAGGATGGCGACAAAGTCCTGCACCGACAGCGACTGAAGTTCGACCCGGATCGGAAAGCGGCCCTGCAACTCCGGAATCAGGTCGCTGGGCTTGCTCAAGTGAAAAGCACCCGATGCGATGAACAGGATGTGATCGGTCTTGACCATGCCGTACTTGGTGGACACCGTGGTCCCTTCGACCAGCGGCAACAGGTCACGCTGCACGCCCTGGCGCGACACCTCGGCGCCGCTGCCTTCGGAGCGTGAAGTGACCTTGTCGATTTCGTCGATGAACACGATGCCGTTTTGTTCGAGCATGTGCAGCGCCTGTGTCTTGATTGCGTCCTCATTCACCAGCTTGGCCGCCTCTTCATCGGTAAGCAGCCGCAAGGCCTCCGGGATCTTGAGTTTGCGTGTCTGGCGCTTGGACTGCCCGATCTGACCGAACATGCCGCGCAATTGCTCGGTCATTTCTTCCATGCCGGCCGGGCCCATGATTTCTAGTTGTGGCGGCGTCTGCGCGAGATCGATCTCGATCTCGCGATCGGCCAGCTGGCCCTCGCGCAATTTCTTGCGGAATGTCTGGCGTGCCACGCTCGGCGTCTCGGTCTTTGGCTCAACACCGATCTCGGCGCGCGGTGGCGGAATCAGAATATCGAGCAGGCGTTCCTCGGCCGTGTCCTCGGCTCGCGCGCGCACCTTCTTCATTTCGGCGACGCGGGTCTGCTTGACCGCAATATCGGCCAGATCTCGAATGATGGCATCCACATCTTTTCCGACGTAACCGACCTCGGTGAACTTGGTGGCCTCGACCTTGATGAAGGGCGCGTCGGCGAGCCGCGCCAGCCGGCGCGCGATCTCGGTCTTGCCGACCCCCGTGGGGCCGATCATCAGGATGTTCTTGGGCGTGATTTCCGCGCGCAGGCCCGGCTCCACCTGCTGGCGGCGCCAGCGATTACGCAAGGCAATGGCGACGGCACGCTTGGCCTGATGCTGGCCAACGATGTGCTTGTCGAGTTCGCAGACAATTTCCTGGGGCGTCACGGCGCGTCTCCCAGGGTTTCAATGGTGTGATTCATGTTGGTGTAGATGCACAACTCGCCAGCGATCTCGAGCGAGCGCTTGACGATATCGTGCGCCGACAGCTCGGTATGGTTCAACAGGGCGATGGCGGCGGCCTGCGCATAAGGGCCGCCCGAGCCGATCGTCACGATGCCGTTCTCGGGTTCCAGAACGTCGCCATTGCCGGTGATGATGAGAGAGGCCTCGCTGTCGGCGACCGCCAGCATGGCTTCGAGCCGCCGCAACACGCGGTCGGTGCGCCAGTCCTTTGTCAGTTCGATGGCAGCGCGCACCAGATGCCCCTGGTGCTTTTCAAGCTTGGCTTCAAAGCGCTCAAACAGCGTGAAGGCATCGGCGGTGGCGCCGGCGAAGCCAGCCAACACCTTGCCGTGATAGAGCTTGCGCACCTTGCGCGCCGTACCCTTGACCACAATGTTCCCCAGGGTGACCTGCCCGTCTCCGCCAATGGCCACTGTCGTACCTGCAACCGTCTTGCGCCGCACGCTGATGATCGTCGTACCGTGAAATTGTTCCATGCCTGCTGTACCTTGGGGTTACCGGCCCGAAAACAAGTATGGGCCAGGAAAGGACTTGTTGACGAGCCCCGGATCAACTGTTGCGCAACAAGACCTTTGCATGCTCGTTGATGCCGATGACGTTGAAGAAAGCGGCCACCAGGCACGGCACGTCGCGAAACTGAACCGGACAGCCTTCAGCTTCGCGCGCCATCACCCAGTTGAGGATGCTTCCGGCGGCCGAGAAATCGACCCGGATCAAACGATCGCAGGAGATGATCAGACCTTGCGCCGGGGCTGCACCAGCCAGTAGCTTGCCCAGGGACTCGGACGCATCACCGATCACCTCGCCACTGAGCTCAATTGCATTGGCCGGCAAGGTCTCCAGACCCATAGGTTCGGTTGGTGCATTGCTCGAACGCGCCTGACTTGCGCTGGTTTCGTCGCCAACATAGCCGCAGCGTGCATCATCCCAAGGCGGAGGCGATAGTTCATGAATCACACAATAGTCCAGCGCAGCCAGTTCAAATTCATCCTGCAGCCGCATGACACGCAAGGCATCCAGGCGCAGTCGCCACCAGACCATCTCAACCTTCCGGTCGCCGGCCGGCGTGCATGTGCGCAGGACATTCACGAGCGCGTCGACCCCTGAAAAATGCAGCGTGACCGACTGGGCGCACCACTGCGCAAACAGCTCTGCCAGCGCCTGCGCGGCATCGGATGCGATCTTGCGCAGCGCATGCCAATCCAGATGCCATGGCCCCGGCGTCTGCGCCAGGATGACGCGCAATGCCTGCAACGCCGACTGGTCAAGCTCGGCCGGGCACGCCCAGGTGATCGCATCCGCCATGCGACCGTTTCGCTCCAACAGATCCGGTGTTGAAAACCACGAAGGCGCCGCCTGGCCGAAACGCTCGGCGCATTCCATGGCGATCTGCTCAAAGCGGTCCTGCTGTCCGGTTGCGCGATACAGATCGAACAAGGCTGCCGACCAGCCTTTGGCGGATTCCGGCCGCACCTTGTCGGAGCGCAGCGCGGCGAGCAGACCGGCCTCAGCGCCCGCATCGTCCCGATTGGCGAAGCGGATGGCCGCCTCCTCGGTGTCAGGATCAACAAGGCTGTCGCCCAGATCAATGGAGAACAAACCGGACAGGGAGAACTCCTTGGCTTCGGCCACCGGGGCATTGCCACCGAAATTCCCGAATTCCATCATCGGTTGCGTTACGACGCGGGACACCGTGTCCGGCTCGGACAATCCAGCCGGCTGTGTCGTCGCATAGGCCCGTCCCCGCCCCTGCTCAGCCCCGGCGTAGGCCTCGGGCGGCTGGGTCTGAGAGAACTCACTGGGCGCCCCACCCGGCGCCCGGGTGTCCGAGGCCTTTTCGTTGTCGGCTGGCGACGCGTTCGGAGCAGGCGTGGTGCGCGCAGCCGAATCACCCTGCTTGCCCTTCCACCACTGCTTGGACATCTGGGCTTCGATGTCATCAATCTTCTTGATCGTGCTGGCCCGCTCGTCCGGATTGTTGCCAGTGGTACTGGCCAGAAAGAACGATGGCCGGCCATTTGCGTCGGAGTTGACGACAGGAATGTTGCGGCGCAGTTTGCGCAGCTGGTCAAACTCGCGGTCGCGCACAAAATCGTTGCGCCGCTTGCGCTCGATCATTTCCTTGAGCGCCTGCTTGCTGTAGCCCTTATCCTGCTCCGAATCGGGCTCAGCGCCGATTTGATCAAGCTCGGACCAGTCCTTGGTCGGATGGCGAACAAACTTCACCACCTTGGACATGAAACCGGAGCTGTTATCTTTCGTCGCCATGGGGCTATGCAGACAGGCGGGAGGACGCGGGGCGTCGGTCGTCAATCCCCAAACATCTTCTGCTTGAGTTCACGACGTTGTTGCGCTTCGAGTGACAGGTTGGCTGTCGGCCGCGCCAACAAACGCCCGACACCGATGGGTTCACCGGTTTCATCGCAATAGCCATAGTCACCCGAGTCGATGCGCGCGATCGACTGCTCGATCTTCTTGAGCAACTTGCGTTCCCGGTCGCGCGTGCGCAACTCGAGCGCGTGCTCTTCCTCGATCGTGGCGCGGTCGGCCGGATCGGGCACGACGACCGTATCCTCGCGCAGATGCTCGGTGGTTTCACCCGCGTTGCTCAGGATGTCCTTCTTCAGCTGGATCAACTTGCCACGGAAGAACGCCAACTGGGTCTCGTTCATGTAATCGTCATCGTGCATGGCGATCACTTCTGCATCCGTCAACTGCTCAACCGGCTTTGTCTTCCAGTTATTCGCCAACTTCGGATCCTTCTTGATGGCCGAGGCCAAGGGCGGAACGATCAGCGGGGACGACACCGTTTGCGTGAAACTGGCTTTGGCGGCCGTCGAGGCCACCGATTGCGCCATGGACGGAACCGTCAACTGCGCCAGCCTTGAAGAAGGCCGACCCGCCCGCGCCGGCACCGAGGGGCTGACCACCGGGGCAGGCGTCGGCGCGACCTTGGCTTTGAGCGCCACCACGGCGGCCTGGGGAACTTTCGCGATCATTGCTTTCACTGAATCCTTTGTTTGAACTTTGACAACCGGTTTGGCGACCTTGGCGGCCTTCACCGGCGCAACCTTGACTGGCTTGACTGGCTTGACTGGCTTGGCCGCCACTTTGACAGCCGGTTTCTGTACTTTGCCCGCCACAGCCTTCTTGACCGGCGCTTTCGCTGGCACAGTCTTCTTCGCTGCCGGTTTGCCCGCAGCCTTGCTTGCAGTCTTGACCACCGGTTTGGCTTTCACCACCGTCTTCGCTTTGGACTTGACAGGCGCTTTCGCCGCAGACTTGGGCTTGGCAGCCGGCTTCGCTGCACTCTTGGCTTTGTTGCTTACCACTTTGCTTTTCCCTGTTTTTGCTTTCACGATTTGTCTCCTCGCAGCGTCTTCCTGCGCATGCGCAACGCCAACGGACCCCTTTTTGATACCCCCGGATGATTCCGACGAATGCGAGCTTACCCCTTCTGCAAGGGAATTGACGCCATGGTCTCGGAGATCTTCGCTGGCGCGCGAGTGTACAGGTTTACCCAGAGAGAAACCCATAAGTTGCAAAATCGAGACAAACATGGCGCGTTTCAGCTAGCGGTTTAATGCGCTCACACCAGGCATTGCAGCAGACCCTGCATGAAGATGTCCTTTGGCAGGTCAATGCCGATGAACACCATCTTGCTGGAGCGCGCTTCATCTTTGGCCCAGGCCGGCCCCAGATCACTGCCCATCAATTGGTGTACACCCTGAAAAATGACCTTGCGCTCGGTTCCCTTCATCGACAGAACGCCTTTGTAGCGCAACATGCGCGGACCGTAGATATTCACGATGGCCCCGAGGAAGTCCTCCAGTTTCGCCGGATCAAACGCGCGCTCGGACTTGAAGACAAAACTCTTGACATCGTCGTCCTGCGCGTGGTGATGGCCGGCGCCATGCTGATGCGAAGGATGATCACAGTGTTCGCCGCTCGCGTGATCGTGGTGTTCGTGCGCGTGCTCCTCTTCCTTGAGGAAGTCCGGATCGATATCAAGCTTCGCATTGAGGTTGAAGCCGCGCAGGTCAAATACCTCGCTCAAGGCCACCTCGCCAAAATGCACTGCCTTCTGCGCCGCACGCGGGTTCATGTGCGTCAGGCGATGCATCAGGGCAGCGACCTCCGCGGCAGGGACGAGATCGGTCTTGCTGATGAAAATCTGATCGGCAAACCCAACCTGGCGCCGTGCTTCCTGCCGCTCATCCAGCTGCGTCTGTGCGTGCTTGGCGTCCACCAGGGTCAGGATTGAATCGAGCAGGTAGCTCTCGGCGATTTCATCGTCCATGAAGAAGGTCTGCGCGACCGGACCCGGATCGGCCAGGCCGGTGGTCTCGATCACGACCCGGTCGAAATCGAGCTCGCCCTTGCGCTTCTTCTCGGCCAAGTCGCGCAGGGTCGCGCGCAGATCTTCGCGGATGGTGCAGCAGATGCAGCCGTTGCTCATCTGGATGATCTGCTCCTGGGTTTCGGACACCAGGATGTCGTTGTCGATGTTTTCTTCGCCGAACTCGTTCTCGATCACGGCGATCTTCTGGCCGTGCGCCTCTTGCAGCACGCGCTTGAGCAGCGTGGTTTTGCCCGAGCCCAGAAAGCCGGTCAGTATCGTTGCAGGTATGAGACTCATCGTTTTCCCGTTGAATGGGCGTTCACAAAGGTGGGGAGTTTAACGGTCAGGCGCTTGCGGCCTGTTTGCGCATCACCACAAGCCCCTTGAGGTATTCACCTTCCGGAAAATTGATCGTCATCGGATGATCCGGCGCTCCGCCCATGCGTTCCGCAATGTAACCGTCAACCCCGGCATCGATGCCGGCCGAGGCCACGATCTTGTGAAACAGGTCGGCGCTGATGCCGCCCGAGCAGGAATAGGTGAACATGACCCCGCCGGGCGCCAGAATCTTGAACGCCAAACGGTTGATGTCCTTGTAGGCGCGCGCCGCCCGCTCCGCATGCGCCGCCGTCGGCGCAAACTTGGGCGGATCCAGCACAATGGCATCAAAGGTCTGCCTCTGGGCGTCGAACTGGCGCAGTGTCGCGTTCACATCGGCGTCCATGAATGTTGCGCGGCTGGCGTCGAAACCATTCAGGGCCACATTGGCGGCGGCCTGTTCGAGGGCCGGACCGGAAGAGTCGATCGAAGTCACATGCGCGGCGCCCGCGCTCAGCGCCGCGACGGTAAAACCGCCGGTATAGCAATAGCAGTTGAGCACGCGCTCGAACTTCAGGCGGCGCGTGATGTCGGCGAACTTCTTGCGGCTGTCGCGCTGATCCAGGTAGAAACCGGTCTTGTGCCCGCTGGCGATGCTCAGGCCGAGTCGCCATTCGTGCTCGCGCAGCACCAGGTCGGTCGCGCCCTCGCCGCGCAGCCAGCCGCTGACCTCGGGCAAGCCCTCGCGCACCCGACCGCTCGCATCGGAGCGCTCGTAGAGCTTGTTCAGGCCGGTGGCGGCCAGCAGGGCGTCGGCCAGCGCCGCTTTCCAGCGCTCGGCGCCCGTGGAGAGAAACTGCGCCACCAGCGTATCGCCATAGCGGTCCACGATCAGGCCGGGCAGACCGTCCGATTCACCGTGCACCAGCCGCATGCCATCGCTCTGGATATCGAACCGGCTTCTGGCTTGAACCGCGCTGGCGCAGGCGGCGGCCAGAAAAGAGGCATCGATGCGCTGCGCCTCGTCAAAACTCCAGACCCGCGCCCGGATCTTGGAGACCGGACTGAAAGCGGCCCAGGCCAGAAATCCACCGTCGAAGGACTCGACGCGCACGGTCTCGCCCGCATCGGCCGAACCGCGGGCGATGGCAGACTCAAATATCCATGGGTGACGGCGCAGCAGCGAACGCTCTTTGCCAGCTCTTAATCGAATCGTTTTCATGGCCTGATTGTGGGGCCTGGCGCGCCCGTCCGCGAAGCAGCGGGGCCTTATTCCGTTTCCAAATCGTTCCTGTCCAGGCGCGAAGCCGCAGACAGTGCTCCAGCACGGCAAGGCGCCGCAACAACGACAGGGATGGTTTAGAAATGGAATCAGTAGGTGACAGCCATCGCGGGCACGTCAACCTTGATCATCGGCTTCTTCAGCGCGCCATGAACCGCCTTGACGTACTCTGCGGCCCACTTCTCGTTTTCGAACCAGCTGGCCCCGGCGGCCTGGGTTACGCACAGCACCTTGTCCGCCGTCAGGACCTTGCCGCTGGCGCGCAGCGGTTCGCAATCCAGCGCCGTGAACTGCGCGTCCAGCCAGGCACGCGCGAGATCAGGCGCCAGCGGTGGCGCGTCTTCGACGTGGAAATGGAATTCAACCCCTTTGTCCAGGAGGACCAGTATCTGGCTGCGCATAAATACACCCTTCTTGATGATGACTGACAGTTTCGCTGAATTGACCGCAAAAGAACATAGCAGCGGTGCTGAAATTATTTGATTTTGGCACGCGGATGCGCTGCATCATAGGCCTTGGCCAGATGCTGGAAGTCAAGCCGCGTATAGACCTGCGTCGTCGTGATGCTGGCGTGGCCCAGCAACTCCTGCACCCCGCGCAAATCGCTGCTTGACTGCAGCAGGTGGCTGGCAAAGGAATGGCGCAGCATGTGCGGATGGACCGGCGCATCAAGACCGGCCTGCAGACTGCGCAGACGCAGACGCTGCCAGATCGACTGGGACGTCAACCGCGTGCCATTGCGCCCGACGAACAAGGCGGTCGACGTGCCGCGCTGCGCTGCGCCTGGCACCTGATCGCGCAGCGCCAGCCAGCGCGCCAGCGCCTGCAGCGCCTTGCTGCCCACCGGCACACTGCGCCGCTTCGAACCCTTGCCCAGCACGTGGGCTTCACCGGCCTGCAAATCGATCCAGCCACGCGCGCCGGCACCGGCCACGGCATCGAGCCCGGTCAGTTCGCCCACGCGCAGACCGGCGCCGTAAAGCAACTCGACGATGGCCGCATCGCGCGCCTCCAGCCAGGGATTGTTGCTGTCGCTGCTGAAACCGGCCAGCTGCACCGACTGGTCCACGCTCAGCGCCTTGGGCAAGGGCTTGCCGGTCTTCGGTGCGCGCACGTCCTGCACCGGGTTGCTCGCGACCAGCCCCTGCCGACCGAGCCAGACGTAGAAGCCGCGCCAGCCCGACAGAATCAGCGCGATGCCGCGGCCGCTACGACCGCCGCTATGCATCTGCGCCACCCAACGCCGCACATGGCTGTTCTGCACCTGCAGCAGGTCCACCTTGGCCTGTGCCGCGTACCCCGACAGCTTTTGCAGATCGAGCGCATACAACTCGACCGTGCGCTGCGCCAGGCGTTTTTCGACGCGCACGTGCTCAAGGTACTTTTCAACAAGGTCACTGCCCCCCGCGCCTGCTGAGTCGCCTGGATGGGCAGAGGCTGACGGTGGCATGCTCAGCGAAGTCGTGACAAGGCAGCGCTCGCCAGTTCGGCGATGCGCGCAAGGAAGTCGGTGCCCATGCCGCTGTTGAAGCGCTGGCCGTCGGGTGAGGCCAGCACCAGCAGGCCGAACGCGGGCAGCGTGCTGCCGACCGGTCCGCTGCGCAGGGGCAGCAGCGCCAGCGATGTCGCCGACAGCGGGTCGGGCAGCCAGCGCGCCGCCTCGAAGCCGGTGTTCACGCCGCAGAAAGGCTCGGTCAGCGACGAAGCGAACAACTTCGCGTCCTCGCTGACACCGATGGCGAACTCGGCCTGCGCGAAGGGCGCGGCCACGTCCCAGACCTTGATGCCGACCTGGGGCACCGAAAACTGCTCGGTGATCTGGTCCGTGATCTGGCTCGGCAAATCCGCTGGCTCGGTCGTGAGAAACAGCGTGCCGGCCCAGCGCAGGAGTTTGTCGGACAGCATCACGTTGTCGTTGCCGTGGCGGATCATCTCCATGATGCGCAGCTCCAGGCCCTTGATCTTGTCGCGCAGCATGCCGGCCTGACGCTCCTGCAGACTGACGGCGCGCGTGCTGTGCGGGCTGCTGAGCTGCACGGCTGCCAGCAACTCGGCATGGCGTTCAAAGAAGTCGGGCGTATTGGCCAGGTAGTTGGCAATATCGTCCTCGGTGATGGGATTGGTGAAGGATGTGCTCATAGGGTGTCCGGTAGGTCGATCTCGCCATCAAAAACAGGGGTGGCCGGGCCTGTCATCATGACATTGCTGCCAGGGCCCGCCCAGGAAATGCTCAGTTCACCGCCGTGCGTCTGCACCGCCACGCCTGGCTCCAGCAAGCCGAGCCGGATGCCGGCGACAACGGCCGCGCACGCGCCGGAGCCGCAGGCCAGCGTTTCGCCAACGCCGCGCTCGAACACACGCAGGCGGATCTGGTTGCGGTTGACGATCTGCATGAAGCCGACGTTGACGCCGCGCGGGAACGCCTTGTGCGCCTGTATCCGGGGTCCCAACATGGCGACCGGTGCCGTCGCCACATCGGCCACCCGCAGCACAGCATGCGGATTGCCCATCGACACCACCGCGACCAGGGCGGTTTCACTTTGCGCGCCATCGGCAAGAAGCAAAGGCCATTGCTCCCAGGCGCCACTGGGCTGCGGCCGCAGGCCGGCCGATTCGAACGGAATCTCGGCCGGGGCAAACACGGGCGCACCCATGTCCACCGTCACGCGGCCGTCGGGCAGCAATTGCGGCTCGATCACGCCACCGCGCGTCTGGACCCGGATGCGGTCCTTGGCGCACAGGCCCTGGTCGCGCACAAAGCGCGCAAAGCAGCGCGCACCGTTGCCGCACTGCTCTACCTCGGCGCCGTCGGCGTTGTGGATCACATACTCGAAGTCGATGCCAGCGGACGGCGTCGCGCGCACCGTCAGGATCTGGTCGGCGCCGACACCGAAATGACGATCCGCCAGCAAGCGGTAATGGGCGGCCGTCAATCCGAGCAGGCCACGGGTCTCATCGAGCACCACAAAGTCGTTGCCCGCGCCCTGCATTTTTGTAAAACTGATTCGCATGCCGGAATTATCGGCTGATCGCCAGGCCATGCAATCCGATGCAAAATCAAGTCATGGCCCGCCCCAATCAACTCCTGCACCCGCCGCGCACACCGGCGCCCACCCGACCTGCTGCCACCGTGCTGCTGCTGCGCGATACGCCCGACGGCATCGAGGTGCTCATGACGCGTCGTTCCATGACGGCCAGCTTCGCGCCCGGCGCCTACGTCTTCCCCGGTGGCGGCGTCGACGCGCTCGACGCCGCCAGCCATGGCCAGGCGCGCCGGCGCGCCACGCAAAGCGACCTGCACCTGACGCAGGCGATCGCGGCCATCCGCGAGAGCTTCGAGGAACTCGGTGTGTTGCTGGCACGCCGGCGCGACGGCTCGGCCGCCGACCACAGCGATATCGCCGCGCTGGAGCGCAGCGAGCCGTTTGCTGCCCAATGCCAGGCCCTGGGTCTGACGCTCGCGGCCGATGAGGTCTTTGTGCTGGCCCACTGGATCACCGACCGCGACCTCGCGCGCCGTTTCGATGTGCCGTTTCTGGTGGCCCGCATGCCCGAGGGACAAGCCCCGGACGCCGATGAAACCGAGCAGTTCGAGCCGGTCTGGGTGCGTCCGGTCGACGCCCTGGCACGCCACAAGGCCGGCGAGTTCTTCATCATCTTCCCCACCATCCGCACGCTGGAGCGCCTGCTGGACTACGCCTCGGTCGATGCCGTGCTGCAGGCCTGCGCCGCCACCGAGCAGCCGCTGTGGACCAGTTGTCCGCGTGCCGGAATGCTGGCGGGTCGCGAGATGCGCTACATGGAGCATGAACTGCCGTTCGGTGAACTGGCACTCGTATGTCCCGACGGGCAGATCGCCCACGCGCTGGACTGGCAGACCGAGGCGCCGGTGGCACTGCTGAAGAACGTGCAGCGTCTGACGGCACCCAACCCCGGTGCGATGACCGGACCCGGCACCAACAGCTACCTGGTCGGCGATCCCAACACCGGCTACATCGTGATCGACCCGGGTCCGGCCGACCCGGATCACCTGGAAAAGCTCTGGCGTGCCGCAGCAGGCGACATCCGCATGATTGTCTGCACCCATTCGCATCCCGATCATTCCCCAGGTGCGCAGCCGCTGCAGGCGCTGTGCGCGCAGCGCCCGCTGATCCTCGGCCTGCCTTCGGCGCCGACGGCACGCAGCCACAGCCAGTTCATGCCCGAGCGCGCGCTGCGCGACGGCGAACGCCTGAGCCTCGCCGGCTCCGACGCCGGCAGCACGCACACCCTGCTGGTGATCCACACCCCCGGACACGCCGCCAACCACCTGTGTCTGGTCCTGCTCGAAGACCGTCTGCTGTTCAGCGGCGACCATGTGCTGTGCGGCAGCACGACCGTGATCGACCCGCCCGACGGCGACATGACGGCCTACCTGGATTCGCTCGACCTGCTGAGCGCGGCCTGCGCGCAGCACGCGCTCGAATTCATCCTGCCGGCCCATGGCTATGTCATCGGTGGCTACGCCGGCGAGGCCACCGCCGCTATTGCGCGCCTGAAGGCGCACCGGCTGCAACGCGAGGCGAGAATTCTTGAAGCGATGCAGATGCAGCCACAGGGCACGCCGGACGACTGGTTGGTCCACGCCTATGCCGATGTGCCCGAGCGCATGTGGCCGGTCGCGAAGCGCTCGCTGATCGCCCATGTGGCCCGCATCGAATCAGCCCTGTCCTGAGCCGTTCCATCCTTGCCCGCACTGATTGTTTCCAGCCTGGCCTTGCTGCTGGTGATCTGGCTGCTGGGGCAACCCTGGCTGACCGAGCGCAGGCGCGAGCGCGTGCGCAAGCAGCCGTTCCCCGAAGCCTGGCGCGCCATCCTCAAGCGCCGCGTGCCGATCGTGCGCACGCTGCCGGCTGACCTGCAACTGGAGCTCAAACGCCATATTCAGGTCTTCCTGGCGGAGAAGGCTTTCATCGGCTGCGACGGGCTGACCATCAGCGACGAGATCCGCTTGACCATCGCGGCACAAGCCTGCCTGCTGATCCTCAAACGTCCGCGCGGCTACTACCCGAAGCTGCGCGAAATTGTGGTCTATCCCCGCAGTTTCGTGGTCGAGCGCGAGCACACCGACGGCATCGGCGTCGCGCACCACGCGCGCCAGGTGCTCGCCGGCGAGTCCTGGGAGCGCGGGCAGGTCGTGCTGTCCTGGCATGACACGCTCGAGGGCGCGGCGACGCCCGACGATGGACAGAACGTCGTCATCCACGAGTTCGCGCATCAGCTCGATCAGGAAACCGGCCACGCCAATGGCGCGCCGATGCTGGTACGACGCGCCCACTATGCGCAGTGGTCACGGGTGCTGGCCGCCGAGTTCAGACACTTGAAAGGGATGATCGCTCTGCAGCAGGAGTCCTTGTTCAGCGACTACGGCGCCAGTGATCCGGCAGAATTCTTCGCCGTCATCTCGGAGGTCTTCTTCGAGCAGCCGGCGCGCATGGCCGATGAACACCCGGAGCTGTACCAGCAACTCGTTCTGTTCTATGACCTTGACCCGCGCGCTTGGGCCATTTAGGCCAGGGTTACCATCACGGTCATGATCGCGCCAACAAAACCCCTGCCCGACGCACGCAACGCCGGCGAACGCCTGGCCAAGCGCGTCGCCGCCCTGCTGACATGCTCGCGGCGCGAGGCCGAGCAATACATCGAAGGTGGCTGGGTGCGGGTCGACGGCCGTGTCGTGGAAGAACCCATGTTCCGGGTCTCGACCCAGAAAATCGAGATCGACCGCAACGCCAGCCTGATGGACCTCGCCGACGTGACGCTGCTGCTGCACAAGCCGCCGGGGGTTGACGCCGCGGCGCAGCAGTTGCTCGGCGCGGCCAGCCACGCGCCAGGCGACCCGGGCGGCGAGCACGTGCTCAAGCGCCACTTTGCCCGATTGACCGCCTGCGTGCCGCTGGAGCCGGCCGCCAGCGGCCTGGTGATCTTCACGCAGGACTGGCGCGTGCAGCGCAAACTCGAAGAAGACGCCGCCGTGATGGAACAGGAAGTGATTGTGGAGGTTGAGGGCGCCGTGGCGCCGGCGACGCTGCAGCGCCTGAACCAGGGCTTGGCCGTCGATGGCCATCCACTGCCGCCGGTCAAGGTCAGCCTCAACAGCACGGGCGATGCCTCCAGCAAGCTGCGCTTTGCGGTCAAGGGCGCGCACCCGGGCCTGCTGGCGTACTTGTGCGAGCGCGTCGGCCTGCGGATTCTGGGCATGAAGCGTCTGCGCATCGGGCGCGTCGCCATGGCGCAATTGCCGCTGGGCCAATGGCGCTATCTGCAGGCGCATGAGCGATTCTGACCCACCCCACGCTCACCCCTTGCCTTGCCGCACGGCTCCGACAGGGTGGCTTGCCGGCAAAATACTCGATAATGAAATCAGCTTTGCTTTGGACTTACCTATGTTTTTTCGCTCTATCCAGTTGTTCCTTGCCGGTCTGATGACCGCCTTGTTATTGACAGCCTGCGGCAACGGCGAGCCGGCGCCGGCGCCGACCGGGCTGCAGGTCACGGCCGGCGAATCATCCGCGACGCTGACCTGGGACATGGTCGGCGGCGTGGAATACTGGGTGTTCTTCGCGCCGACCAGCGTGGCGCCGCACGACGTGGGATCCATGCAGGCCTGGTTCGGCCTGCCCGGCGGCAACGTCCTGCTCAAGGTGACCTCACCTTACGTGGTGCAGGGCCTGACCAACGCGACCGATTACACGTTCTCCATCAACGGACGAATTGACGGCGGACCGGGTGGATCGGGCGCCACGCCCGTGACAGCGACGCCGCGCGTCGCCGGTTTCGCCTGGACCGCCGGGACCGCAGCGGGCAGCCAGGACTTGCGCGGCGCGGCCTACGGCTCCGTCACCAATTCCAGCACCGCCTTGCTGACACCCACCTATCTGGCTGTTGGCGCCGCCGGCACCTTGTTTTCCAGCCTCGATGGTGCAAGCTGGAGCGCGATCAATTACGCGACCAGCAGCAACCTCAATGGCGCGAGCTACCTGGGCAACTACAAGGTCGTGGGTGATGGCGGCACGATCCTCACCAGTTCCGACGTAGTGACCTGGACCAAGCAGACCAGCGGCACGACACAGAACCTGTATGCGATTGCCAACAACGGCCTGAACCTGAACGTGGCCGTCGGCGCGGCTGGCACGATCCTCACCAGTTCGGACGGCGTCACCTGGACGGCGGCCAGCAATTCGGCCACGACGCGTGATCTGTACGCCGTGAATTACAGCAGCTACAACAGCGGCACCTGGGTTGCCGTCGGCGCCGGCGGCACCATCGTGACGAGCAGCGACGGCCTGACCTGGAAGAGTCTCAGCTCGGGCGCAGCGGCCGACCTGCGCGGCATCGCCAACCTGGCCACAGCCTCGACCACCACGGGCGTCATCAGCGCGACATTCGTCGCGGTCGGTGCCTCGGGCACCGTGCTCAGCAGCACCGATGCCGCGACCTGGACAGCGCAGGCGCTGCCCGGCGCCAGCGCCAATCTGAACGCAATCGTCTACGGCTCGCAGTTTGTCGCCGCCGGTTCGGGTGGCAAGATCCTATACAGCACCGATGGTCTGAGCTGGACCGCAGCAACAACAACAACACCGGCAAACAGCAGTGACCTCAACGCCTTGGCGCATGGCCCGGACCGCTACCTGGCTGTTGGCGTTGCAGGCACCAACCTGCTGTCGAAATAAAAGTGTGAAGCCCGCCGATAAGCCGGATTCTGTGCAACTGCCAGCCCTTGCGGGCCGGCAGAAGTGACTGCCATTACTCTGGGCCGCTGGTCGCCCAGCGACTCGATGCTACCTACCCGCACACTCCGGGGGCCCCGTCAACGTGTGCCTACTTGGTATTGCTGCGCGTAGAGATTGCCCGTTTCACCCGAACCCGGTTGCCCGGATCCGACTCGTCTCTGTTGCTCTGATCCTCACCTTATACCTTGCGGCTTTCAGTGGACAGCTGTTAGCTGCTACGCTGCCCTATGCAGTCCGGACGTTCCTCCAGTGCCCTGTTTCCAGGATTGCACCAGCGGCAGTCTGGCGGGCTTCACCCCCCGATTATCACGGCTATCCATAACCATATGTCGAATCCTGTCGATCAAGTAGATCAAAATGGCGGTCGATTCACCACCTGAAGGAGCCATCCATGAAAGCCGACACCATCCTGCAAACGATTGGCAACACGCCCCATGTGCGCATCAACCGCCTGTTTGGCCCGGGCCGGAATGTCTGGATCAAGTCCGAGCGCAGCAACCCGGGCGGCTCGATCAAGGACCGCATTGCACTGGCGATGGTGGAAGCGGCCGAGCAGAGCGGCGAGCTCAAGCCCGGCGCCACCATCATCGAGCCAACTTCCGGCAACACCGGTGTCGGTCTGGCCATGGTAGCCGCCGTCAAGGGCTACAAGCTGATCCTGGTGATGCCCGACAGCATGTCGGTGGAGCGCCGGCGCCTGATGCTCGCCTATGGCGCCTCGTTCGACCTGACGCCGCGCGAAAAGGGCATGAAGGGCTCGATCGCCCGCGCCATGGAGCTGGTCGCCGCCACACCGAACAGCTGGATGCCGCAGCAGTTTGAAAACCCTGCCAACATCGAGGCCCATGTGCGCAGCACGGCGCTCGAGATCCTGGCCGATTTCCCGAACGGCATCGACGCCCTGATCACCGGCGTCGGCACCGGCGGCCACCTCACTGGCTGCGCCCAGGTCCTCAAGGCGAAGTGGCCCAAGCTCAAGGTCTACGCCGTGGAGCCGGTCGCGTCCCCCGTCATCTCCGGCGGCGCACCGTCGCCGCACCCGATCCAGGGCATTGGCGCGGGCTTCATCCCGAAGAACCTGAACATGGCGCTGCTCGATGGCGTGATCCAGGTGGATGCCGAGCCGGCGCGCGAAATGGCGCGCCGCTGCGCGCGCGAAGAAGGCATTCTGGTGGGCATCTCCAGCGGCGCCACGCTGGCGGCCATTGCGCAGAAGCTGCCGGACCTGCCAGCCGGCGCCACCGTGCTCGGTTTCAACTACGACACGGGCGAACGCTACCTGTCGATCGAAGGCTTCCTGCCGGCCTGATCCAGAACCATGACCCGCCCCGCATGCTGCGTCTGACCGAACTCAAACTGCCGCTGGATCATCCGGCTGATGCCCTGCCCGAGCTGATCTGCCGCACGCTGGGCATCGCGCCGGGTGAACTGATCGGTCACACGGTATTCAAACGCAGCATCGACGCGCGCAAGGCAGCGCTGGTGCAGGTCTACATCGTCGACCTGGAGATCACGCCAGCACTGCAGGCAGCCCTGCTGACACGCCATGTCGGCAATCCGCACATCCTGCCCACGCCCGACATGCGCTACCGACTGGTGGCGCTGGCATCCAGCTACACAGGTCCGCGCCCGGTCGTGGTCGGCTTCGGTCCGTGCGGCATCTTTGCCGCGCTGATCCTGGCGCAGATGGGCTTCAAGCCAATCGTGCTCGAGCGCGGCAAGACCGTGCGCGAACGCACGCAGGACACCTGGGGCCTGTGGCGCAAGCGCGAGCTCAATCCGGAATCGAACGTGCAATTCGGCGAGGGTGGCGCCGGCACGTTCTCCGACGGCAAGCTCTACAGCCAGATCAAGGACCCGCGCTACCTCGGGCGCAAGGTCATGCAGGAGTTCGTCAAGGCCGGTGCACCGCCCGAAATCCTGGTCGAGGCGCATCCGCACATCGGCACCTTCAAGCTCGTCAAGGTGGTGGAGAACCTGCGTCAGCAGATCATCGCGCTCGGTGGCGAGATCCGCTTCCAGCAGCGCGTCACCGATGTGCTGATCGAAGGCGGGCCACAGGGCCGGCAACTGCGCGGCCTTACCGTCCTGAACCAGGCCAGCGGCGCATCCTACGAACTGGCGGCCGATCAAGTGGTCATGGCGCTGGGCCACAGCTCGCGCGACACCTGCGCCATGCTGTACGAGCGCGGTGTCGCGATGGAAGCCAAGCCGTTCTCGATCGGTTTTCGCATCGAGCACCCGCAAAGCGTGATCGACAAGGCGCGCTGGGGCCGCCACGCCGGCCATCCGAATCTGGGCGCGGCCGACTACAAGCTCGTACACCACGCCGGAAACGGCCGCTCCGTCTACAGCTTTTGCATGTGCCCGGGCGGCACCGTGGTGGCAGCGACCTCCGAGGCGGGCCGCGTCGTGACCAACGGCATGAGCCAGTATTCGCGCAATGAGCGCAACGCCAACGCCGGCATCGTGGTCGGCATCGACCCGAACGACTACCCGAGCGACGAGACGAGCTTTCACGCGGCACTGGGTGATCACGTGCCATCCCGCATCACAACGGGTCTGGCGCAACATCCGCTCGCCGGCATCGTGCTGCAACGCCAGCTGGAATCGAACGCTTACGTGCTGGGCGGCGCCAACTACGACGCGCCGGGACAACTGGTGGGCGACTTCATCGCGGGCAAGGCCTCCACGCAATGGGGCGGCGTCGAGCCGTCCTACAAGCCCGGCGTGCATCTGGTGGATCTGCGCGCCGCCCTGCCCGATTACGCGATTGCAGCCATGCGCGAAGCCTTGCCGGCCTTTGCCAAAAGGATCAAGGGCTTCGACATGCCCGATGCCGTGCTGACCGGCGTTGAAACACGCACATCGTCACCCCTCAAAATGCCGCGCGGAGACGATCTGCAAAGCACCAATACGCGCGGCCTCTACCCGGCCGGTGAAGGCGCGAGCTATGCCGGCGGCATCCTCTCAGCCGGTGTCGATGGCATCAAGGTGGCGGAGGCGCTGGCGAGGAATTCGGTGGGCTGACAACAAGAGCCTGGTGGTGATAGTGCCCCGGCGAAGGACGGGAATGCAACGTAAGCGGGTCTGCAGAAATTAAAATTCTTGGCCGAAAACCCGACATCAACATCAACAGGTCGTCCGTCAACCATGGCCGGCGATCTTGACCCAAGGAGCACCTGCAACCGATCTGGATCGATAGCAGCCTTTTGTTCCCCGTTGAGGTCACCCTGACCATCACGTCGTCAATCTACCCTTCGCACCAATCACAAACAGCCCCTATGTGCGTCAGCGAACTGACCGATCCTCGCTGGTGGCGTTTCAATGAGCCGGAGAGCATATCCTCTTGAGCTAGTGTCCTGTCCCGCAAATAACTGGCATTAGTCTTGCATGCATTTGCGGTATCTTTGGAACGGAGATACCGCGATGAAAACAGGCAGACCGAAATCCGAATTGGTATTGAGTGACGACGAACGATCGCAATTGCAGTCGTTCGCACGCAGCCGCTCGTTGTCGGCGG
>Ga0118677_10000671_pt1 | contig 74699 bp, 61 predicted proteins | sample AliMusrvi5mmetaG_FD_86154 | JGI IMG/M metagenome (GOLD analysis project Ga0118677, IMG submission 86154) | reverse complement strand
ATTACAAACTGATGAAAACTTTCAATCGGTTTACGAAGGCCTTTTTACTTTTTATTCACATTCGATTGTTAATCAGTATAATAATAAATTATCCTTTAATTTTTAAACAGACTCTTATTCTTAAGAATAAAAGGCAGATTATAAATCTCGGGAAAAATAATTTAAAATGGATAGACGTATGAAAACCTTACAAAAGCTTTTAACACCGGTTGTTTTGGGAATGATCATCGGAATGCTGTACATAATTCCAAGTTCATTGCAAGCCCAGACGGAAGGATCCTTTAAAGATTCACGTGATAATCACATTTACCAAAGTGTTAAGATCGGCAACAAGACATGGATGGCAGAAAACTTAAAGTATGCCACCTCATCAGGGAGTTGGTTATATGACAATGATACAGCCAACCTTGCATCATTCGGCCGTTTATATGATTGGACTACGGCTAATTCTTCCTGCCCGAAAGGATGGGTCCTCCCGACGGAAAATGATTGGGCTTCACTGTTTACCGCACTTGGCGGGAAGGAAGCAGCCGGTGAAAAAATGCAGCTGAAGGATTCGCTGAATCAGAAAATAACCAAGAAGGTCAAAGAAGGCGGGAAAATATTGTCCACATTACTCGGGGGAATCAGGCATAATGACGGAACATGCAGCGGAATCGGATTATGGGGCGGTTTCTGGTCATCAACAGCAAGCAGTGAAGGAGGCAAGAATGTTCTCTTCGCACATGGTGAAAAGAGTATTGGCATCAGCACAAACGACAAAACCTCTGGTTTTTCTGTCCGTTGCATTAAGAAGTAATCTCCTTTATGGATTGGAATGCCAATCATGATGATGAGTCAGGCAAAAACTACCTGGAACTCAAAAACCTGCTTGAAAGTGCGCTGAAAAAGATCAATAAGATCAGTGACCTGCGTGAGTCAAAGGGTTTGCTTATTGAAGTTCAGAATGCGTTTAAAGGATTAAAACTGCAGCGTGAGAAGCGTGAAGAATTATATGGCAAACTCCAGGATGCATTCGCGGAGATCAATAAAAAAATAGCTCAGGAACGGTCAGATTTTGAAGCAGAAGCCCAATACAATTATGCTGATTTTAAACTCAGGATCGAAGAAGCCCAGTTCCTGGCCAGTCATCCGAAGGATTTCCATGAGACCTGGGATCACCTGATCGAAGTCCAGAACGCTTTCAAGAATGCCAGGTTCCTCAGGGAGCATCGGGAAGAACTTTACCAGGGACTTCAGGTTGCCTTTGAAACCTTAAAGAAATATCAATCAGCAGAGAAATCACAGGAGACCGCAACTTCATCCCTGACTTACAATTCCCTCGTTGAAGTTGTAAATGATCTTTTAGATCGTTCTTCCACGGCAGTTGATCTCAGGCTGCACAAGGATGAGCTGATCCGGATCCAGGCATCCATCAGGGAAGCAAAGCTTGTAAGGGAACACCGCGATGAATTGCTCGGAAAGCTCCAGGAAGCATTTCTTGTAATCCAGATCAGGCTGGATGAAGAGTTTCACCAAACGCGAAACGAATCAGAAGCCAACTTTTCAAGGTTTAAACCGCAAGCCTCTGACCTGTTGGACCAGTCAAAAACATCCCAGGATTTCCATCTCACACGAGAATCCATTAAGTCACTCCAGGCAGAGATCAGAAATGCCAGGCTGCTCAGGGAACAACGGGAAGAGCTTTACGCGATCCTCCAGGAAGCCTTTTCTTTGCTCGGCGAAAGGCAGGACCATGAACAGGAATCATTTCAAAAAGATGCAGGCAAAAACTATCTACGTCTGAAACTCCTGGTTGAACAGGGTTTGAAACAGGCTGAAGAGACCAGTAAATACAAGGAGACCAGGGAGTTCCTGAAAAAGATACAGGCCGAATTCAAAGAGGTGAAGCTAATCCGCGATCAGCGGGAAGAGCTCTACTCCCGCCTGCAAACTGCTTTCAGCATCCTGAATAAGCGCGTGGATGAATTCTTCCGTGAGAAGAAAACAAACTGGATGCTGAAGATGCAATACAAATTCTCAGAATCATCCGGCGAAATATTCATGCTCCAGAAAGAGCTTGAGAAAGATGAAGCTTACCTCCAGGAACTTGAGGATCAACTCGAGATCGTTGTCCTTGCGAAGAAAGACAGCGAAGTCATCAAGGGCCTGCAATCCAGGATCGATTCAACCAGGAAGTCCATTGACCGGAAAATGCATGAAATCGAATTGCTGGAAAAAAAGAAAGAGGAACTTCAGCATCTCATCGAGCCACCGGAAGAGCCGGAAGAATAAATCCTGCTTCTTTATCCTAACTTATTTTTCCGTTTACATACTTGTACAACCCATATTAATCCATGATTTGGAACCTAAAAAAAGCTACGATCTTCGGAAGAAGGATTTATGATCAAGTACCATTCTTTTAACCACAAAGGTCACAAGGGTTTACACAGAGGTCACAAAGATAACCTTTGTGTACATTGTGTCACCTTTGCGAGCTTTGTGGTTAAAATTCAAGAATATTAATGCCTATATACTTGACAAACCTGGCAAATGTTTATATCTTTGACGGATCCTTAACCAATTACGATGAAACCAACATCATTAAAAGCCGACATCAACCTGGAAGAATTCAGCACAAGATTTTCAACTGAAGAGATTTGCCGGGAATATTTAGCCACTATACGGTGGAATAACAAACCGGTATGCCCTCATTGCAAGCATGATAGTATTTACCAGTATGAGGATGGGAAGCTCCTGAAATGTGCAAAATGCAGGCGGCAATTCACGATAAAGATCGGTACATTGTTCGAGGACAGCAAGATTTCATTAAAAAAGTGGTTTATTGCAGTTTTCCTGATCACTTCCGGTGAGAAGGAATTAAGTTCCGTACAACTGGGCAAAGAAATCGGCGTAACCCAGAAGACCGCCTGGTTCATGCTGAACAGGATCAGGCAATGCTTTCAGGAAGAACGCCCGGGCAGACACATTGTATACCAGGAACAGAAGCCCCGTCAGCCCATGATGAAGCCGGTCAATAAACCATTTGAAGCCGTGTTAAAGTTCCTGGTGAAAGGAGAAGACACTCTTTCTGACAAGCAGGAAGAAAGTAAACTTGCTGAAGAAAAACAGGATGGAGAACCTGCTTATACCTATCATCCAAGGGATTTTGACCCGGAGACTGACTGACCTGCACAGTCGTAACGCGTGACGCGTAACAATTTCTGCCATCTGGTGAATGATCTGCATGGATTTTGTCGAACCAACGAATTAATCATTACCTTTGCAAAAGATATTCCTCCCATTATCCATCGTAAACGACCCCGGATAATTCCAGCACTTTCATAAGTTTTTATGAACTGTCGTTTCAGGCTTCAATGGCAGTTTAAGAATAGTTACCTTCATGTATCATCAGGCTGCTGATGCATGACAGGTTAATTTATTTTGCAGCTTTCTATAAAATCTATCAAATGACATTTGAACAATTAAATCTTATTGAACCCATTCTCCGGGCATTAAAAACCGAAGGATACACCGAGCCTACCCCTATCCAGGAACAGGCAATACCCGTTTTACTGCAGGGAAGAGACCTGATGGGATCTGCCCAGACCGGGACTGGAAAAACAGCCGCATTTGCGATCCCAATCCTCCAGCTTCTTTATGGGAAGCGTGCAACTTCCAGGGGAAACCGCGAGATCAAAGCGCTGATCGTCACTCCGACACGGGAACTGGCTATCCAGATCAGTGAAAGCTTTACAGCTTATGGAAAACATACAGGACTGAAACACACGGTTGTATATGGCGGAGTTTCACAAAACCCGCAGGTCAGCATGCTGAAAAGCGGGGTTGATATCCTGATCGCTACCCCGGGCAGACTGCTCGACCTGATCGATCAGCGCCTCATCACGCTTGAACATATTGAATACTTTGTCCTCGACGAGGCCGACCGAATGCTCGACATGGGATTCATCCATGACGTAAAGAAGATCATCCAGAAACTGCCGGCAAAGCGGCAATCACTCTTCTTTTCAGCCACAATGCCCCCGGTGATTCAGAAACTTGCGGCTACAATACTCGTGAAACCAGCAAAGGTTGACATCATCCCGGTTGTTGCAACCACGAACCTGATCAGCCAGAAACTCTACTTTGTGGACAAGCCGGATAAGAGATCGTTGCTTATTCACCTTTTGCAGGATAAGTCAATCGAAACTGCCCTGATCTTTACCCGCACAAAACATGGTGCTGACAAGGTAAGCAAAGACCTGAAGAAGGCCGGTATCAAGGCTGCTGCCATTCATGGAAATAAATCTCAGGCTGCCCGTCAGGAGGCGTTATCCAACTTCAAAAGCAAGAAGACCAGGGTGCTCGTTGCAACTGATATTGCTTCACGAGGCATTGATGTTGAACAACTGTCGCATGTGATAAATTATGAGATCCCGAATATTCCTGAAACGTATGTACACAGAATCGGCCGTACAGGTCGTGCAGGCATTGATGGTATTGCCATCTCCTTTTGTGACGCCGAGGAAAAAGAATATTTAAAGGACATTTACAAGTTGATCTCGCGACAAATCCCAATTGTCAATGATCATCCGTTCCCGATGAAAGAGGGTGCAGATGCACTGCCAATCGTAAAGAAGAAGCCAAACAATGGCAGAAGGCAACCCAGGAATGTTGCACCAACAAAAAGCCAGCCCGAAAAGAAAGAACCCGAAGCAGAGAAAGTTCCGAGGTTTCTTGAAAGAGCCAGGAGACGTTTTACTGGGAATAAAAGACTTGTATAAGCCTTCCTGAAGGTTTGTTATCTACCCTAGTGTAATTTTCATCTCGCCGGTATGCCCGGGGTTGTCCCGGGCAATACCAGTTATCGTTATCCCAGCAGTGGTTTCCGCATCCTTCGTGGCAATGTATTGCCAGTAGGAACCCGTTTGATCGGCCTGGCAGAGGCCACTCTCGAGCACCTTGCCATCCTGGCTGCAGATCTTTATGCTGACCTCCTTAACATGGAAATTATCGGTGGCTGTGACCAGGATTGTATCCCCTGCACAACCATGATAAAAAGAAGAATTGATCCCGGTAACCACCGGTGACTTCATGTAGTCGGCAAGGGCTACATTGAGGGCCGTCTGCCACTCGGTGGCCTTTTCCTTATAGGCTGCATACTGATCAGGATTTTTCAGCACCTGTTTAGCCCATTGTAATCCCTTCCTGAACCGGTCACAGCTTTCGCGCTGTTTGCCCTTAGTCCTAGATCTCTTTTTCGTGGGGACCGAAGCCATGATGGTTTTTCCATCGCGTCTGCGAAGACTAACCTGGTTCCCGATTTTTCCATGGAAACCACGGATCAGATCATTGTCATTAGAAATTGCCATATTCAAAGGGTTTAAATGATAATCTGCGATTATTAGCTGTTATGCTTGCTGCCGTAGCAGTTTACTCATTAATGATGCCTTAGTTATTATATCTGTAATCGTCATTAAATATACAAATAATATACCAAAGCTACCTGTTTGGATAGTTATTAAACCGACCTTGAACCGAGGTTCAACCGAGCTAATACCCAGCAAAGCCGCCCCAGGTCGGTTGAAGCTCGGTTTAAGCTCGGTTGAAAGATAATCAAACGATAATCCAGGATGATAAACAGAGTAATAGAAATATTTTCCCGACAGGTATTTCCATTTGATTTATTGTTATATTTACTCATGCATACAAGCTTCATTACCAGGCATGTAATGTTATGTCAAAACCCTAACAATAAAATGATTGAATATTTATCATTCTTAGCATAAAAAAACCAAAAGATGAAAAAAATCTGCATTTTCCTGCTGGCATTATTCATAGTTAATTCCGTCCATTCACAATCGTGGGAATGGTTAAATCCAAAGCCCACCGGAGATGCAATAACTTCAATTTATTTCACAGATGCAACCACAGGTTATGCCGTAGGGGGATGCGGACTGATAATGAAAACCATCAATGGCGGGACATCCTGGAGCCTTCTTAATTCAGGAACTTCCCAGACGCTTTTGTCTGTATACTTTCCGGATGCAAATACAGGTTATGCTGTTGGTCCCGGAACCATACTTAAAACCATAAACGGAGGAGCCAGTTGGGAAAGCCAGGAAGGTGTTGTCGATGATGCCAGGTCGGTGTTTTTTACAGATGTTAATACCGGTTATATTGTTGGACAATATACCGACCTGAAGACCATTGACGGAGGGATTACCTGGAATGATTTAGGTGTTGAGTCCTCATTTTCAGAGCTCTATAAAGTTTGTTTTACGGATGCAAACAACGGTTACATACTTTTCACAGGTGGATATGTTTTAAAGACAACAAATGCCGGACTGACCTGGGACTATATTCATTTTGATTATGACGACGGCTATGCTATATGCTTTGTAAATTCAGATACAGGTTACATTGCCGGCAGTAATGGATTAATCCTGAAAACCACGGATGCAGGTTACACGTGGCAGTTTCGGAATTCAACTACATTTTCGACCCTCTATGACATTTATTTTACGGATGAGAATACTGGTTACGCCGTTGGCTATGATGGCACAGTTGTTAAGACAACCGATGGCGGAGATACCTGGAGCGAACTCACTACAATCCCGAATGCACTGATTAACAATTGCGTTTTCTTTATAAACCCGGCCACCGGATATATTGGTGGGTACTCGAGCGATCAATGTGGAGTAATGGTTAAAACTACAGATGGAGGCGTTAATTACACGAGTCAGGTCACAGGTATTATATCTTCCTTGAATGCAGTTACTTTTCCGGCTTCAGCCATAGGATATGCAGCAGGAAATAACGGTGTGATTACTAAAACCAGTGATGCCGGAATTACCTGGAACAGCCAGGTATCAGGTACAGCAAAACAGCTGAATTCCATATCCTTTCCTACAAGCAATACAGGTTGCGCTGTTGGCGCTTCAGGTACAATAGTAACAACTGTGAATGGAGGAATTTCATGGACTGCCGGGTTATCAGGTACTGCATATTCTCTTAACGCTGTCTGCTTTTTAGATGAGAATACAGGATATGCAGCAGGTGACTGGGGAACCCTGTTAAAAACTGCAGATGGGGGAATTACCTGGAACAGCCTTCCGGCCGGAACATCACGTTTTTTGAAAGGAGTCAGTTTTGCAGATTATGCCACAGGGTATGCAGTTGGATTGTCAGGAACTATTATAAAAACAACGGATGGAGGGTCTACCTGGTTCAGCGAGGTTTCGGGATTAACGGATAACCTGGTTGCTGTTGATGCAATTGATGCAAGCACTGTATATGTTGCCTCCAGTTATGGTCTGATTCTTAAAACAATTGATGGAGGCACTACCTGGGACCAACTATCACTGCGAGACAATCTTGGTATCAGCGCTGTTTATTTCAAAAATTCCGAAGTTGGATATGTAGTCGGGGCTGGAACCATACTCTTAACGACAAACGGGGGATTAAACTGGGAAACTCAACCTTCAGGATTATGTTACCAGTCCTTAAAAGGGGTATTTATTTCAGATGCCGACATCGGTTATGCTGTTGGAGATAACGGGACTATCCTTGGCACCACAGATGCCGGGGTTGGAATTAGCGTCAACACTGCGAAGAATTTTCTTAAAATATACCCATCCCCAACTACTGATTACATTACCATTGAGACTGCCCAAAGTGCTGCCCAAAGTTCGATGGTTATCAGTAATACAAGCGGGCAGGAACTACTTAACCGGCAAATTTCAGGCAAACAGATTCAGCTTAATGTTAGCGGATTTCCAAATGGGGTTTATTTTATCAGGTTAACCAGTGGAATGAATGTCATAACAGGTAAATTCATTAAACTATAAAATACTTTTACTTTCTGATGCCGGAAACTCTATGAAAAATCTATTCATTTTAATCATCGTCCTATTACTATCATCGGCAGGCACATCCCAGTCCTGCCTGCCACAAGGAATCAATTTTACCGCGCAAGCCCAGCTTGATAACTTTCAGGCAAATCATCCGGGCTGTATGCAAATTGATGGGGGTGTGACAATCAGCGGCAGCGATATTACTGATCTGAACGGTTTAAATTTGATAGCATCAATCGGCGGACCTCTTGGCATCTGGAATGATAATTTGCTGTCCGATCTATCGGGGTTAAACTCGTTGACTTCGGTTGGGGGGAACTTCACCATACAGAATAACGTCAGCCTGACAGATTTGTCAGGATTAAACAATCTGCATTCCATTGGCGGGCAATTGATGATAATCAGCAACCCTGTTTTAGATACTCTGAACGGGCTGAATCAGTTAACCTCAATCGGTGGAAGCCTGATAATTTTTGGCAACAGCGCCCTGACCAGCCTGAAGGGGCTGAACAACATAAATGCCAGTTCGATTCTCGACCTGGACATCCGGGATAACACTTCGTTATCAACCTGTGCAGTAAGGAGCGTTTGTGATTATTTAGCCAGTCCAAATGGCACCATTCAGTTTCTCGGCAATGCAACAGGCTGCAACAGCAAGAAAGAGGTGGAAGCGGCCTGTATAACCATATCCATCCGGGATCTAACCAGTAATGATGGATTTTCCCTGTACCCAAATCCATCATTCAATTATATAACCATCGAAACCTCAGCAATCCTGACTCCAGGTCAATTATCCATCCTGAACATGAACGGACAGGAACTAATTGCACGTCAAATCATAGAACCAAAAACACAAATAGATATTACACGTTTGCCCAGCGGGGTTTATTTTATCCGGCTTACGGGTGAAAAGACGGTTCAAGTAGGCAAGTTCATTAAGCAGTAAAATTTATTCTTTATCTCTAATCATAGTATGATGAAAAGATTTATTTACCTATTCCTGTTTTTGCTTCCAATTTGTCTTAGCGCCCAGCAACCGTGGCAGAAATCAGCACCTATGACTTTTACATGGAAATATGTTGGAGGAGCAGGTTTTACCGAGGATGAAGCACAATATATAAGTCTTGCATTTAGTCCATCCGATGGATGTCCCTATTTGGCATTTCAGGATGAGGCCAATTATAATAGGGCGACTGTGATGAAATTTGATGGAACCAGTTGGGTAAATGTTGGAAATGGTAGCGTTAAGGAAGGATTTGCTGACTATATCTGCTTTAGGTTTAGCCAATCGGGTCAACCGTATATTGCATTTTCTGATCACAATTGTGGTGGAAGAATAACTGTTATGAAATTTGACGGAAACAACTGGGTTAATGTTGGAAATCCTGGTTTCTCTGATCAGATGTATGCATGTTATGCAAGCATTGCAATCAGTCCCTCTGACAATCAACCCTATGTGGCCTATCAGGATGGTAATTTGGTGGGTCGTGCAACAGTTAAGAAATTTAACGGAACCGATTGGATAAATGTTGGGACTGGAGCTATCTCTGTTGGAGCGGCTTCTTATGAAAACCTTGCCTTTGATTCATTGGGTCAGCCGTATGTGGCATTTAGTGATTCGGTTTATAGGTTGAAGGCAACAGTAATGAAATTTACCGGAACAAATTGGGAAAATATTGGGAGTCCAGGATTCTCAGCAAACGAAGCCAGTTATATCAGTTTTGCAATAAACCCCATTGACAATCTTCCATATGTGGCTTATCAAAATGTAATTGTGACGTGGTATGCCACAGTAAAGAAATTTGACGGACAAAATTGGGTTGATGTGGGAAATAAAGATTTCTCTTATGGATCGGCTCATTTTTTAAGCATTGCTTTTAATTTAGCCGGGCAACCCTATGTGGCTTATCATGACGAAAAATATCAAAAGGTGATAGCAAAAAAATTTGACGGAACAACGTGGGTTGACGTTGGGCCATCAAACGGTTTCTCAGCGGGAACGGCTTATTTTATTAGTCTCGCAATAAGTCCAACCGGTCAACCATACGTCGCATATACTGACATTCCGAATTCCTATAAAGCTTCCGTGATGAAGTATGATTCTGTTTTTAGTGGAGTAAATGAATTACCGGGATCAAGATTGTCGATTTATCCAAACCCGGTAACAGATAAAATCACCATCGAAACCCCGGCCAAGGGTATTCTTTCTATACTCAACCTCAGCGGCCAGGAACTCATCACCCGCCAAATCACCCAACCAAAAGCCACCATTGACATCAGCAGTCTGCCCAATGGGGTTTATTTTGTGAGGGTGAAGGGTGAAAAGAATGTTGAAACGGGCAAGTTTGTCAAGGAGTGAATCCGGATATCTAATTTCTATTAATTTACCCGTAATCCTGATCCAATTCGTTTGAAAGTCTTACAAGCGGTAATCCCCCTTTAGCTGCAAGCAAGCTTGATAAATATGAGTGGTCGGCAGGATTACCTGCCGTAATCCCTGAGGTGTAAGCCTGAAAGAAAATCCTTGATTCGCTTTGCTCATCGGGAATTAAGAGACAGAAAAGTAGAGATAGAGGAAAAAAGTAAGTACCACCATACCCATGAGAAAAGAGATAATATCATTAGTTCGTTTAGAAACGTTAAAAAAATCCTCAAAAATATTGGTTGATAAACCAAAACCAATAATAAGAAAAGAAGATACTATTATCCCAATGATCGCGCCCATGCTGTCAAATTAACAATAAAATCAACTTTTTCAGGATTGATATGCCCTCTAATTTTTGAGGCAGCGGGCAGAAAAGCCGTACGTCTTGAAGCTGCCGCTCCGGTATACGTATTCATTACTATAGACGAGGGCCCAATTCCACGCGTTTGTATCACCGCTCTGCGACGACGACCAGAAGTAGCCGATAACTGTAAGATAGTTGAAATTGCCGTTTAAATTGACATTGCCTTCCCTGTTCCCTCCCGGAAGAGCTGTAAATCCGCTATTGTTGGTTGCACCTGTATTTGGTGTTGCCCAATGTGTTGAACCAGTTTCTTTCATTTTTCCGCCCGCTACACTTAAACCATCCAAATAATCCGTCAATGTTGTCCATTCGGATTCAGTTGGCAAATGCCAGCCTGTAGGGCATATTCCCTGAGCCCCTTCCGTTGTCACATATTGCATCGCTTCGTCCCATTGGTATAACCCGCCATAAATGTTACAGTTGTTCTCATCATCATTGTAACAATATTTCTCAAGAACACCATTATTGGTTTGGTTAGCAGTACCAAGGATTTTCGTACCAACATTGAGATTTTGAGCAAACCAGCATTGGGTGCCGATCAAAACGGTATTGTAGGTTTTACCATCACAGGTGTCGGTCAAAGTAGTTCCGCAGGTAAATGCAGGTAGGGTAATGGTCAGGTTTCCGTTAACCGTGACCTTTCCATCGGAGTGGATTGTCATACCAGATTGGGCCATTGCCAAAAGACCTGTGGAGAAGAGCAATAGCGAAGTAAGAAAGTAGTTTTTTGCTTTCATAGTTTCAAAGCTTATTAATTATGTAAAATGCTTAATATGTAGCCTAACAATAGGATAAATTTACAAATGTTTATTCAATTACCCAAAAAGAAAAAAATGGTCAATCAATAACATCCTTAATACAAGATGAATACTAATCTTTTCTGCCTGTTAACCAGGATTTTGAGCAATAAAGTGAGAATGTCTCTTGAAGGTATGGGGATCCCAGGCAAGCTTGCACCTCGTTCAAAAACAAGAACCTTTTTCGGAAGCAAAATGTTTTTTGTTGTCGGGGTAGCAGGATTACCTGCGGTGATCCTAGTGGGGGGAGGCCTCAATAAAAAAGTCCGGACTACGTCCAGGACTTTTCTATTTGTCGGGGTAGCAGGATTCGAACCTGCGACCTCCTGCTCCCAAAGCAGGCGCGATGAACCGGGCTACGCTATACCCCGAAGTGGTTCTGTGTTATGGGTGTGAGTTTGAGTGTGAGAGTTATTTTGTATAGGATCTGTACATGGCGAGCAGCATTTTTGAGCATGACTCGTAACCATTGTATAAATCTGTGTATTCTTTTTCAGGTATTAATTTTAAATCGTTTATCAAACCGAGGATCGCCACTGATTCGTATACACTTCCCCGTGCAATTGTTAAAAAATGGCGCTTATCTTCTTCAGCCATTCTTCCGGTCCCTTCGGCAAGATTAAAAAGAATGCTCAGACTGGCCCGTTTCCATTGATCCATGATGTAGGGATCAATCGATTTATTTGTTTTCAGTATAGAAAGAACTTTCAGGTTTTGACTTTTTACAATCTGGTAAACATCCAACTTCTCAAAATCAAACATATTTTTTCTGTTTCATTCTCAAACCCACACCTGGACCCGTCTCGCGGAGAAGGGGGGATTCGAACCCCCGGTACAGTTTCCCGTACGACAGTTTAGCAAACTGTTGGTTTAAGCCACTCACCCACCTCTCCAGTAAAAATCCTGAACATCTTCAGGTACGACCCCCAAAGCAAACTTAGGAATCTTTTTCCTCAAGAGGTTGAAGGGGATTCTACCCTCCGACTACTCGGGTTGTTAAACTTGGGGGTGCAAAGGTAGCAATTCATTCCGTTAAAAAAAATTTATTTCGTAAATCGGTTTTCGATATTCGATGTTCGACTTTCGATGTTCGATCTCCGGTTTTGGGTGTTAGAATAAAATCTTATTCTCAGGAGCAGGCTCAGGTTGATTTTCGATAGATTGGATAAACATATTGATTATTCTTTTAAGGAAGTTTCCCTCCCCTTGGCAGGAGGAATTCAATTGGAAAAATCATCAAAAAGGCAATTCGCATTTGTCCGGTTTTTCTTAATTTTGCCGCAATTTCTTTCGAACATCGAACATCGAACACAAGACAACCTAACCAGAAACGTATATGGCAAACCAAACTTTCGCAGAAAAAATATTCGGAGCACCAAAGGGATCCATCGTATTTGCATCTCCCGACCTGATCCTTTCACATGACAATACTTCCAGCATCTACAGCACATTCAAAAAAATGGGTGGTGAAAAGATTGCAAACCCGGATTCGCTGGTCATCATCCTTGATCATAATGCCCCGCCTACCAATTCTAAACTTGCAAATGATTACCAGACAATCCGTGGGTTTGTGGAAAAATACCACGTCGAAAAGTTTCATGACGTAGGAACAGGTATCTGTCACCAGCTGATGTCACTTTATGCGAGGCCCAAGATGATCATCGTTGGAAGCGACAGCCATACCAGCACATCCGGCGCTTTCAATGCATTCTCAGCCGGCATCGACAGGACGGAAACAGCAGGTCTCTGGAAGCAGGGGGAAACCTGGTTCAGGGTCCCGGAAACCATCAAAATCACCCTTAAGGGGAAACTGCAGAAAAATGTATATGCAAAAGACCTGGCACTCTGGATCATTGGAATGATAGGCAGCAGCGGGGCTGACTATATGTCGATCGAATATCATGGTGATGGTGTAAAGAGTTTGTCGATCTCCGACCGCATGGTACTTGCAAACCTGGCATCCGAAATGGGTGCCAAGAATGCTGTATTCCCCGCGGATGAAGTACTTGATGCCTGGTTTGGGAAAAAGGTTGAGGGTTGCTGGGCAGACCCGGATGCAACGTACCTGAAGACTATTGACATCAACCTGAACGAAGTATTCCCGGTAGTGGCAGCGCCGCATCATGTGGATAATGTCAAGGCTGTTTCTGAAGTCCAGGGCACAAAGATCCAGCAGGCACTGATCGGTACATGCACCAACGGAAGGATTGAAGACCTGAGGGAAGCAGCAGCAGTATTGAAAGGAAAGAAACTGCCGAAGTTCATGCAAATGCAAATCATTCCCGCATCAAAAGAAATTTATCTCCAGGCCATGGAAGAAGGGCTGGTGAAAATTTTTATTGAAGCGGGAGCCAATGTACTCTCCTCTTCATGTGGTCCTTGCCTTGGCACTGGTCAGGGAATACCAGCAGACGGTTATACGGTGATTTCAACTGCGAACCGTAACTTCAAGGGAAGAATGGGAAATAACCTGGCCAGTATCTACCTTGCATCACCTGCCACTGTTGCAATATCAGCATTAAACGGTGAGATCACTGACCCCAGGGGAAAAGCCGGCAATGATCTATTTCCGTATCATGCGCCACAAAGCACTACGGTCGATATCCGTGCGGATGAAGACCGGTATTCAGGAGGTACGTGGAACTATTCTGATGTTGACAACCTCAATACGGACCAGATGTTTGCCGGGAATCTTACCTATAACGTCCAGAGCTCGGAACCCGATAAGATCATGCCATACCTGTTCAAGGGGTTTGATGACAGCTTTGCAGAGCGTGTGAAGGCAGGCGATGTCATCATTGCAGGCGCGAATTTCGGTTGCGGAAGTTCACGTGAGCACCCATCGGTCGGGCTTGCATTTGCAGGCATCAAAGCAGTGGTCTGCAAATCTGTGAACCGGATCTTCTACAGATCATCAGTTAACCAGGGATTGCCTATTCTGCTTGTTCCCGAAGCAGTTGATGCATACCACCAGGGTGATGCTGTTAACATTGACTTCGTTCATGGTAAGATCATAATCGGAAAAACTGAATTTCCTTTTGCCCCGTTACCGGCAAAACTGATGGAGATATTTGATGCCAAGGGCCTGGTGAACTATGTAAAGACGAAATGAAAAAAACACTGCTCTTTTCCATTCTTCTTTGCATTGCAATACTGATTTTTCTGATCCTGATACGGGTATTCCCAAAAAATGCAAGCCTGCTTCCTGCGCTCCTGGTCCTGATGATCCTTGACGGGTATCTCTGGTTCTCCATCGTGAGCCGTATAGAACGCCTGAGACCCGGGGTGAGATACCTGTTGACCGGCTTTTATTGGTTGCCGCTTATTCTGCTCGTTTCGTCAATCATTACCGGGATCTTTGTTCCATTTTTATCCTGGCAAGTTTCACTTCGCACATTCATTCCCGGTCTTATTCTTACGACCTATATCTGCAAAGTATTCCCCATTGTTTCCCTGGTATGTGCGGATCTTATCAGGACATTCAGGTTCTGGGGCAATTCATTTACACATGGGAAAGGATCAGCCTTTGGATATTTTGTAAGAAACCGATGGATATTGATGACCGGGTGGCTGCTCGGGGGTGTGTTTTTTATCCTCATGATGCTGGGAATGTTCTGGTGGAATTTCAATTACACGGTTCGCAAGCAAACCATTGTCCTTCCTGAACTTCCCAAATCATTTGACGGATTGACCATTGTCCAGATCTCTGACATCCACCTGGGAAGCTGGGGATGTCCGTCAGAACTGGATAAAGCCATCAACCTTGTCAATGCACAGAAACCCGATCTGATCTTCTTTACAGGCGACATGGCAAATTATTCAACAAGGGATGTCATTCCTTTTGAATCCATGCTAAAACATATTAAATCGAGACTGGGCATCTTTGCAATTCTCGGGAACCATGATTACGGGGATTATATCACATGGACATCTGCGACTGAAAAATTAAAAGACATGGATGACCTGATTTCATTTTACCATCGCCTGGGTTGGAAACTCCTGATGAATGAGCATTACATTCTCAAAAACGATCGTGATTCAATTGCGATCCTTGGGATCCAGAACTGGGGCATGACAAAACGTTTCCAGCGGCTCGGGGATGTTGAGGAAGCAGAAAGGGGTGTTAAAAACATGGATATCCAGTTGTTGTTAACGCATGATCCGACAAGCTGGAAGGCACTTGTCTGCAATACCTACAGGAACATTGATGTATGTTTCTCCGGTCATACCCACGGATTTCAATTCGGGTTTGAGCGCTGGGGCATCCATTGGAGTCCTGCGCAATATTTATATGACCAATGGGGAGGACTCTATTCTGAACCTGTCCCGGGATCGCATCCGTTGTATCTTTATGTTAACCGGGGATTGGGTTCGATCGGGTATCCGGGACGTATCGGCATGCCCCCGGAAATCACGTTATTTACCCTTCGCAGAGAGGAACAGAAATAAATCAACCTGACTAATCTTCCGTCTTATTTAACCTGGTTGATCGCCCATTCCAGGGCAGACTGGATCATGGCCATCGGTGGTTTCTCAATAAAGCCTTCATTCATGAGGGAAGCGGTCAGGCCACGGGCATGTTCAATATCTTTCTTCGCTTTCTGAAAAGCTTCGTCCCAGGTTAAGGTATTTCTTGCAACACCATCCTTGATCGCCTGCATGGCAACATCAGCTGCTTCATGCGGGAATACCGAAGCTTCCTCCATGCTCGGAACAATATCATTCTCATGGATCCCGCGCTTCTCTGCATAATCTGCAAGCGAATGTGCGGCGGCAATGGCCATGTTATCGGTGATCTTACGGGCCCTTACCATCAGGGCTCCTTTCAGGATCCCGGGAAAGCCGATTGAATTATTTACCTGGTTGGGAAAGTCTCCCCTGCCGGTTGCGACGATGAATGCGCCTTCTTCTTTTGCTGCATAGGGATAAATTTCAGGAACCGGGTTGGCGCATACAAATACGATGGATTTTGCTGCCATGCTTCTGACCCACTCGCGTTTTATTACATCGGGACCCGGAGTTGAGAGGGAAATAAGGACATCAGCGCCTTTCATGGCTTCATCAATGGTCAGGGTTTTTGCCGGGTTGGTCGTCAGGCAAAGTTCCCATTTACGATAAAACCGCTTATCTTCCCGGATGTCGGTTCTTCCTTCATGAAGAGCCCCCTTTGTATCAAAGAGAATAATTTTCGCGGGGTCGGCTCCGTCAGTAATCAGCAGGCGTGCAATGGTCGTGTTGGAAGCACCGGCACCATGCAGGACGATCCGTACATCATGAATGTCTTTTTCCGCAAGTTTAAGGGCATTTATAAGCCCGGCAAGGGTAACACAAGCAGTCCCCTGTGCATCATCATGCCACACAGGGATATCGCATTCCTCGCGCAGCACATCGAGCACCTTAAAGCAATTGGGCTGTGAAATGTCTTCGAGGTTGATTGCGCCGAAGCTATGCTGAACCATTTTTACAAACTGGATGATCCTGTCGGGATCATTTTTCCCGTTCTCATCTTTACTATCAATGCAGAGTGCAACACCGTCAACCCCGCCCAGGTATTTCATCAGGAATGCTTTGCCTTCCATCACACCCAAACCTCCCGAAGGAGTACAATCCCCGTCCCCCAGAACACGTGTAGAATCGCTGACCACAGCAACAAGGTTACCCCGGTTCGTCAATTCAAAAGAGCAGTCATTTTTATCGCGGATGTTTGTAGAGACCTTTGAAACTCCCGGTGTATACCAGACATTAAACCAGTTAAATCCCGGAACCGGAGCTTTGGGGACAGTCTGGATCTTCCCGGAATAGAAACAATGAGCTTCCTCCGATAATTTCTTCAAAAACAGTGTTTTGCCTTTAGCGATTTGTTCTTCAGAAAAATCTGGCGGAAATACTTCGTTGAGGTTATCAAGGGTTAACGAAATTTCTTTCATGGAGGTTGATTTTTATGTAAAAATATAGAAATATCGGATATTCAAGGGCTCTTCTCAGAATTTTTTTTCAAAAACACTTGTATTTCAAAATAATATTGTAATTTAGTACCTATAATTCTAATAATTTTTTCTATGTCAACAGGTAAAGTAAAGTTTTTCAATGAGAGAAAAGGATTTGGTTTTATCGTCGATGATGAGACCCAGGAAGACCTTTTTGTTCACGTGAGTGGTTTAATTGACCGGGTCAGGGAAAATGACCAGGTTTCTTTTGATATCACGGAAGACAAACGAGGTAAAAAAGCAATCAATGTGAAAAAAGAATAGGACTATTCTCACATTTGAATTCAGCAAAAATCCTGCCTTAAGCAGGATTTTTGTTTTATACTAAGCTTTGGGAATGTTGTGGTTTAAAGGCAGAACGTTCAACCTTATTTGTTAAGCATAACCGGCATAACAAGCATCAGGATATCTTCATCCTTATTTTCGTTGTTGACCGGCATCAATATTCCCGCCCTGTTGGGAGCTGACATCTGCAGGCAGATCTCATCAGTATCAATGTTATTCAGCATCTCCACAAGGAACTTTGAATTGAAACCTATCTCCAGGTCATCACCTTCGTAGGCACAAGTCAGGCGGTCTTTTGATTCTTTTGAAAAATCAAGATCTTCAGCTGACAGAACAAGTTCTTTCCCCGATAATTTAAACCTTACCTGGTGAGTTGACTGGTTTGCAAAAATAGAGACCCTTCGGATTGTTGTCAATAAAGCATTCCGGTCAATCGTAAGTTTATTGGGATTTTCCGTTGGAATTACGGCATCGTAATTAGGGTATTTACCGTCAATCAGGCGGCAGATCAGGTGAATGTTCTGGAATGAGAAGAAGGCATTCGTCCGGTTGTATTCGATTGAGACCGGGATCTCCTGGCTTGCTAAAATATTTTTCAGCAGGTTGAGTGGTTTCTTAGGAATAATAAACGAAACCGAATCCTTGGATTTTACATCCGTTCTCCTGTAGCGTACGAGTTTATGTGCATCAGTTGCCACAAAGGTGATGTCATCCGGAGAAAGCTCGCAGAATACTCCTGAAAGAACCAGCCGTAGTTCATCATTGCCGGTGGCAAAGAGTGTCTTGTTGATGGCATTTGCCAGCAGTGAGGAAGTAAGTTCAATGGAAGTTGTGGTTTCAACCGGAGGCGTATGGGGATATTCATCACTCTTGTGACCGGAGAGCTTATATTTTCCATCACCAGCAGAGATCTCGACTGCCAGGTTGGTTTCATTGATTGAGAAAGAGACGGGAATGTCGGCAAATGTCTTTAGCGTATCCACCAGGATCTTTGCCGGGATGGCGATACTTCCCAGTTCCTGTGATTTATCCGGTTTTAGCGTTACACTCATGGTCGTCTCCAGGTCAGAGGAAGTGATAACCAACGCATCTTCCTTCAGTTCGAAAAGGAAATCATCCAAAATTGGAAGCGTGTTGTTATTGTTGATAACTCCAATGATCGCCTGAAGGTTTTTCAGTAATAATGAACTCGAAACGATGAATTTCATGTGTTAAAATTTTTTGCCAAATATACAATATTATATTCTTTTCAACAATTTTAGCGATTGTTCTGAACCTTCCTGTTTTTTCTGGAAAAATCGAACGTATTCTCCTTACCATGGATCAGTCGCCCGATATTCTTCCAATGGGTCAGGGGGATGAAAACGGCAACGATAATTGCAAGAATAATCAGCGGCAGGCGGGTTTCATTTGTAAGGAATACTACCACAAAGGGAAATGAAAGACCTGCCAGAATTGAAGAGACTGAAACATATCTTGATATTGCAAGTGTCAGCGCAAAAATGCCCACCACGATCAACAGTGCGAATGGGAACAGAGCAATTCCCACGCCTGCCAGGGTTCCCACGCCCTTCCCTCCCTTAAATCCGACATATACAGGGAAGACATGGCCCAGCACAGCAGCAACGCCCAATCCCAGCCTCAGCAAAATATAGGAATGCGGATTCAGCAGGATGGCCGGAACCAGGATAACCATCTGAACGGCAAACCAGCCCTTGAATACATCGAATATCAAGACCGGGATCCCGGCTTTGTAGCCCAGCACGCGGATCACATTGGTTGCCCCGGCATTGCCGCTCCCATGCTCACGGACATCAACCTTGTAAAACAACTGACCAACCCAGACAGCGCTGGGAATGGAGCCCAGGAGATAGGCACACAAGACGGCAATTGTACAATACAGATAAATCATGATCGCCAAAGATAACAATCGAAACTGACAATTTTAAATTCTTTATTCCTGGTCACCGGCCGACTCGAACTTTCGTAAGAAATCCCGTTTCTTTCGGTCGGTTGAAATGCTGTAGCGATATCCTTTCACCGCTTCCCCGGCTTTCTTCTGCTCAGCATTTGATTTTGCCGCATTCAGCACCAGGTCATTGAATTCAAGGTTTGAACTCAGAACCTGCATGATGTTATTCCTGTAGTTAAAGAAGAACCAGTCGTTTTTTGTCAACTCAAGATAGACTGTAAAGTCATCGCCGTTCTTCTTTTTTGAAAATTCTATGATCCCGTTGACATAGCGGTTAACCTGGTATTTTGATACACAACCGATGCCGATCTGTCCCCTGGATATCCATGTTTTATTCACAGAGTCCCAATGCAGCTTTACGTCTGCCAGAAACAATGACCGAACCAGGTTTTCCGGGAATTTCCTGAATTTCCCGACCATTTCCATCTCCCCTTTCACCTTGTCAAACTCCTTGTTCCCGAGAATAAATTTTACAGCCTGGTAATACGGCGAAGTGGCAAACACGAGGCCCGGGAGATTGATGGTATTCAGGATCGTACTGAATTTCTCAAGCGCAGTTTCCGAGAATGGGAAATTCAGTGCAATGGCTGCCCGGGCATCCACAGAATCCGGGATTGCATAATAGTCCAGTGTACCGTAGCTTTCCATTCGGAGTGCGCCGGAATTAAGTCCCAGGTTGATCTTCCCATCCATCTTCATCTGGCAGTTGCCGTTGTTGAATGAGAGCATATTGATGCTGGCCCCGGGATCCTTTCTTTTTTCCTGTGGCATGATATGGAACTCATTTGCTGCCGGATCAAAGTCAATGAGACCTTCGGGTGCGAACAAGACCGAGTCGCTGAAACTCTGCCGCTTGTCGAAGAATGCAGCGAAGATCCGGTCCCCGGTTTTTGAATAGAGCAATCCGAGGGACAGCTTTGAAAGACTGACATCCCTCAAAGGGTCTCCTAACGGCAACAGCACATGTAAAGGATCAACTGCAGTTTTAAAGGCAGTCCATGTCTGGGAAGGTCTGAAACAATCTGTGATTGCCCTGAATCCGCCTTCAAATGTAAGGTTCTTTTCACGGGCCTGGAGGAGAATTTCACCCTTAAAAGCAAACTCGGGGCTCAGCATGAATCGCGCGGAATCGGAGGCTGATCCGCGGGCAAAGGTATGCCCGGCAGAATCAACGGAGATCCTGAAGAAGTGGATCTGCTGCTTGTCGCCATTTCTTTCAACATAATCATAATTACCGGTTGCATCGTACTTCTTCCGTGAAGAAATATTCACATCCGCATTATAAAACCGGTGGTACTTGCTTGTTGTATTGGCAATGATCCCGGCTCTTTTCAGCTGCCGGATCTCGGCATTTTTCAGAATACAAACCCTGCCTGAGTCAGGGAAAATGGCTGCATCAGCTACTTTGATGATTTTTACCTCTTCTGCATAGATCACATTTTTCTTGAGGTTATATTTTGCATGAAGGGCAAAAAAGTTCAGAGAATCCTGGTCGGGATGAACCGAGATGAATTCAGAGCCTACGAGCCCCTGGTCGATGAGTTTATCCAGGCCAACGCTGTCAGCAACATTTTCCCGCTTGCCCCTGTCGTTGTATAAAGTAATTTCGTCATTGTCGATAAGCCAGTCAAACCGGTCCATTGAACAGACATACTTGTTAAATGGAAAATCCACTTTTGAGATGCCGATGACGGACTTGAACTCTCCTTTCCGGTTCTCGAAATCAAAATGTGCCTGGTAGTTTTTCGTCGAGATCGTAAGATCGGCAAGGTCATAAGTCTTGATGCGGAAGTTGGCGATGTTGGCGTCGAATGTCCGCTGCTTGAACCTGAACAGCTTTGAATCCATTTCCGAATCCTTGATCTTCATCGTGCCTTCACCGGAAAGACCTCCCGGTGTCAGTGAAAGACGACCATTGAAAGCAGATTGCCCGTTATACATGGCAAAATCTTTTCGTTCATTTTTCACGATGAGTGAATCCTTGTATGGAAGCCAGAATTCACGCAAAGAATCTCCCTTGATTGAAGGAAATTCAACCTGGGCGATAACTTCAGCCGCAGCGAAGTCTTTCACAAGCGCCTTGACCGAATCAGGGTAAAACATGAAGTTATCCGAAAAAGATGTGGAATTGAGGTAAGTAATTTTCCCGTCACCCCTGAATCCCTGGTTACTCAGATCAATCTTTGAATAGAATTTGCCTTTATTCCCATACAAGGGAAGACCATCACCGGGTGTTACAGACTGGATCCCGAGGGAATAATCCGGACGAACCTGCAGCGATTCATGCAGATCAGGGAAAATCCCGGATGAACTGAGATATCCTTTGAATTTCAGGCTGTCGGTTGAGACTGAGCCAAGGCTTGTTAGCCGGAACGGATCAACATTGTAAAAGAACTTATCTTTTTTGTAGACCCCATTCTGGATTGACCTCTTCTCCCAGTTGACCATTGCATTGCTGTTGCTGTTAAAGATCGGGTACTGGGGATATTTCTTCAGTCCGGATTTATTCCCGGGATCATCGATCAGCAGGTCTCCGCCCAGGTTATTCAGCACGGTTTTAACAAGGACCAGCGGATAACTCTGGGTTTTGGGGTCTTTCGTCCGGCTGACGACATAAACGCCCATCGAATCGATAAAGGGGAGATCGAGTTTGAACTTGTTGTATTCAAAAGCAAAATCATGTCCGTAAAAATCGAAATAACCTGCTTCGACTTTCCCGGAGAACCTGAAATTCCCACCTTTCAGCAGGATCACTTCCTGGTGCGTGGGATAAATATGTACCTGCTGTGAATCGCTCAGGAACACCGAAGGAACCCCGCGAATCCGCAAGTCAAAGCTATCGAGGCCGAGGATTGCATTGCTCTTGGCTTTGACCAGGGAGTTGAAGAAGATCACATCATAATCCTTCAATCCGTTCCTGGCTTTAAAATAATTAAACAATTTCTCATTGACCGTTGCCACTTTATCTTCCGCATCATAAATCAGGAAACCTTTATATGACAGCGTTATCAGCAGTGTCTCGATCTGCTGGGGCGGTTTTCGCATATACGAAGCAAGATCGACCACGGTAAATGTCCGGGATTTTTGTTGGTCACATAATTTCTTTATGCTGTATATGGGATTGACTTCATCAATTCCCTGGATCTTTTCGTACCGTTGCCGGGAATAGTAATTACTGGATTCAAAGATCGCCCGGCCTTCCTGGTTGGGACCTTTCATCATTTCAAACTGGATGATGGGCTCATTTACCTTCCAGGTAAGCGTTTCGCAATAGATATCGATCTGGTGCCAGGAGTCATACCATGGACTTATCGTGGTAATCCTTTCATCCCTTGAAAGAGAGAGTTCTTTTTTCTCTTCAATGTATTTCATCTGAAGACCCGGATGGTAGATTGAATCATCCTCATGATAGATGGTGATTGAGGCAAGCCCGGAGTTGATCCTGTCGTGCCGGATCATGAATATCGGGGACCGGACAGTCACAAATTCCTTGTTATCCTTTTTAAAGCTGAGCCTGGCAGCGACAGCTTTCGTCCCTGTTCCGAGCACTTTTGAGCCTTCAAGATCAAATCCGCCAAGATAATCCACATTCGGAAAAAGATTTTTAATCCCGATCTGTTTGTCGTATGATGAGAACCGCGGGTAGGATGCTTTCTCTTCGGTAACATCAGCCAGGACTTTGTCGGTGTATTTTCCGGACAGGCTAAATGAGAAATATTTTTTGTCGGAGAAGGAGATGCTGTCAGCCGTAAACTGGGCATATTTCAGCTGGATCATATAATCCTTCAGTTCCCCGTAAACATCAACCGGGTCAAGCCCGGCGCGTCGCCAGTCTACTTTGCCTCCGGAACCGGTCCATTGACCGGAGATCGGGTAATAACGTCCTTTGGTCGAATAGATCGTCAGGCTGTCATTGTTGGCATAACAGATGAGGTCAGTGGCTCCGACTTCAATCGTTGGGATTGAATCGCGGACAAAGATGAAGCCTTGATTGCTCATCCTCCAGTTTGTTGAAGCAGATTTATAAATTGAATTATCACTGAAGAGATTGGCAGTTGCATCCAGGAAAGCCATGTAATCATGCAGATTCTTACGCGAGACGAGATCTTTCAGGATCACCGACCATGTATAAAATGAAGCATCAGGCTGGTGGGAGTTAACAAAGATATTGATCGCAGAAATGTATTTATAAAAATCAGGAAAAGGATGCATCTGCTTTTTCAGCATCTGGTTGCAATGAGCATAGATGATCTGTTTTTTTGACGGATCATACTGTTCTGCGCTCCATTTCTGCATAAAATCCTGGATCAGCGTTTTGACTTGTTTCCCATCTGCATCGTTGAGATTGCTGAAAAGTGTATTCAGCTCAGTGATAAATTTTGTAGAATCACCTGAGAATTTTGCCAGTTTTTGTGCACTCGCATGATTGATCGCAGCCGATGCAAAAAAGACCAGGAAAAAGATCCGTAAGTTTTTTAGTAAGATCCGTCTCATTTTGTGAATCTGGCGGCAACCCACCGGTTTTTTGAAATATAAGATTCAAAACGAAGGCCATTTCCTGATGCACAATCGCGTATCGCCGGAAGGTCTTCTTCATAAAAACCGCTCATGATTAGAAAACCGCCGGGGTTCAGCATATCTGAATAATAATAGATCTGGTCAAGGAGAATATTACGGTTTATATTGGCAAGGATGATGTCGAAAACACCATGCACTTCCATGATTCCTCCGAGTTCAGCAGAAATATTTTTTGCGTTGTTCCTTTCAATATTCTCAACTGTATTGTTAAAAGCCCAGTCGTCATTATCAATTGCCAAGGTCCCTGAAGCGCCCATTTTATCGGCAAGAATAGCCAGGATTCCCGTCCCGCATCCCATATCGAGCACTTTCTTCCCGGTAAAATCCATCCCCATCATCAATTCAATCACCTGGGAAGTGGTTTCATGGTGTGCAGTTCCGAATGACATTTTGGGCTCAATGATGAGTTCGAACCGGTATCCCGGCTTTGAGGGATGGAACGGAGCCCTGATATAGCACTGACCGGCGATTTCAACAGGGGAAAAGTTTTTCTCCCATTCTGCATTCCAGTTCTGATCAGCTATAATTTTTTCGGAATAGTTAACCCGGTGTTCAATGAAAATGAGTTTTACCTTTTCACGATCATAAAGGGCGGTCGGGATATAAGCCTTCAGCTCATTTCCTTCAGAGGCAAAACTCTCAAATCCTGATTCCGAAAGAACAAATGTCAGGATATCCTGTTGCTCTTCAGGAATATCATGAATGCATAGTTCGAGGTATTCCATTTTGTCAGAAGGATTGAATGATTTTGATGAACTCAGCGGCATCGAGTGAAGCGCCACCAATCAAGCCGCCATCCACATCCAGTTGAGAGAAGAGCTCTTTTGCATTTTTTGAATTGCAGCTTCCGCCATAGAGGATGGATGTTTCACCGGCCACCTTTTGTGAATACGTTGATTTCACAAGGCCCCGGATGTATGCATGCATTTCCTGCGCCTGTTCCGGGGAGGCATTCACGCCTGTACCGATGGCCCAGACGGGCTCATAAGCAATCACCACCGAAGAGAATTCGGTTGCATTGAGATGAAACAGGGATTCTTCCAGTTGCTGTTTTACAACCTCCTTATGTTTCCCGGCTTCCCTTTCAGCCAGCACTTCACCGCAGCAGAAGATCGGGCGAATGGAATGGGTCAGTGCCATATCTACTTTCCCGGCAAGCATCTCATGACTTTCATGAAAATATTTTCTTCGTTCGGAATGGCCAATGATGCAATACTCTACCTGCATGGATTCAAGCATGGCGCCTGATATCTCGCCGGTATAGGCGCCTGATTCATGATCATTGATGTTTTGCGCACCCACGCTGAATTTTGCCGGTTCCCCCTCCTCATCACTTTCATCCGAAGTTATGTCTGTTGCCATTTCCAGGAAGAGATAGGGCGGACAGATTATGACCTCAGTATCGTTCAGATCTATGCCATCCAGTTCATCGGCAATACCGACAATCAATTCCTCAGCTTCGCCGAAGTTTTTGTTCATTTTCCAGTTGCCGGCAACAATTTTCTTTCTCATAGTATTTTTGTTTTTTGTTTGTTAATTTTATTGTACCCTGACCCTTGGATCAAGCATTCCATAAGTGATGTCGACGAGTATGTTAACAATCACCAGGATGATCGAGATAAAAAGGACCGCGCCCATCAATACCGGGAAGTCATATTTTTCAAGGGCATTTACGATGACCAGCCCGATGCCTTTCCAGTCGAAAATATATTCAATGAACACAGCACCGGCCAGCAGTGAAGCCAGCCAGCCCGACATGGCAGTAACGACGGGGTTCAATGCATTCTTCAGCGCATGTTTAAATAAGATCCTGCTGTTGCTAAGGCCTTTGGCACGGGCAGTCCGGATATAATCCTGCGAAAGGACTTCCAGCAGGGAATTCCGTGTGAGTGCAATCACGATGGCAAGCGGCCGGATGCCAAGTGTCAATGCAGGCAGTATCAGGTTTTTCAGATCAAGGTATTCGCCATGGCCGAAATCGTCAACCGAAAAAAGGCTGCCGGCCATGTTGAGGTGTGTAATGCTAGCCAGGACAAAAGCAAAGATCCATGCGTTAAGAACGGCTGCAAAGAAGGAAGGCAGCGACATTCCCAGCACTGAGAAGATCAGTGAGATCCGGTCCACGAACCGGTTTTTATAGACGGCGCATAAAATTCCTACAAGGATCCCGATAACCGTCGCGAATAGCATGGAGACAGTTGCCAGGATGGCCGTATTGATAAAACCATCCATCAGGATCTCGCTGACCGGTTTTTTTGACTGGTATGACCGTCTCAGGTATGGTGCCTTTAGTACGATGACGTTTTCGGATGACACCGGCACCAGTTTCAGGACAGCGCCATATTTCCGGTGATCAAGATACCAGTAACTGTCAGCATTCACCTGGTTATGTATTGAGACCGGGGAAAGGTCGTTGAGGTAATTAACAAACTGAACCACGACGGGCTTGTCTCTTCCAAGGTCCTTGTTTATGGCATTGATTGAAGCGATGTCGGCCCGCTGCCCGAGCATCATACGCGACGGATCACCGGGAAGAACATTGAAAAGAAAAAAGTTGATTGTGATGACGCCAAGGAGAACCAGGAAACCATAGAACAACCTTTTAAGGATGAATTTACCCATACAGGATCCCTTTCTGGTTCAGGAACATCGGCTACTGGTTTTTGTATTTCCGGAATATTTCCTCAAAGGAAGGAATGTCATTGTAATGCCATTTCGCCAGGACCTTACCGCCTTTCAGAAGAATGAGGCCGGGGTTTGATCGAACCATGGTTTTCAGCACAACATCATCTGCCTGGTAAAAGTGGAATGCGGTTCCATGATCAATCTTGAATTTCTTTATTTCCGGAAGAGTCGAATTGGTAAGGCAGACAAAAGCACAACCGTTATCAATCGCTTTCTTGTTAAAAGGAAGGATGCGAAGAAATGCATCCGTGTTCGCAGATGACAAGTCATAGGTGACAAAAAGGAACTGAAGGCCGGGGTTATTCAGAAGCAGTGATGTCACTTCAATTCCGGCCTCGTCTTCAATTCTCACGGCGTTAACCGGCCCGTGACTTGATTCAACCGGGTGCTGACTTTTAAACACCCATTGTGACATCCAGACTGAATCGTTCCACGGGTAGTTCGGAGCTTCAAAAGTAAGTTCTTTCTTCGGATTTTTTTTGTTCTGATAGGTCACATAAAATTTGACAGTTGTAGTATTGACCTGGTTCACCTGGTTCCCGACTTTCCACGACATGAAGTCGATCAGGGGAAGATGCCGGTAAGAATAGAATGACATTCCTGCAAACAGAACTGCGGTAATCATTATCATGATAACCTGGCTCCAGACGGGGATCAGGGTTTTGAATTTCTTCCGTTGCATGAAGATCGGGATCACAAACACCATCAATGCCAGGTTCTTCAAAAAGGTGTTCAGGTTTGACAGTTTAATAGCATCGCCGAAACAACCACAATCCGGAACAATATTAAATGCAGCGTCGAAGAATGTCAGCACGGTGAAGAAGATCATCATGGGCAGCAGGATCAGTGATATCCGTTTGAGCCAAAGATTAAAAAGGAGGCTGATGCCAATGATAAATTCCAGTGTCACAAGAATGATGGTCAACGGAATTGCAACATGGCCGGCCCAGGGAATCCCGAAAGCAACAAAATAATCTTCCATCCGGAAGACCGTGCCCATGGGATCAACTCCCTTTACGAAACCAGAGAAAACAAAGACTATCCCGACAAGGATACGGCAGATCGTACGAAATACCTTCATAACATTGAGATTTATTCTTCCAGTTTGATTAACGCAAAAATTGAGTAGTTTATGATATCATAATAATTTGAATCCACACCTTCTGAGACAAAAGTTCTTCCGTTGTTGTCTTCAATCTGCTTGATCCGCATCAGTTTCATCAGGATGATATCCGTGAGTGAACTCAGGCGCATCTCCCGCCAGGCTTCGCCATAATCATGATTTTTATTCATCATCAGGTCCCGCGCCAGGTAAATATATTTGTTGTAGAGGTCTTCTCCTTCCTTTACATCAAGCACCAGTTCCGAATTCTCAACAAGCTCAAGCTGAATGAGTGCCATAACGGAATAGTTTACAATCCCGATAAATTCAGGAATGATCCCTTCATTGACTTTCTGCATACCCTTGGTGTCAATACTCCTGATCCTGTTGGCCTTGATGTATATCTGATCGGTAATTGAAGGCGTCCGCAAGATCCGCCAGGCGCTTCCGTAATCCTTCATCTTGGTAAGAAAAACCTGACGGCATTTGCCGATGATCCTTTCAAACTGTTCCCTGGTAGTTTCTGTCTTGTCCATAGATACAATCAATGCGCAAAATTACCGGTTAAAGGTAAGAACATTTTTAAAATGACGAATATGCGAATGGGGAATATGCGAAGGGAAATTAAGATCTTTACATAATTGATAGTGGGACAATGTCCGGAGATTCATCACAATAAAAGACAGAATTCACCGTAAATTAGTCATGTAATTCTAAGAGCTATTTTTTACTGCTCAGGCGAGAAAATCATTAAATGCAAAAATTAATGCCAACAGCTGTTATACCCGATACAACCATCCTTGACTGCGCCGGAACAATCCTTGACCTTAAGAGACCCGTTGCGATGGGGATCCTGAATATCACGTCTGATTCATTTTATGACGGGGGAAATTTTGTTACACAGTCTGCACAATTGAAGCAGACGGAGAAGATGTTATCTGAAGGTGCATCAATCATTGATATCGGGGCCGTTTCAACGCGTCCGGGAGCAGAGCCGGTAAATGAAAAAACAGAGATGGACCGCCTTTTGCCTACTGTAAAATTATTGAAAAGTTATTTTCCGGGTACTATTTTCTCGGTCGACACGCATCATTCAAAAGTAGCCAAAGCCGCTATTGACTGTGGCGCCGGGATTATCAACGACATCTTTGGGGGTAGGTTTGATGAAAAGATCATCAAAGTTGTGGCCAGGGCAAATATACCTTATATCCTTATGCACATGCAGGGTGTTCCGGGAGATATGCAGATAAACCCGCATTACAAGGATGTCCTGACGGAAGTAAAAGAATTTTTCAGCCAGCAACTAGTAAAATTTCCCAAAAATCATCACCAGGTCATTCTTGATCCGGGATTTGGTTTTGGGAAAAGTGTAGAACACAACTACCAGTTGCTGATGCATCTCGATTCATTCAGGGAATTCGGATTCCCGGTGATGGCAGGGATGTCAAGGAAATCGATGATCAACCGGGTGCTGCATATCCAGCCAAAAGATGCACTCAACGGCTCGACCGTATTAAACACCATCGCACTGATGAAAGGCGCCAGTATCCTGAGGGTTCATGATGTCAGAGAGGCGATGGAAGCCATCATGCTGGTGGAAACGCTGAACTCCTGAAAAAGCCATCCAGGCATCCCTGCTTATTCTGTGTCCGGGGAATTCTGATTTTTTAATTACTTTTGCCGGGTCTTTTCAATTTTCAGGTTTACATTGATCTCATTATTCCTCACCGGTCTCTTTAAAATTTCCATCATCGACATTGTCGACGTCATTCTATTTGCTTTCCTGCTTTACGAAGTTTATAACCTGGTTAAAGGAACAGCTGCCATCCGCATCTTCATTGGTATCATTGCAGTTTACCTGATCTACAGGATCGTAAGGGCACTCCAGATGGAGCTGCTGAGCGAGATTCTTGGTCAGTTCATCAGCGTCGGATTCATTGCCCTGATCGTGGTGTTTCAACCCGAGATCCGCCAGTTTTTACTGATGGTTGGCAATACCCGGATTATAAAGACCTCACGGAAGCGTCTGCTTTTCTGGAAATTCAAGATCGAAAACCCGCTGAACCTGCACATCGATACGATTGTAAAGGCATGCAAAAAGATGGCTGATACAAAGACCGGTGCCCTGATCGTGATTTCACGGTTGAATGAACTGGAGGCCTACATCGAGACCGGCCAGATCGTAGATGCAAAGATCTCTGAATTTCTTTTAGAAACGATTTTCTTCAAGAACAGCCCGCTGCATGACGGAGCCGTGATCATTTCCGGGGGAACGATCCGTGCTGCCCGCTGTATCATGCCGCTGAGCAGCAACCCTTCAATTCCTGCACACTGCGGATTGCGGCACAGGGCTGCAGTCGGGATCACTGAAAAGTCAGATTCCATTGCAATCATCGTCTCCGAAGAACGCGGAACCATCAGCTACTGTGTGGATGGGAAATTATCCATTGATGTCACTCCTTCGGAACTTTCGAAATTGCTAGAGGATATTGAGAAGGAATCGACACAGGGGACTGCCTGAATTCGGAAAATCTGAGAAGGCTTACAATCTACCACCCTATTTCTTCCTCTTCTTTATGTTTTTGCCCTTCACTGCGGCGATTGAGTCTGCAATGCGGAGACTTTCAACCTTTTTCTTTTCTTCGAATTCGCGGACCAGCTGTTCGGGTGTTTTCCCGATATTCATAAGTGCAGCACGCGCATCCTTTACGAATTCGTTGTCGGGATATTTTTCAATGAAAAGCAGGTATGTTTCCTTGGCCTTGTCATAATTGGCCATGATGTTTTCATAGATATATGCTTTGAAAAACATGCAAACGGCAGCTTTGGGCTTGTCGGGATAGTCCTTCATGAACTGTTCATACAATGCCAGCGATTTTTTGCCATTGCCCAGTGTCATTGCAAGCCCGGCCGCCTGGAAAAGGTATTTCGGAGCGAGAGAATCCTTGGGATAGCGCTTAACAAATTGTTCATACATCAGCAGCAAGCTGTCTGCCCTTGGTTTGTTAAAGTTCATGGACTGACCCGAGTAGAGCTGTTTCTCAAGTGCGGCAATGTTTTTTTCGGTTTTGACTTTGGAAGGTCCGCAGGCCGAAACGGAAATCAGGATAACTGTGATGAAGAGGCTAAGTTTCTTATTCATAAATTTTGGTTTGTTCAGATCAGGTGATATTTATTTACGTCCTTTTTTCTGCATCGGGAAGATCATCTTATAAAATGTATCCACATTCCCTTTGGAAATATCGGTCAATCTACCTTTGATCACCATTCTTTTGAGCGGATTCATGCGGTCGACAAACAGGATTCCTTCCAGGTGATCATATTCATGCTGAAGCACACGGGCAAGAATTCCCTCAAATTGTTCATCATGCGGCTGGAATTCCTCATCGACCCAACGGACGCGGATGATGGGCTTGCGCATGATATCCTGGCGGAGGCCCGGGAAACTGAGGCACCCTTCATTGAACGACCACTCCTCCCCTTCTTCCTGGTATATTTTTGGATTGATGAAGACCTTTTTGAAATCGGCCGTTTCCGGATGTTTATCTGCAAATGCCGATGCATCGATGGTGATCAGGCGGATCGGCTGGTTTACCTGAGGCGCTGCCAGGCCAACTCCATCCGATTGATACATGGTTTCAAACATGTTCTCGATGAAGGTCTTCAGATCGGGATGAGAAGAATCTATCTCTTTCGCGACTTTTCTTAGAGTCGGGTGCCCATAAGCCAGAACTGGTAATATCATTTTGTCAATTCAGAATTTAGAATGCAGAATTCAGAAATTAAATACACTTAAAACATGAGTTGGAGGGCTTCATTTTATACAGATCATTTTAAGAACTTATCCCTTCATAGATAGTTTTTCCATATAGGATTGCAAAATGATCGTTGCGCTTACGGTATCAACAAGTGATTTATCCTGCCTTGTTTTCCTGTTCACACCCGTGTCGCGGATCGCCTGCACTGCCATGCGCGATGTAAAACGTTCATCCATCCGTTCGACAGGTATCCCGGGAAATTCGGTTTTCAGCCTGCGAATAAAAGGTTCGATGAATTTTGCTGATTCAGAGGGTGTATTATTCATCTGTCGCGGTTCACCGACCACGAAACAATCTATTTCATTTTTCGCGACATAGTCCTTAAGAAAATCCATCAATTCAGCAGCAGGAACGGTTGTCAGTGAAGTTGCAATGATCTGCAATTCATCCGTAACGGCGAGACCGATTCTCTTTTGTCCGTAATCGATGGCAATAATTCTTCCCATAAGCAAAAAGCTGTGCAAAGGTACAAAAATAGGAAATGAAACTTCTGACAAAGCATCACATCTTATTAATGGCTAAGGATTATCTGCCAATTTGCCAGGGCGAAGGATCAGTATACGATCAGTATACGATCAGTATACGATCCCTAAAGGATCCACCAAAAGAAACATGACGGTATCATGAAAAAATGACAGCCATGCTGAGCGGCATTTCAAATGCCGCTTAGCTTCAGGAAGAGAATATATTGGGACTGGTTTGATTTTTTCAATTAATTTTGAACTGTTCTAATTTATTCATCTCATGGATGAGAATGCAAAGAAATTAATTGAACAGGCCTGGGATCAGCGGGAACTGCTGAAGGAGCCGGCTGTCCGGAATGCGATCCTGCTGACCATTGAAGCGCTTGACCAGGGAAAGATCAGGGTGGCAGAGCCTGACGGTAAGGAATGGATCACGAACGAATGGATCAAAAAGGCTGTGATCCTTTATTTCCTGATCCGGGAGCTGCAGGTCATTGAGACCGGTCCATTTGAATTTCATGATAAGATCCCGTTAAAGAAAGGCTATGAAAAGCTGGGTGTCCGGGTTGTTCCGCATGCAATCGCAAGATATGGTTCATTCATCGGATCCGGGGTCATCCTTATGCCATCGTATGTGAATATCGGTGCTTATGTTGACAGCGGGACGATGGTGGATACCTGGGCAACTGTTGGGTCCTGTGCACAGATAGGAAAGAATGTGCACCTGAGTGGTGGTGTTGGTATTGGTGGTGTGCTGGAACCTGTGCAGGCAGCACCTGTGATTGTTGAAGATGACTGCTTTATCGGCTCCCGGTGCATTATTGTGGAAGGTGTGCGTGTTGAACACGAAGCCGTGCTCGGGGCAAATGTCGTACTGACAAAATCCACACGGATCATTGATGTTTCGGGTCCGGAACCGGTAGAATTCCAGGGGATCATTCCGGCACGATCGGTCGTTATTCCCGGTTCATTTCCAAAGAAATTTCCATCAGGAGAATATAATGTAGCCTGTGCGCTGATCATCGGGAAGCGGAAGGAATCGACCAACCTGAAGACTTCTCTGAACCAGGCATTACGGGAGTTTAATGTTCCGGTTTAATTTCACCCCAACAGGTACACTAAGGCACCATTGAAAAAAATCCTTGTCATACAAACAGCGTCCATCGGGGATGTGATCCTGGCCACACCGGTAATCGAAAAACTGCATCACTTTTACCCTGATGCAAAAATTGACCTGCTGGTGAAGAATGGTATGACAGGCTTATTTACCGGTCACCCGTTTATCCATGAAATTCTTGCCTGGGATAAATCATCAGCAAAATACCGGAACTTCTTCCACATCCTCAGGAATGTCAGAAGAAATGGATATGATGCCGTAATCAATCTTCAGCGGTTTGCCATGACCGGGATTCTCACAGCCTGTTCAGGTGCCGGAATGCGGATCGGATTTTCCAAAAACCCGTTATCCTTTTTCTTTACACAAAAGATCCCGCACGAGATAAAAGAAGGAGTGCATGAAATTGAGAGAAATCTCAGGCTGATTGAAAGTATCACAAGCCCCGGCAGTTTCATGCCAAAACTCTATCCTTCTTCCAACGACATTGAACACACGAAACAATATAAGACCGGCCGGTATATCACGATTTCGCCTGCATCGTTATGGTTTACCAAACAATTTCCCGCTCAGAAATGGGAAGAACTGATCATGAAAACAGATCCATCTGTAACTATCTACCTGCTGGGATCAAAAGCTGATGGTGTCCTTTGTGAAGATATCCGCATGAGATCAAACCCCGAAATTGTTGTCAACCTTGCAGGTTCTCTTTCCTTCCTGGAATCAGCCGGTCTCATGAAAGATGCTGTCATGAATTTCACCAATGATTCAGCACCAATGCACCTTGCATCGGCTGTCAATGCACCGGTCACCGTCATCTACTGCTCAACTGTTCCATCGTTCGGATTTGGCCCGCTTTCGGATGATTCTGCCATCATTGAAACACGCGAAAAACTGGATTGCCGTCCCTGTGGTCTTCATGGTTACAATACCTGTCCTGAAAAACATTTCCGCTGTGCCCTGACAATTGATGCAGATCAGCTGACTTCCAGGGTTTAACACCACAAATTCTACGGACATAGCCTGTATAACGCGTTTTTGTTGTATTTTTACATCTCATTTAGTGGATACGATTGACAATTTTTACCATGGAAAAGGAAATTAACCGGTGTATTGATGTAATGAAGAAAGGCGGCACCATTCTTTACCCTACTGATACTATCTGGGGAATCGGGTGTGATGCAACCAATGAAAAAGCCGTTGACAAAATTTACCGTTTAAAAAAGAGGATCAACATCAAGAGCCTGATTATACTTTTGGACAGCGCGGAATCAATTTCAAAATATGTTAAGACCATCCCGGCAATCGCCTGGGACCTGATGGACAGTGTTGACAAGCCGCTGACAATCATCTACCCCAACGCACAGAATCTGCCAAAGAATGTTGTCGCTGACGACAATTCCATTGCTATCCGGATCGTTAAGGAAGAGTTCTGCATCCGGTTGATCAGGAGTTTTGGAAAGCCCATTGTCTCCTCCTCTGCAAATATCTCGGGAGAACCGGCTCCCCTGGTGTTCAAATGTGTGTCAAAGGAGATCCTCAAAGGTGTGGATTACGTGGTGAACCTATACCAGGACAGGCTTCAGGAAGTCAAGCCATCCAGGATTATCAAGTTGAATGAGAATGGAGAGTTCAATATTATCAGACCATGACAGAATCGAATTTGAAGCAACTTTCAATAACTAAAGAGGATAAAAAATTCACGATCAGGAATACCGGCAAGGAAACGTTAAAAAATTGGTTTTACTTACTGACGTTGGGGCGGAGACTGGATGAAAAGGCCCCCAATTATCTCAAACAAGCTCTTGGTTGGTCATATCATGCACCATATGCCGGTCATGACGGAATTCAGCTGGCGATCGGACAGATCTTCAACCGGGAAACGGATCATCTTTTCCCCTATTACCGCGATATGCTTACTGCGATCTCTGCCGGTCTTACGGCTGAAGAGATCATCCTCAACGGCATCTCCAAAGCAGCAGATGTTGCCAGTGGCGGTCGTCACATGTCGAATCATTTCGCCAAACCCGAATGGAATATTCACAATGTTTCCTCTGCCACAGGTACGCATACACTGCATGCTGCGGGTGTTGCCAGGGCTTTGAAATATTACAATGTCAAGGGAGTTGCCATCAGTTCCCAGGGAGAATCCTCGGTTTCCGAAGGCTTTGTTTATGAGGCAATCAATGGCGCAAGCCGGGAAGAGTTGCCTGTTATATTTGTATTCCAGGACAATGGTTATGGCATTTCTGTGCCGAAGTCGGACCAGACTGCCAATCCACGTGCAGCCGATAATTTTCTTGCCTTTAAAAATCTCCGGGTGATCTATTGCAACGGAAAAGATGTTTTCAATTCCATGAATGCCATGGCAAAGGCTAAGGAGTTCGTGCTGAATGAAGGGAAACCGGTGATCGTTCATGCGAATTGCATCCGCATCGGCTCACATTCAAACAGTGATCGCCAGGAATTATACCGCAGCAAGGAAGAGCTGATGGAGGTAAAAATGCTGGATCCATTGGACAAATTCCGGAAGATCCTGCTTTTCTCTCAAAAGTTTACGGAAGAAGAACTATCAGCCATTGAGGATGAGGTGAAGCAGCTCATTTCTGTCGCGCATAAAAAAGCACTTGCCGCGCCCGATCCGTCACCTGAATCAATTTTCAATTTCGTGATCCCTGAAACACCTGTCTCAGAAAAATATCCCGATGGAATTCCTGATGGTTCGGGTCCGAAGAAGAGGATGATCGAAGCGCTGAATGAAACGTTAAAGGCAGAATTCCGGTTAAATCCTGATACCTTCATCTGGGGCCAGGATATGGCAAGCGGCGATAAAGGCGGTGTATTCAATGTCACCAAAGGCATGCAGCCGGAGTTTGGTCCGAAGAGGGTTTTCAATGCGCCCATTGCCGAGGATTACATTGTAGGAACTGCCAATGGAATGAGCCGCTTCAGCGACAAGATCCGGATCGTGATCGAAGGTGCTGAATTTGCAGATTACTTCTGGCCGGCCATGGAGCAGTTCGTTGAAATGACGCATGAATACTGGAGGACCAATGGAAAGTTCTCTCCCAATGTTACCATCCGTCTTGCATCCGGCGGTTACATCGGTGGCGGCCTTTATCATTCCCAATCCATCGAAGGAGCGCTTACGACATTCCCCGGGATCCGCATTGTTTATCCTTCATTTGCTGACGATGCAGCAGGCTTGTTGCGCAGCAGCATCCGGGCCAAAGGGCCCACCATGTACATGGAGCCCAAAGCCCTTTATAACAATCCGTCAGCCGAAGCAAATGTTCCGGATGATTTTATTGTTCCCTTCGGAAAAGCAAGGATCAGGGTACCGGGCGATATCCTTACGATCATCACCTACGGAAATACCACACACATGTGCATCCGTGTGGCAGCGAAAATTGAAAAGGAAGGTCTTGGGAAAATCGAGGTGATCGATTTGCGTTCATTGATCCCGCTGGATAAAGAGACCATCCTGGAATCGGTGAAGAAAACAGGCAAAGCGCTGGTCGTCCATGAGGATAAAGTTTTTTCAGGATTCGGTGCCGAGGTTGCAGCCATTATCCAGGCAGAAGCTTTCACTTCACTCGATGCACCGGTTGGCAGGGTTGGTGCCACTTTTACCCCGGTTGGGTTCAATCGCATTCTTGAGAATGCCATTCTTCCGAACGACGAAAAAATATACCAGGCCGTCAGGGAGATCCTGGCCTATTAAAGTATCCCCGAAACAGAGAGTTAATGAGACGATTGATTTACCTGACCCTGTTCTGTTTTGTTCTTTTCTCCTTTCAATCTTCTTTTGCCCAGAAAGAAAAGGTAAAAACCCTGACCATCAGTGGAAAAGTCACCGACCAATCAAACGGCGAAAGCCTCATCGGGGCTACAATTTACATATCTGAATTGAAAACCGGAACGGTTACCGATGTGTATGGCAACTTTTCCATTTCATTGAAACCCGGCGCATACTCTGTCGTCATCTCCTACATTGGCTATAAATCGGAACTTAAAAAAGTTGACCTGCAGGCGAACATGAACATGAACATTGAATTGCATGTCAGGCAGGAGAATCTTCCCGAAGTGGAAATTACAAGCGAGAAGGATGATAACAACATCAAGGCCGCGGAGATGAGTGTCATCAAGATGGATATGAAAACCATTGAAAAGATCCCGGCATTGTTCGGTGAAGTTGATATCATCAAAGCCATCCAGATGTTGCCGGGCGTTCAATCAGTGAGTGAAGGATCGAGTGGCTTCAGCGTCAGGGGCGGCGCTTCCGACCAGAACCTGATCCTGCTTGATGAATCTACAGTTTACAATGCTTCCCACCTGATGGGATTCTTTTCCGTCTTCAATAATGATGCTATCAAGGATGTGAAATTATACAAGGGAGATATCCCGGCAGCTTATGGCGGAAGACTTTCATCAGTTCTCGATATCCACATGAATGAAGGAAATTCAAAAGAATTTGAAGTGAATGGCGGCATCGGGCTGATCGCAAGCCGTCTTACCGTTGAAGGCCCGATCCTCAAGGATCGTTGTTCATTTATCATTTCCGGAAGAAGAACCTACGCCGACCTTTATCTTCCCTTGTCCTCCGAAAAAGCCCTCCAGAATAACAAGTTGTATTTCTATGATCTCAATGCCAAGATCAACTTCCTGATCGACGACAATAACCAGGTGTTTCTCTCCGGCTACTTTGGCAGGGATGTTTTCAAGAATCAATTCGCCGAAATGCAATGGGGCAACGGAACAGGCACCTTCCGATGGAATCATCTCTTTACAAAAAAACTGTTTGCAAATTTCTCGGTCATTTACAGCGACTACAGGTATATGCTTGGTGCCGGGGATGCAGGAGCCGCTTCTTTTGAATGGGATGCAAGTCTGCGTGACATCGGGATCAAGGTGGATCTGACGGATTACCTGAATACCAACAACACCATCAAGTTCGGCGTTTCCGCGACCTACCACATGATAGATCCCGGGCTGGCCAAGGGCGTTGGTGAATCTGTTTTTAACGCGGTCCAGGTGCCGCAGAATTATTCCCTGGAAACAGGCCTTTATGTCAGCAATGAACAGCACCTGACGAATCACCTGACTGCCAAATATGGCTTGCGTTTATCGGTGTTTCAGAACACCGGCCCGGGCACAGTATTTCATTACGATGAAAATTACAAGGCGATTGATTCGACTGTTTACCGTGCCGGAATTTTCTATAACACTTATGCCGGTCTTGAACCAAGGCTGGGATTGCTTTATGAATTTGATGAAAAATCTTCCCTGAAGGCAAGCTATGCGCGAACATACCAGTTCCTGCAGCTGGCACAAAATACAACGGTAGGAACGCCACTTGACATCTGGTTCCCGGCAAGCCCGAACATCAAGCCGCAGATCGGCGACCAGGTTGCAGTGGGTTATTTCAGGAATTTCAGGAAGAACACCATTGAAACATCGGTCGAGGTGTATTACAAATGGATGGATCATGTGATTGATTTCAAGGATTTCGCGCAACTCCTTCTCAACACGCAGATGGAGGGCGAAGTCCGCGTAGGGAAAGCCCATTCTTACGGCGCCGAGTTTTTTGTGAAACTCAATGAAAAAAAGCTGAATGGCTGGATCAGTTATACCTATTCCAGGGTTCTCAGGCAAATCCCGGGAATCAACAACGGGAATCAATACCCCGCTCCGTATGACAAGCCCAACAACCTGTCGGTGGTGCTGAATTATAAATTATCCAAACGCTGGATGGTCTCCGCGAACTGGGTCTATGCAACCGGTGCACCGGTTACATTCCCGACCGGCCGGGCCGTGATCGACGGAAAAGTGGTCGCCATTTATTCTGACCGGAACGCTTACAGGTACCAGGATTACCACAGGCTTGACCTTTCAGCCACGTTGTCATCCAAAGAAAAACCGAAAAGAAAATTCAGCTGGGATCTCAACTTCTCTGTCTACAATGCCTATAACCGGCACAATACCTGGTCGATCAACTTTACCCAGGACAACATTAACCATGATGTAACTTATGCCGAAAAGGTTTACCTGTTCGGGATCATTCCATCCATAACTTTTAATTTTCATTTCAATCATGAGTAAGAAAATATTGTACCTGCTCGCCCTGCTGTCATTGCTCATCGCTGCATGTACAGAGAAGATTGACCTGAAGCTCGATGAGACTTACACCCGGCTGGTTGTCGACGGATACATCAAGACTGACACCCAGCAATACAAAGTCAACCTGACCAAAACCTCGGATTATTTTGCAAATGTTCCATCTCCAAGGGTTGTCAATGCTGCGGTTTCAATATCTGATGGCACCACCGTCTTCCCATTGACCGAAACCATTCCCGGGACATCCGGTGTTTATGTGACAAATGATAATTTTGCAGGGATCGTCGGTCGTGAATACAAACTCAGTATTCATTTGGCCGAAGCCATCAATGGAAAAAGTGATTATTCAGCTTCCTGCAAACTGCTGCGCGATACAAAGCTGGATTCTATTGAAACGATTTTTGAGCCAAACATTGGCAAGGAAGGGATCTGGGAGATCAAGATCTACGCCCAGGATCCTCCGGGAAAAAATTATTACCTGCTGAATCTTTATCACAACGGGATTCTATGGTCGGATTCTATTGACAAAGTTGTGGTTTCCGACAATCAATTGTTCGAGGGAAATTATATCAGGGGTTTGAAAGCTTTCTTTATTGACAACTCCAGGTCATACCAGACCCTTTATGTAAATGACACCATCATGATGGAGCTTTCGGCAATTACCAAAGAGTATTTTGATTTCATCAACCAGGTTAAACAATCAGGATTTAACATCCCGTTCTTTACCGGCCCGCCTGCCAATGTGGTCGGGAATATTGACAACGGCGCTGTTGGTTTTTTTGCAGCCTATTCAAGCAGTTATGCAAAGACCAGGGTAACAAGGTAAAACACATATTAAAAAGGAAGTCATGAAAAAAAAGTTACAAACCGCTTTTGCGCTGATCTTCGGATTCATCATTTGTTTCGGAATTTCAGGATTTACACAGGACCATGCTCTGCTCACCAGAGTTGCCGGAAGCTGGTCAGGTGCGTTGAAAGTGCAGGGCATCGAGCTGACGCTGGTTTTCAATATTTCATTGAATGACCACGACAGTATCACCGTTACCATTGACAGTCCTGACCAGGGAGCCAAAGGACTTTCTACGAGCAGTGTAGTGATCACGAAAGACTCGCTGATCGTAAAGTCAAAAGCGCTGAAAGGCTCATTCCGCGGGGCATTCAATGCCGATCTTTCACTTGCCACCGGTACCTGGAAACAATCGGGAATGACCTTTCCGCTGGAGATGAAGCATCTCGAAAAAAAGTTTTCCAGGAGCCGCCCGCAGGAGCCTCAGCCACCTTTTCCTTACAAGGAGAGCGAAGTCATTTTCAAAAATCACGATGCAGGAAATTCACTGGCCGGAACACTGACCATGCCCGGTGACAATGGCAATTGGCCTGCTGCAATTCTGATCACCGGTTCCGGGCCACAGAACCGCGATGAAGAACTGCTGGGGCATAAACCGTTTCTTGTGCTCTCTGATTACCTGGCCCGTCACGGGATTGCCGTACTTCGCTATGACGACCGGGGCATCGGGAAATCCAACGGGGATTTTAAATCTGCAACTACCGCTGATTTTGCTACAGATGTTTCTGCAGCTATTGATTTTCTCAAGACCCAGAAAGGCATTGACACAATGCACATCGGGCTGATCGGCCACAGCGAAGGCGGGATGATTGCCCCCATGGTTGCTTCGAAAAGAAAAGATGTCGGGTTCATCGTGCTGATGGCTGGTCCCGGCATTACCGGTGAACAGATCCTGGTGCTTCAGAGTGCATTGCTGGCAAAAGCTGACAGTGCCAGTGAAAAAGACATTGCCAGGGTAAAAAAATTAAATGGAGAAGTCTATGCTATCCTGAAAAAATATCCTGACAATGATGTTGCTGCTGAAAAAATCAGGAAAGTGATCCATGATTACAATTCGAAGCTGCCTGCCGGGAAAAATGAAGACCGGTTAAGTGATAAAGATATTGATGTCCAGATTGAATCCGTTACATCGCCCTGGTTCCGGTATTTCCTTACCTGTAACCCGGCCGATTATCTCACGAAGGTAAAATGCCCGCTGCTTGCCCTCAACGGCTCACTTGATATGCAGGTGCCTCCGAAGGAGAATCTCCAGGCAATTGAAAAGGCCATGATCTTTGGAGGAAACTCGCATTATGCCGTGGAAGAGATCCCGGGTGTCAATCATCTCTTCCAGACTGCGAAAACCGGTGCTCCTTCCGAGTATTCCAGGATAGAAGAAACCATCGCTCCAGCCGTACTCGAAAAAATTGCCAACTGGATACTGCAGGCCGTCAAATAAAAAAACCGGGAGATCCGAAACAGAAAAGTCCCAGATTACCCGGCTCTTTTAAAGCGAAGGTGATCTCTTAGTGAATCACATTCATGATCCTTGTATCAAGCACCCTGCCATTGCTGAGTAACCGGTACAGGTAACTTCCGGCTTTCAGTGAAGTCGTATTAAGCTGGATTTGTGTTGTACCTTCTTCAATCCTCTCAGAACTCAGGATTCTTCCGGTAAGATCGATGATCTCAAGCGTCATTCCATTCACAGGTTGATTTACTGTGACAGTGGTCAAGCCATTGGTGGGGTTTGGATAATTCTGCCCGAGGTATGACTGCCTTGCAGATGTATGAGAGACGATCCCGGCAGTTGATCCGCCGAACCAGTCGTGGGAATTCTTGATAATTGCCTGACGGGTATTCGTGTCATAAACCTGCTCAAGGCTTGGTGAAAGATAAACGATCTTCCATGTTCCGTTTGTAGCCCTGACGCCTGAAATTTTTCCACCAACCTTATCATAGTAGAATGCATTTGATCCGATACCGATGGCTTTGATCTCATCGGGGAAGAAATTGCTCCCGCCATAAGCGTTAAAGAGTTTCGATTTGGTAAGAAGACCGAAGACTGAGTCGGAAGGTTCAGGAACCAGTGTATCATCAGTTGCCACTCCATCAGTCAGCCACTGGGCATTCAGGATGTTCGTGTAGAATGCCTTTGTATTTGTCGTCGAGTGACCGCCATTTGCTTCAGTTGTCCAGGTATCCCAGCCAATGTCCTGGCCCGAAAGGAACAGGTTCTTGCCCAGGTTCAACTCAGATGTGAAAAGCGCAACAGAAGCATCCGTTAATGCCGGGAATGACCAGCCGACATTGAAGTAATAGTTATATACGCCACCAAGACAACCGAACTGCTTTGCCTTTGTGAGTGCGCCCAGTCGTGTGACGGCGTAATAATCGCTGCCGGCCAGTACCAGGCCTTTTTCATAGTTTGCCTGGTAAGTGGCCGGTGATGTTGATGAGCCATCTCCCCACGAACCTTCATTATTTACGATCAGTTCATAGATCCCCGAGATGATATAGGCATTCAGTGTTTGCGGGTCATAATCTATTGAACCAACTTCTGCCATCGAGAGCGTATAATTTCCCATGGCCTTGGATGATCCGATGTCAACATTCATCTCCATATCCCTGGTTGAATTTGCAGGAATGGTGATTACCGTGGAGTCATTGTATGTTGTTGCATCGATTACGAATGAAGTCCCCCAATCCGCTGGCTGATCACTCAGAACTTTGATTTTAAAGCTTACCGGCGTGGATCTCATGTTAACCAGCTGGTAATGGAATGATTTTGCCCCGCCGGGAGTTCCTTTGTAAAAGCATGCATCCAGTGGTACAAGTTCCCAACCCGGGGCAATTGAAGATCCGGTATTGATAACTTCCTTGGTGGTTTCGTTCTGGATCCAGGCATTGGTATAAATCTGGGTAGTATCCCAGTTAGCCATATCGAGCGTATAGTTGTAAGTGAACACAACGGAATCTCCGATTACAGCAGGGGCATAAGTATCTCCTGTAGAATTCGGCAGCGTTTTCCTGAATACATCCGGGAAATCTTTTTCACCATTGGTTCCCGGGGGCGAAGTATAATGTTTCCATTTTTCACAAACCGCGGCGCGAATCTTATAGTTTGCCGAAGGGATCGTATCCAGTGTGAAAACGGTTATCCGAACGGTCCTTGAAACGCCATTTGATGTTTCTTTAACGGCCACCCTGATCGGGGAAGGATCGGTTGAAACATCGTTCAGCATGTTCTGGGAGATTCCAGCAGGACCGCCATGATAAATATTGCCTTCCATGAGGCAATCAGGCACTCCGGAAACACCGTAATAGGTGACCCGTGCGGCAACTTCCGTGGGGTTATACGCGTTCATCGGGTCCACTCCGGGCCATGAAGTGTGGTAGGCAATATGATTCACGCTTCCCCGGTTTACATCAAGCACAGCCTGGAGAAAAGGATTTTGCTGGGCACATGGAGAGCAGCTTGCCTGCGTGAAATGTTCAATGAGAACAAATCTCCTTGCCTGGGCAAAGGTTTGATCTGAGATTCCCAGGAGAATAGCTACCAGGGAAATGAGTAAAATTTTTTTCATGAGATTTGATTTAAGGTTGATGATCATCTACAAAAATAGAGTTATTTGTCTAATCTGTATGGATACATTGCAAATAAAAAATAATCCATATATTTGATTACTCAATACTAACAAATCCTTCAAAACCATTCATTTTCAATTTTCGAAATGGACTGTTCATTAAATGCAATTTCCCCGGTTGACGGACGGTACCGGAAGACTACAGAAAAATTGTCAAATTATTTTTCGGAGGCAGCAATTATCCGCTACCGTGTGCTTGTAGAGGTTGAATATTTTATCGCGCTTTGCAGGATCCCGCTTCCCCAACTCAAACGGGTTTCACAGGAAGTGTTTCCTGAGCTGCGGGAATTGTACCAGAAATTTTCCGAACATGATGCCATGCGCATCAAGGAGATCGAAAAGACGACCAACCATGATGTGAAAGCCGTCGAATATTTCGTGCGGGAGAAATTTGAGGAGATGCAGCTTGGACAGTTCAGGGAGTTTATTCATTTCGGGCTGACTTCGCAGGACATCAACAACACGGCTTTCCCCATTGCACTGAAGCAGGGATTCCTGGAGGTTTACAAGCCCTTGCTTGACCAGCTCCTGGCCATCCTTGAATCCCGGAGCCGGGAGTGGAAAAAGATCCCGATGCTTGCACATACGCACGGGCAACCTGCATCACCCACGACTGTAGGAAAAGAACTGTTCGTTTTTGCGGAGCGGCTCAGGAAGCAGGTCAACCTCCTGGAAAGCATTCCATCTTCCGCAAAATTCGGTGGTGCCACAGGAAACCTGAATGCACACCATGTTGCTTATCCCAGGATCAACTGGGTGCAGTTTGCCGATGATTTTGTTGGACAGACGCTGGGCCTGGCACGTTCAGCAACGACCACACAAATTGAACACTACGACAACCTGGCGGCGTTTTTCGATAACCTGAAACGGATCAATACAATCCTCATCGATCTTTGCCGCGACCTGTGGACGTACATCTCCATGGATTATTTTAAACAGAAGGTTAAAAAGAGCGAAGTCGGGTCATCGGCCATGCCGCATAAAGTCAATCCCATTGACTTTGAGAACGCCGAAGGAAACCTGGGCCTGGCCAATGCCATCTTTGAACATCTGTCGGCCAAATTGCCCATATCAAGACTCCAGCGCGACCTCACCGATTCTACCGTGATGCGGAATATCGGCGTGCCATTGGCTCATTCTGTGGTCGCCTTTCATTCCATCATCAAAGGAATGGATAAACTGATCCTGCATGAAGAGAAACTGGAGCAGGACCTGGATGCTAACTGGGCTGTCGTTTCCGAAGCCATCCAGACCATTTTGCGGAGAGAAAATTATCCCGATCCATACGAGGCATTAAAGGACCTGACACGCGGAAAGCAGGGTATCACAAAACAAGTTTTGGTGAAATTCATCAACGGGTTAAAAGTCTCCGATAAGGTGAAAAATGAACTCAAAAAAATAACCCCGCACAATTATACCGGTATTATCTCCTTCTGATTGGTTCTGCAATTCAGCAGATCAATCGCTACATAAAAGTCTTTCATGAAAGTCAGTGGTTTTACATTTATCCGGAATGCCATAAAGTACGACTACCCTGTTGTTGAATCCATCTGTTCGATCCTGCCTCTCTGTGATGAATTTATTGTTGCGGTTGGCAATTCAGATGACGGAACACGCAAGCTTATTGAGTCGATCGGCTCTTCAAAGATCAGGATCATTGATACCACGTGGGATGAGTCGAAACGTGAAGGTGGTGCAGTGCTGGCTGATGAAACCAACAAAGCCATGAATGCCATTTCTCCCGACAGCACCTGGGCATTTTACATGCAGGCTGATGAAGTGGTGCACGAGGATTCGCTGGGGATCCTTAAGGCTGCGATGGAACGATGGCAGGACAATCGAGAAGTGGAAGGATTGTTGCTCAGGTACCTGCATTTCTATGGCTCTTATGATTATATAGGGAATTCAAGGCGATGGTACCGGAATGAAGTCAGGATCATCCGGAATGACCGGCAGATCAGGTCGTATAAAGATGCACAGGGTTTCAGGAAAAACGGAAAACCTCTTCAGGTGAAATCCTCCGGTGCAGCAATTCATCATTACGGATGGGTCAAACCACCTGAATTTCAAAAGTCGAAACTGAAATATTTTCACACCCTGTGGCATGATGAAGCCTGGCTCAGGAGGCATAAATCAAGCATTGAAGGATTTGACTATTCAGGCATCGATTCCCTTGCACGGTTCACCGGGACGCATCCGGAAGTAATGAAAGACAGAATTGACGGGAAAAACTGGGAATTTGACTTTGATCCGGCAAAAAAGAAACTGTCACTTAAAATTCTTCTCCTGCACTTTATTGAAGAAAAGACTGGTTACAGGATCGGGGAGTATAAAAATTATAAAATTGTTTAAAAGGCGTTAAAATCTTCAGTCAATTCTGTACTTCCGTTATCTTTTCTTATTTTTGTAAAAAATTTATTTATGGATCTCAGTAAAATCTTATCAATCTCCGGAAAAAGCGGTTTATTCAAAGTTGTTTCACAACTTAAAAGTGCAGTGCTGGTTGAATCGCTGGCTGATAAAAAGAGGTTTCCGGCATTTGCTCATGACAAGATCAGCTCGATGGAAGAAATTGCTGTTTTCACCACCGGGGAAGATAAACCACTGAAAGATATTTTAAAAGCCATTTTTGAGAAGCAGGAAGGAAAGCCTACGCTGGACCCGAAATCAGGAGACAAAGAAATAAAAGAGTTTTTCCTCCAGATGGTTCCTGATTATGACCAGGATCGTGTTTATATCTCTGATATCCGGAAGATCCTTGCATGGTATAATATCCTGCTGGCGAACGAACTGCTTGATTTTACTGAGAAGCCAGAGGAAGCCCCGGCAGAGGAAGATTCCCAGGATGAAGGTACACCAAAGAAAAAAGCCCCAAAACAGGCCAGGGAAGTCGTCGCCAAGCCAGCCAGGAAAACAGGACCTGCAAAGAGCGCCCCCAAAGGAGCATCAGCGGCGCCCAGGAAGCGTAAAACAGGTGAATAGACCAGCCTGATGCTGACCTGAAAAAATAAAACCAATCTCATTTGACGCTTTGCGGATGATATCAAAAAAAGTTGTAGAAGGCCTCAAGGTTGTCAGGAATACAAAACTGAATCCGCGCCATTTTTTACTCGAACTCCTTGCCAACAGGGAATTGCCGGAATTATTCCCGGGCCAGTTCGCGCAGGTGCTTGTGGAAAAATCGACGTCAACATTCCTTCGCCGTCCTTTTTCTATCCATTCCGTTAACTACGGGGAAAACACGTTCAACCTTCTTGTACAGATCAAGGGAGACGGAACGCGGCAGCTGAGTCACCTGAACGCCGGCGAAAAATTAAACCTGATCTATCCCCTGGGAAACTCATTCTCGTTGCCGGCTAACAAGGAAGTTCTGCTGGCAGGAGGCGGATGCGGGGTTGCCCCTTTGTTATTCCTTGCCCAATACCTGGATAAAAAAGCCTACAAACCCACGATCCTTACCGGCTGGAAATCGAACAAAGACATTTTCGAGATGGAGGAATACCAGCAATACGGAAAGGTTCTCATCACAACGGAAGATGGCTCCGAAGGCGAAAAAGGTTTGGTTACCGATCATTCCATTTTCAAAAACCCTGATCACAAATATCATTTCATCTATAGCTGCGGGCCAGATCCGATGATGCGGTCGGTTGCTAAAATTGCAAAATCAAAAGGTGTTGGCTGCGAAGTCTCACTGGAAAACACCATGGCCTGCGGGTTTGGTGTCTGCCTTTGCTGTGTGACGCCTACAATCCACGGTAACCAGCGGGTTTGCATGGAAGGACCTGTTTTTAAAACATCCGAACTGGGATGGTAAAATCAAGCGATAATGGTTGATCTTTCAGTAAATATAGCAAACCTCAGACTAAAGAATCCTGTTCTTACAGCTTCAGGTACGTTTGGCTATGGTGAGGAATACCTTGATTTTATTGATCTAAGCAAACTGGGAGGAATTGTTGTAAAAGCGGTAACTGCCAAAAACCGCGACGGGAATTCCTATCCACGCATGGCCGAGACACCCCTGGGTATGCTTAATTCTGTCGGCCTGCAAAACAAGGGAGTGGATCATTTCATCCGGGAGATATATCCTGTAATCAAAGATTTTGATACAGCCGTGATTGTCAATGTATCCGGATCGACGATCCAGGAGTATGTTGAGGTTGCGGAGAAACTCAACGAACTGGCAAACATCCCGGCGATTGAACTGAATATTTCATGCCCCAATGTAAAACAGGGCGGAATGGCTTTTGGCACTTCGCCGGTCTCGGCTACAGAAGTGACCCGTGCCGTCAGGATGGTATACAAGAAAGACCTGATCGTCAAGCTTTCGCCGAATGTCACCAGCATTACCGAAATTGCAAAAGCCGTGGCGGATGGTGGTGCCGATGTAATCTCGCTGATCAATACATTGCTGGGAATGGCGATAGATGCGGAAACCAGGAAGCCAATCCTTTCTACCATCACCGGCGGACTTTCCGGTCCTGCGATAAAACCTGTGGCATTGCGCATGGTCTGGCAGGTTTCGCAGGCAGTGAACCTGCCGATCATCGGGATTGGCGGGATCATGAATGCGATTGACGCGATTGAGTTCCTCCTTGCCGGTGCTTCAGCCGTCCAGGTCGGAACTGCCAATTTTATCGATCCTGCTGTGACTGTAAAAATCATTGAAGGATTGGAAATCTACCTGCGATATCATAAAATGTCATCCGTGAAAGAGCTTATTGGCGGCATGCAAAGCTCCTAAGCACTACAAAATATTCACTTCAGTTTCAAGGCTGATCCCGAATTTATTCCTGACATCTGCCTGGATCAATTCTGCCAGGTCAAGTATTTCCCTTCCGCTTGCAGAATGATAATTGACCAGGACCAACGGCTGATTCGGATGAACACCAGCATCACCTTTCCGGTAGCCTTTCCATCCGCATTGCTCGATCAGCCATGCAGCTGCTACTTTTACTGAGTTTCCCTGCGGATAAGAAACGACAGCCGGGAATTTTTCCTTCAGCAGTGAGAACTTGTCTGCAGGAATAACAGGGTTCTTAAAAAAGCTTCCGGAATTACCGATTTCGGCTGGATCCGGCAGCTTCCTGCGACGAATGGCACAAACGGCGTCCCTGATGGATTTGATACCCGGTGAAATGATGTGAGTTTTCAGAAGTTCTTCCCTGATATCTTTATAATCCAGATGTAATAAAGGTTTCCGGCTGAGCCTGAAGGTAACGCTCAGGATAATGTAACGGTTCCGGGATTTCTTGAAAACACTGTCCCTGTACCCAAATTCACATTCAGCATTTTTAAACAGGTGAACCTTTTGTGCAGTTCTGTCGTAAGCCTCGACTTCCTCAACCACCTCGCGGATCTCAACACCGTAGGCGCCGATGTTCTGAACCGGCCCCGTACCGACATTCCCGGGAATGAGTGATAGATTCTCAAGGCCGCCCCAGCCGTTCTGAACGCAATACTCCACGAATTCATCCCAGTTTTCACCCGCTTGTGCATTGATGATAATTTCGTCACCCGGATCCTGGATGATCTTCACTCCTTTCGTGGAGATCTTCACAATGGTTCCTTCATAATCTTTGGTAAACAAAAGATTGCTGCCGCCACCCAGCAGAAGAAACGGTTTCTTCTCCTGATCCAGCGATTTGATCAGCCGAAGAAGTTCCTCTTTCGTACTGACTTCTGCAAAGTGCCTCCCTGTTGCCTCCACACCGAACGTGTTATAAGATTTAAGGGATATATTTTCCAGGATCTTCATACCATTCTGAATTCGATCCAAAAGTAGTTGAAATGCCTGTATCTTCGAAAGGATTTTTATTTTCGTTACTTTTGCTTTTTACCAAATTCGGTTTCTTGAAAAAACGGATCATCGTTTCTGTAACCAATGACCTTACCAGCGACAAACGCGTCGACCGGGTATGCTGCACACTGGTTAAGATGGGATTTGATGTTTTATTGGTGGGGCGCGCCAGGAATGAAAGCCTGCCGCTGATCAAAAGAGATTACCGGACGAAGAGAATGTCGCTCCTGTTCTGCAAGGGAGCAAAATTTTATGCAGAATACAACATCCGGTTATTCTTTTTCCTTCTCTTTCATAAAGCCCATCTCCTGGTCTCCAATGATCTTGACACGTTACCCGCCGGTTACATGGCTTCCCGCTTAAAGAAAACCGGGCTGGTCCATGATTGTCATGAATATTTCCGCGGTGTACCTGAGCTGAACGGGAGATCATTCCCTTCCCGGGTATGGAAACGCATTGAAGACCGGATCTTCCCGAAGCTTAAAGCGGTATATGCAGTGAATGATTCAATTGCCCGGATTTATCATGAGGAATACGGAAACGAAATTACCGTTATACGTAATGTTCCATTCAGAACAAATAAAATTGTCGCCCAAGAACATTCGTTATTGAATGTTCCGAAGGATACGAAGATTCTTCTTTACCAGGGTTCAGTGAATATCGACCGCGGACTGGAAGAGGCGATTGCTGCCATGAAATTTGTAAAGACAAAAGCTGTCCTGGTAATCATCGGAACCGGCGATGTTTTCAGCAATCTCAAACAGCTTGCCGTCAGCCAGGGTGTTTCTGAAAAAATCATTTTCACCGGTGAAATTCCATTCCAGGATCTGTCAAAGTACACGGTTCAGGCCGATCTCGGTTTATCGATTGAAAAAGATGTCAGCCTGAATTATCATTATTGCCTGCCCAATAAATTCCTGGATTACATCCAGGCACGGGTTCCTGTGCTGGTATCTCCATTGCCTGAGATGCAGGCCATTGTTGATAAATACAAGATCGGCGAAACGATCGATAATCACGATCCTGGATACATTGCTGCAAAATTTGATTCGATGCTGACCAATGAGAAGCAACTCACAACTTACCGTGCAAACCTTGAACTTGCTGCAGCCGAGCTTTGCTGGGAAAAAGAAGAGCCAAAACTGATGAATATCTTCAATCCCTATGTCTGAACTACACCTGCATATTGTTTCCTTCGACATTCCATATCCCCCGAATTACGGAGGCGTGATTGATGTTTTCTACAAGATTAAAGCGTTGCATGCCGCGGGCGTGAAAGTTCACTTGCATTGTTTTGAATACCATCGTGAACCGGCAAAGGAGTTGGATGAACTTTGCGAAGTAGTGCATTATTATCCGCGTAAGACAGGTGTTGTTGCTGCACTTAGCTGGAAACCATACATCGTCTTCGGGAGAAGATCAGACGAACTCCTGAAAACGCTTTGCAGGGACGATTTTCCCATCCTCTTTGAAGGATTGCACTCCTGTTACTACCTGTCGCATCCTTCGTTAAAAAACAGGATCAAGATCTATCGCGAAAGCAACATCGAACATCATTACTATTTCCACCTTTCGAAAGTGGAAAAGAATTTTTTCAAAAAGATCTATTTCATTTTTTCCGGGATCAAACTGCGGTCATTCCAGAAGATCCTCAGCTATTCGGACCTGATGCTGACAGTCTCAAAGGAGGACCAGCAATACCTTCAAAATCGTTTCCCTGCAAATCGTGTGGAATATGTTCCGAGTTTTCACCATGATGACGATATCCATATCCTTCCCGGCAAAGGAGATTTTGCTTTGTATCACGGGAACCTTGGTGTCGGTGAGAATTTCAGGGCCGCTGAACACCTGGTCCGCCATGTCTTTGAGGATTCAGCCGTGAAACTTGTCGTTGCGGGATTAAATCCCCCGGATGACCTGGTTGAACTGGTTGCAAAACATGAGAACATTTCGCTGGTCTCCAATCCTACGGATGAAGAGATGTTCAGGCTCATCCGTGCAGCCCAGGTGAACATCCTGATCACATTCCAGGCCACCGGGTTGAAGCTCAAACTCCTGAATGCCCTGTTCAACGGGAGGTATTGCCTGGTTAACCGGGAGATGATCGCGGGGACACTGCTGGGGGATCTTTGCGAAATCGGCATCAATGATGAGGAACTCAGGCAAAAAACTGAAGTGTTGATGCGCTGCTCTTTTTTGGAGGATCAGATTTCAACGAGAAGGGAACAGCTGCTCAGGTGGCACTCAAATCATGATAATTGCAGAACCCTGATTAATTTCATATCTTTGTTATACAATTCTCCATACAATCATACAACAACCTAAACGTCAATAATATGAAAAAGATACTCATTCCCATTGACTTTAGCGGACATACGGAAATTACCTGTGCTTATGCCCTTGAAATTTCCAGGAATGAGAGCACTGAGATCCGGTTGTTCCACTCTTTTTTCGATCAGATCATATTAGCCGACAGCAGCTTCCCGGATGCGATCGACATGAGCACGATGTACAATGAGGAACTATTAAAGGAAATCTTTCATCATGCCGAACGGAACATGCTGGAGGTTAAAGAGAAACTTGAAAAGGATCTCGATCGCAAGGGGATAAACAATGTGACGGTAACCACAACGATTACCGGTGGAGAGATTGAAAATGAACTGATGGAGCTGTACAGGGATTTTCATCCTGATCTTATTGTTGTCGGTACCACCGGGATGGGAAAAAACCTGAATGTGTGGGGAAAAGTTTCAACCTTCATCATCAATCATTCGAAAGTACCGGTCCTGACTATTCCTGAGATCAGGCAATTCCTAGGTTTTAAAAAGATCATGATGGCTGCTGATCTCTCGGAGGAAAACGCAAATTCAATCCACAAGATCATTGATATCTTTAAACCCTATTCCGCTAAACTTTTCTGTGTTCATTTTTTGTCAAAAACAAAGCAGAGCGATGAGCATGACAAGATGAAACTCCTGCGTAAGATGTTCGAAGCTGAAGAGAAATCAGGGCTGATATCTTTTGAGATGAGAGAGGTTGAAGAGGACAACCAGAAAACGATTGATCAGTTTGTAAAGGATTTCGCAATTGAGGTGATCGTCTTCCAGCCTTACAAACACGGTATTTTTTACAGGTTCTTTACAAGAAATATCACTAAGAAGAACCTCTTCGCAACAAACATTCCGCTGCTTGCCATACCAGTGAATCCGGGAAAATGACGAATATGCGAATGACGAATGACGAATGAAAATCGCCAGGGGAAAAGATTACTTATGCCCGGCACCTTTTAGCAAGTAGTCTTCATAGCGGTAGATTTCCCAGTGCTGATTCACGAAGCCATTTCCTTTTGTGGCAGAAAACTCAAAATCATTTTCGAGGGTAGTCATGTGAAGATCGGGTAAACACCGTTCAAAGGTTTTTCCATAACGTTCCAGTGCTGTAATGAAATAGTAGGCCACGTCAAAACCCTGGAAGGCCAGGGCACCGGGATCTGTCTTGTACTGATCCTGGTAAGTTGCTACAAATTTTTTCACCTGGGGCTCGCCATAGTCGATAAAGTACGGAGCAATGATGTGGGTTTTCAGATTCACCAGGTAATCCACCTCGATATCTTCCAGCTTGTCCCATCTTGGCAAACCAATCAGCGTAACCTTGTATTCATTCCTCCACTCATTCAGCTTGGTGATCAGGTCAAGAACGTAGGATTTATCCTCAGAAAATACAATCATCAGGTTTTCCTTGTCTTTGGAGAACAGTCCCAGCGTTGATTCATAACCCTGGGATATCCGTGCGTCCAGTTTTTTCGAATTGCATTCCCGGAGCATTTCATCAGCAGCATCCTTTATGCTGTATGTTTTGTTGTGGATGATGATGATATTGGCATCGGAATAATTTTCTGAAAGATACTGGGCCAGCTGCGATACCTGGGTTTTTGGTGTGGGACGAACCTTGATAACTCTCGGGCTGTCTTCGATGATCTGGTCCCGTTCCGAAAGCGGGTTAATCAATGGAATCTTGTTTTTCTGAGAGAACTCTTCAACTAGATGGAAAGGCTTGTTATATAAGAATCCAATGATCAGATCCATCTTTTTCAGTTCCGGTTCTTTCAGCAGCCTTTTAATTTTTACCGTATCCTTTGTGATATCATACACATTGACCTGCAGGGAAATCCCGGATTTCTTAAGGGAATCCAGCGCAATCCTGAACCCTTCATAGAATTCAATGAACTGAAGAGGATGACAATCCTGGTTATCACTGCCAGCCAGTTCATCCACATCCATCTGGGCGACTTCATTCAGGTAAAGCGGCATCATCAGGGCGATATTGTAAGAGCCCCGTTTACTTTTCGGGATGACTTCACAAGGCAGGTTTTCTTCCGCCGGCGGAGGTGCAGGCGTCACAATCGCTGGTTCTTCCAAAACTGCTTTGGGCTGCTTCTTTGAAGGTTCGTGTGCAACAGAGTTCTTGGGAATCCGGATCTTCTGTTCAGATTTGATCCCTTCTTTTACTTCGGGATTTTCCTGGATGATATCTGTTACATCCACTCCATAAGCCTTTGAGATCATGTAAAGCGTTTGTCCGCGCTTTACCGTATGGAGGTAATATTCTTTCCCGTTCTTCTTTACAACCACGTCAGAACGCATCTGTTTGAGCCTGTCCTGCACCTGGGCCATGCCCGCGGAAACAACCAGGATAAGAAAAACCAGGAAGAGTACAATCTTCTTTTGCATCAGCAAAATATTATTCCCATTCAATGGTGGCCGGGGGTTTGGAGCTGATATCATAAACTACCCGGTTCACACCACGAACCTTGTTAATAATTTCATTGGAAACCAGTGCAAGGAATTCATGCGGAAGATAAGCCCAGTCGGCGGTCATCCCGTCCATCGAAGTGACGGCTCTCAGGCTGACAACATTCTCGTATGTCCGTTCATCGCCCATGACACCGACGGAACGAACCGGCAATAATACTGAAAAAGCCTGCCAGACCTGGTCATATAATCCAGCCGAGCGCAGGTTGCTGATAAAAATATCATCCACATCCTGCAGCAATCTTACTTTTTCCCGTGTGATATCTCCCAGGATCCTTACACCCAGCCCGGGTCCGGGAAACGGGTGTCTTCCCAGCAAATCCGGGTCAATTCCCAAAGCCCGCCCCACCTTTCTCACCTCATCCTTGAAGAGACAATTCAGTGGTTCAACGATCTTCAGGTTCAGATGTTCCGGAAGACCACCCACGTTATGGTGAGATTTGATCGTTGCGGAAGGACCATTAACAGAAACTGATTCGATCACATCCGGGTAGATTGTACCCTGGCCCAGCCAGGAAATGCCGGAGATTGTTTTTGCTTCTGCTTCGAAAACATCGATAAAGGTCTTGCCGATGATCTTTCGTTTGGTCTCGGGATCATTGACGCCCTTCAGCGCGTCAAAAAAACGATCCGTGGCATCAACGCCTTTTACATTCAGCTGCATGTGACTGTATGATTCAAGAACCTGGGTAAATTCATTTTTTCTCAACAGACCATTGTCCACGAAGATGCAATAAAGATGATCACCGATCGCCTTATGCAGCAGGACACCGGCAACTGAGGAATCAACGCCACCAGAAAGGCCAAGCACGACCTTGTCGCTGCCAAGCTTTGCTTTAAGACTGGCAACTGTTGAATCAACGAAAGATTCGGGAGTCCAAGACTGCGCACATCCGCAAATTGTAACCACAAAATTCTTCAGCAGGATTGCTCCTTCTGTTGAATGATAAACTTCAGGGTGGAACTGGATCCCGAAGGTCTTCTCTCCTTTCATGACAAACCCTGCCACCGCCACTTCCGTAGTGCTGGCAATGATCTCAGAATTTTCAGGTCTTTTCATGATCGTATCCCCGTGCGACATCCATACCTGGCTGTTCGCGGAGATCCCATTCATCAGTTCATTCGAGGCATCCACGAATGAAAGATTTGACCGGCCATATTCACGGGTAGTCGAGACTTTCACTTCGCCCCCATTTGTCTTCGCGAGAAACTGGGCACCATAGCAAATCGCAAGAACCGGGATTTTTTTTCGTATTTCCCTGAGATCAGGAACCGGTGAATTGACATCATTGACAGAAAACGGACTTCCGGAAAGGATGACCCCTTTTATGCCGGCATTGATTTGCGGGATCTTGTTGAAGGGATAAATTTCGCAATAGACATTTAATTCCCTGATCCGTCTGGCAATCAGCTGCGTATACTGGGAACCAAAATCAAGTATCAGAATGGTTTCTTGCATTGGTGCAAAGATAATAAGAAATCATTACCTCGTCAGAAAAGCCTTATACTGCGACTCATTCCCGACGGCATCCCGGACAACCAGCCTGAATTCATTTTTTCCCGGCTTCATCCGGTCGTCGAAATCATACGTCAATGTTGCAGTCTTTGAATCAAAATCCATGAGGATCCATTTGCCGTTCAGGGTTCCGCGATAACTTTTAATCCCCGAAAGATTATCCGAAATTTTCATCTGGATTGTGTGCTGGCCACTGACTTTCTTGTTCGGCATTATGTTGACAGCACGGATCACGGGGCGCGTAGTATCAACCATCACGGTATAATCGCCAAACTCCCTGATCTTCGCCTTCAGGAATCCATTCTCCCATTTGCCGCCAACGGAACTGGCATGGTTGTTTTCGGAAACTCTTACAATCACTGCGCTTGACATCAGCCTCGCTGGTAATTTATCAGGCTTGATCGACAGGTCACAGAAGCTGTGGATCGGTGTATCGTCATTCTGCAAATGATGAAGAGGTGAAAAACTATTGTGAACGTGGGTTGTGGAAGAGTAGATAAAATCAAGATCTTCATACAGCGCATCTGCCGGAAGATCGAAGACCAGTCCGTCAGCCGTAAACTGGTTTACTTTCTGGCACAACAATAATTTTCCTTTCGGTGCCTTTGGTTTCTTCCCCTTTGCAAAGGCCGGTGGTTTGCTGGTTACCGAAAAATCAAGCCGCGCACTATTTCCGTTCACATCTTTCACCACATACCGGATCTTGTGTGATCTTGAATCAGTGAAACTGATGATGCCGCGATTCTTCACTTTCGGGTAGATCCTGAGTTTATTGTTCGGCGCAACATAGGATCGCTGGAACCTTTGCTCATGTTCCACAATCGCGGGATAATCCAGCAAACTGTTTACATAGCGCGTATCTGCGAAGGCAAAACGGTCCAGCTTCTGGGAGAATACACAGGCCGTATCCACAAAGAGTTCAATCGAGTTGACACCGTTCTTCATGTCACTGTCGTTCACGAGATCAAATGTTTCGAGGGCAAAAATGACATCCCCCGAAACTTCCGGATCATCTTTTGTATTCAATGAATATTTTCCTTCTCCACCTTTTACAGGAATTGTAACAGGCTTATCAGCATTATTGACAAGACCATTATCACCCATCGGGTAAACCCTGACCTGGTAAATCCTCGGAGGAATGTCGTCCTTAAAGGGCAAACCGAACAGCAGCGGATCCACGATTTCCTGCGTGCTTGTCTCCCTGACTTCGAAATGCAGATGCGGACCACCCGACATTCCTGTATTCCCTGAATAAGCCATCACCTCTCCCTTTTTCACCTTCAGCACGCCCGGCTCGATCGAGACATCCTGGTCGAAGGATTCCTCTTTGTACTGCCGGGCCCTGATCCAGGAACCGATGCTGCTGTTGAATCCTCTTAAATGACCGTAAACTGTGGTATATCCATTCGGATGATTGATGTACAACGCTTTCCCGAAACCGCCCGGAGAAATGAATATCCGTGCAACATAACCATCGGCCACGGCAATGACCGGTTTTCCTTCAACACCTTCCGTGCGGATGTCAATGCCCGAGTGGAAATGGTTTTTCCTCACTTCACCGAAAGAGCCCGAAATCTTGATCGGGAAATCAATGGGTGACCGAAAATAATTTTTCGGGTATTTATCCTGCTGAATCGTGTTTACCGGGCAAATCCAAAGTGATACAAGCAACACTAAAAAAAGTCGTAGGGTCATAATTTCTGAATTGCATAAGGAAGTTCCTGCATGCTGTGAATGATTGCATCGGCCATCGGGAAATTTTCCGGTCCCGGCTGGTGATTAAGGAAGACTGTTTTAATGCCGCACTTCCCGGCACCTTCGATGTCTTTGATGTAGTTGTCACCGATCATGACCAGTTCTTCAAACGGAATATTCAGCGTGGAAATGATCTCCCGGAAAAAATCCGGGGATGGTTTTTCATGCCCCAGATCCGAAGAAGCAAAGATCCCGGAAAAATATTTTCCAGCTCCTACCCTGCTCAATCCTTTAAGAACAGCATCTGCATCCGACTGACCGGCATTTGTGGCAACATAACAGGAATAGGTTGAAGATAATTCCTTCAGCGATTCCTCAGCTCCTGCGACCCAGGCGACCTTCGCCCATTCGTACATCGGCCCGGGAAGATTGAAATCAACCATGATGGTATTTCCCCAGTCAAAAAGCAGCGCCCTGATCATTTTTCAGACCGGGCTGGAAGGAATGAATAATTCTTTGAATAATAGAGCATCTGCTCCGTGAAATCCATCGGGTAATTCACAGAGATATCCTTCACGGTATCGGCCCGCACTTCTTGGACAAACTGCGGGTTGATGAAACCACCGTAGGGCACAATGTTTAGTTTCTTATATCTTTCCAGGACCTCCTTGTGCAGGTCGGCATCAACATTTACACCGTATTTTTCAACGAGTTCACCAGCGGCTTTCAGGTCGCCTTCGGAGGTGATCCGCTGGATTTCAGCAAGCAGCTTTCCAAACAAGGATCTCAATCCTTCATAATCATTCACCTTAAAATAGGTCTTGCCATCCCTTGTTACCTTTTCAACGATCTTCCGGCTTTCCCCTCTTTCGTATACCCAATGAGCAATCAGTGAACGGTCACGCATGTGGGCTTCTTCCACATTTTTCCCCGGCTTGATGCGCACAAGCTGCGTCATCAGTCCGTTGCGCATGAAATTATCGTACTCGGTCTTTGCGACATCCAGTGAAGGAATGAGTTTCAGCTCCAGCAGTTTCTGATCCATGATGTAATATAGGGCGAACAGATCGGCACGGGCTTCTTCAATCGTTGAATGATAATTCTTCAGGGATTCTCCGGCCACGCCCTTCATCATTTGTCCTGAGCCGTGTCCGAGACATTCGTGAAGATCCGTCGTCAGGTTGCCTGCGAGATACCCGTATTGCTTTGCATTCGCGATCTCTTCCTTCGAAAAGGCAAACTCATCAATGAACCCGTTACCAAGGGATGATTGGTCGTAGGCATAAGTGATATTGTCCAGTGTCACCGACTTGGATCCGTATTCCTTGCGTATCCACTGTGCATTCGGCAGGTTGATGCCGATGGGAGTTGCCGGATCACTGTCGCCGCCAAGCTGGGCAACTGTAATGACTTTGGCCGTAACGCCCTTCACCACCTTCTTCCGGAACTTCGGATCGACCGGGGAATTGTCTTCAAAGAACTGTGCATTCTGGCTGATCGTCTCAGTGCGCTTGGTGGCTTCAACATTTTTAAAATTGGTCTGTGCTTCCCAGGTACCTTTTTTGGCAAGCGGATCACCATAAACTTCAATAAAACCATTCACATAATCCGTGCTCGAATCCAGGTCCTTGACCCATAAAATATTGTAATCATCCCAGGCTTTCAGGCTGCCTGTCTTATAATATTCGATCAGCTTGTCAATTGCTTCAGACTGCTGTGTATTATCTGCAAATTCTTTTGCTCTGTCAAGGTAATAGATAATTTTCTCGATCGCCTTCGAGTACATTCCATTGAGTTTGTATACCTTCTCGACAACCTTACCATTTTCCTTGACCAGCTTTGAATTGAGGCCAAATGCAATCAATGTGTCCTGCTTGTTTTTCTTTGCATCACTCCGCATCCTGGAATAAAAATCTTCGGCTTCCTTTTGTGTTACACCTTCGTAGAAATTTGAACCCGAGTTTACGACAAGATCAGATTTAGCATCCTGGCTGACACGTTTTGGAGCAATCTTCGGATCATATAAAACCGACGTCATCTCTTCGATGAACTTTTCGATTGTCTGACCTTTTTCCAGCGGCAGATCTTTCTTATCCGTACCCTTCAGCAAAGTTTCAAGGTACTCTTTTGAAAAATCCGGGAACATCTTATCAGTTGAGTAATGATGATGAATCCCGTTATTGAACCAGATCTTTTTAAGATACGTTGTGAAATCCCTGAAATCCTTTGTTGTCTTGTCACCTTTATATCCAATGTAAACAGCTTCCAATGTTTTCCTGACCAGCAAATTGTACCTGCAATTCTGATCATATGTGATGTCACGACCAGCCAGCGTTGCCTGGCTCAGGTAAAAGATAAACTCTTTCTGCTTCAACGGAAGATTGTCAAATCCCGGAACTACATACCGAAGGATCTTGCAGTCTCCGAATTGCTCGGTCTGCCATTTAAAGCCATTCATGTTGATCGGAAGTCTTCTTTTATCAGGGACAGAAGCAATGATCGTTGCAGTCATAACGATGAGAATTAAAATTTGGGTGATCTTTGTTTTCATCTGGATTTTATTTTTTTGCTGATCAGCTAATACTATATCTTTTTAGAATCTACGCTAAGACGCAAAGACGCTAAATAATTTTATTTCAGGTTGACGATCTCTTTCCCGTTAAATACCGGAACAACATTCATCTGGTCAATTTTGAACGAGTAGGGAATTACATCATCCAGTCCGAGCCTTTTCAGCCGGTGCCTGTGAGCCGCTTTATCCAGGTAGCCCGGCATGTCGTTTTCGGCCAGGCGCCAGAGATCCATGGCTGCCTCAGCCGAATCACAGGCTGTGACGAAATCCGGATCCTGCAACAGCCGTTCTGCAAGGGCTCCGGCGAACAGGCTGTCTTCGAGACAAAACTTATTCTTCCAGCCGGAACAAAGGATCACGATATTCCTGTGCTGTTTAATGATCCAGTCTGATAAAGCAGTCAGGTTAAGAAACGAACCGATCACGATCTGATCGGCTGTCTTCGCCATTTCCAGTGCCCGGGTTCCATTGGTTGTACAATAGACCAACGTTTTTCCTTCAACTTTTTCCCGTGTAAAACTGAATGCAGAATTTCCAAAATCTGCAAAGTCCAGCTTTTTCCCATCCTGTTCTGAGGCAACGAGGAATCCTTCTTCCTTTAATCTCCTGGCTTCTTCGAGTGTAGCGACGGGGATGATGGAATGAACTCCATTGTTAAAAGCGGTACAGATTGAGGTTGTAGCCCGAAGGATATCCACAAGGACCACTGTGAAATTTTCCTTCGTCAGGATCTCACTGAACAATTTTGGAGAAAAGCAGACCTCGATGGTGTGTTTATGAATTTGATCCGGCATAATTTATCAATAAAAAATAACTTCGCAACCAGGATGTGTCTGTTTGAACTTTGTCACTTTCTTTTCCGAGATCTTGGTGTTGAATATCTTCAGTGATTTCAGTCCCGACATCGGCTCAAGCACGTCCAGGCTGCTGACACGTGTATTATAGCATTCAATGACTTTCAGCTGCAGAACAGTTTGCAGGTACTTCAGGTTCTTGACCGGGGTCCCCGAAAACTTAAGGATTTCGAGGTTCCTCATATTCTGTAATGGAATGATGTCTTCAACCTGCGTATTGGAAAAGTCGATCTCTTTCAGCCAGGTCATTCCCGAAATTGGCGTAAGATCACTGATTGGATTTTTCATACAACGAATGGCTGTAATCTTCTTCATCTGTCCCAATGGCTCAAGACTGGTAATACGTGTATCCGTGAACTGGATTTCCTTCAGCCGGCTCAAATGCTGCACCGGGATCAGGCTGATGATCGATGCATCATCGCTGACAGTCAGATGCTCGAGCCCGCCGATCTGCTGCAGTTGTATCTTGTCGGGTGTCCCCGTGACTTTAGCCTGTTTTAAAAGCGCATCTTTCCATTGCTGGGGAAGATTCTTCCACCAGTCAGTGTGGTCGTAGGTCTGTGAAATAACGAGGCATCCCGGCACTTCATCCATAAAATCATTGGCAGCTGCGGTTGAAATTTGCGTATTGTCAGCAAAAATAAATTTGATCCCGGTGATGTTTTTCAACGGGTTGATATCGCTTACTGCTGTATTATCGATGGTCAGCGTTTCAAGTTTCTTCAATCCCGAAAGCGCACTGATGCTGCTGATTTTTGTGTTTGATAAGTTTAAGATCTTCAACTGGGTCAATTGCTGCAATGGATCCAGTGAAGTGATCGTAGTGCTTGAGCAATCAAGGTATCGCAATTGCACAAATTCTGCAAGCGGTTCAACCGTGTTGATCTGTAACCTTCCGCTGATATTTATGCTGTCGATCGTTGCCAGCCTGTGCAACTGTTCAATGGTTGGCTCTTCGCCTGAACTCAGGTAACGTGCGAATGTCTTTTTCCAGTCGGCCGACATCTTTCCCCACCATTTGGTAAGTTCATCGGATTCAAAGATCACGGTCACTGCGGGATGTTTCTGCATGAATTGCAAAGCCTCCGCCCGGTCGATGCTGGTCTTGTCGCAATAGATCTTCTTCAGTGCAGCAAGATTGTCTAATGCCGACAACGAGCTGACTTTCGTGTTATCGAAGAATACAAGCTGAAGATTGGAAAAGTTTTTCAATGGTGTGATATCGGATACCTGGACATCTGTGAAATAAAAGATTTCCATGCTGGTCAGGCCGGAAATCGGCTGAAGGTCTGTGACCTTTGTTCCTGAAAATCTCAGGTCTTTCAGGCTTGTAAGATCTTTCAATGGTAACAGGTCCTTGACCAAAGTATTACTGAAATCAAGGACTTCCAGCAAGGAAAAACCTGCAACAAGATCCAGGCTCAGGATCTGTGTTTTCTTAAGCTTCAGGGATTTAATGTTGTTATTGTACCGCAAGGGATCTAATGATGTGACAGGTGTTCCTGAAATATCAAGGTTTTCCAGGCCATTCAGATTGCGCAACGGCATCAGGTCAGAAACGAGTGTATTGGAAAGATTCACATTTTTCAGGGATGACAATTTGCTTAACGGTTCAATGCTGCTGATATCCTTGTTGCCTGCCAGGCTGATCTCCTTTAACCCTCCGATCTGCGAAAGAAATCCGTAAAATTTAGCCGGATCAACTTTTGTCTCGGTTCCATTTACGATGGCAGTAGAGTCATGATAGGTTGTCACCTGGTTCAGGCTGATGGTTCCGTCGATCACCAGGTTTTTTCCGAAGACTGTTTTCCATCCGTCGGAAAGATTATTCCACCAGTTTTTCAGTTCATCTTTCTCATCATACTTTGTAGTGTATATGCTAACGATCTTCAGCTGCTCTTTTGTCTCATCATAATTGATCTCGAAATACCTGACCTTATTATTATTTACGGAATCGCTGTTGACGGTTATACCGGTCAGATTACGGTTTGCGGTAACCTTGAAATAGGTCTGACCGATATCATTTGTCATCACATTCACATCCTGAACCGTGTACAGGAATTTAGCGCGTTTGAAGAAAAAATCGACATCACTAAGGTATGCCTGGACATCTTTAAAAAGTGTAACCAGCCGCTTCTCATCAAGGTCATCTTCAATCTGGACCTTGTCATCCCAGAATGTCTTTTCATAACTTTCATTGATGATCGTTTGCTTCTCCTTCACCGGGTTTCCTTTATCGGCAAGGAAATTCAGCGTTCCTTCAAAGAACTTGACGATCTGCGTTGACTGGTCCTTGAACCCGTCAATCTGTTCAGGCGTGAACTTGATGACGGCCGTATTGCCTTGTTGTTTTGCATTACTTTTGGCGCCCTGCTTGTGTGTCTGCGTGGAAGTTGCAGTTTTTTTATGAGCCTGACCTTGGGCTATTGTCTTTTTCTGGGCAGAAGATCCGATAGTAATAAGAACCACCAGGATCAAAACCGGAATGCGTAAAAATTTAATTTTCATGCGTATAATTTCGAATTAACTCCTTTTTTTCTTTTGCATTGATCCTGATCAGGTTTGAGATCAGCCAGCCTGAATTTGCTTCATTCCTGTTAAAATATGAAACCTCGAAGTACCATCCCGGAACCTGGAAGAAATGAAATTTCACACTTTTCACAGCGTCAAATTTCAGGTTGCCGTTCTTGATCTCCTGGACAAAGATAGCAAGCAGGTCGGGATGATAATCCCGTTCAAGGTAAAAATCCAGGTTCGAAGGATCATCAAACACCTTGTGAATATTCATGAAATCAATCTCATGACTCAACGGGTGAAGGAACTTCTGCAGGTTGGTTGTATCCCCGACATGCGAAAACAGGTCGTTGAAATTGGTAAAGTAAACATTTGAGAACACCCATTTATAGCCAAGGTTCTGGTGCTCAATCTTCAGGTACAGGATGACATTTACCTTTTCCTTTTTGTAAGTGAAGCTTGTTGCGACTTCAGCAAACCAGCTACTGCCATGAAAATCCAGGAATAACGGGCTCTTCTTATTCGTAACCAGTTCGGTAAAATCGTTCTTCTCAACATTGGTGATAGAAGAATTTGAATTATCGAAAAGGATGTTCAGGAATTTCTTCCTCGATTTGAGATCACGGAAAGTACTGTCCTTGGAATAAAACCTTTTCCCTGATACATCCTCCTCCGCATTGAACCTTCGGAAGAACTGGTTGACCTGCTTGGTCTGTGCATAAAAGACCGATTCATCACGCGTAAAATCGCCGATGGAACCATTCTGGGAAAACATAGCCAATGGCAGCAATAGCAGTAAAATGACAGCGAACGTTCTCATTTCAGGATTTGAAAAAGTAAAATGTAAGAGATATTTGCAGACGATCAGGATTAAAAACCCGGGGATCAGAAATCCGGAAAAAAATTCCCTGCACAAATTCCTGGTCCCCGGTCAATATTTATTTCGATGTTTCCTTCACACGGATATCCCCGAGCAAAACATCCCAGAAGCCGATCAGGCGACCACCAATCTGGGTTTCCTTACGTTTCACATAAACCGTAATGTCCTTCTTGGTGGTATCTTCATAAACAAGTCCCTTTTCTTTGTCAAACCCTTGGAAACGCTGGTATATCGTGATCACACCAACATAAGTTCCATCAGGTTGTCTCTCAAGATCGGAGACGTATTGAATCTTGTACCATTCGATGTTGACCCGGTCGTAATTCAGCTGCATCAGCCTGTCAAAATAGGCACGGATCTTATAGTTCACAACATCAGGACGAGCCAGGGATGAGACGCCGATCTCACTGTTTTCCATGAAGAGTTCGACAGCGCGTTCAATTACCCGCTGTGCTTCCGACCACTGGGTTTTCTTGTCACCTATAATGCTGATGTATTTGCTGAGATCCCGAACCTTTTCAAGAGCAAGGCTGTCGATGGCCTGTTTACGCTGCGGCGAAATGTTATCCACTTTATCCTGGGCAAAAAGACCTGTGGTGATGGCCAGAAAGCAAATCACCGCCAGGATTGAAATTCCTTTTTTCATCGTTATCATTTTTTGATTAGTTCGAGTTCTTTGATTTTTCCATCAGCATCAAGCGAATAATTCTCCACGGCATTGCGATTGGATTTCTGGTCCATGATAAAATTCAGGTACCGTTTAATCGTGGTTGGTTTATCATAATCCACAGAAGTTCCTTCCCTGTATATGATGATCAGCACGTTCACGTCATCTGATGAAAAGAGGCTGAGGGTATTTTTTATGAGTGATGCGGAAAGGACAGAATTGCCTGATTTTGCCGCATCAGCGATTCCCTGGAAATCAGAATCAAGCTGGTTCTTCAGCGGAACATTCGGTTTATTCCGCATGTCGGCAATTTTCTGCTCAACTTTTGCGATCAACTCATTGATCTCCTTGTCGCCAAGATTCTGGGCTTTGATTGCAGCAAGTTCCCTGGCAAGCTCATCCGCTGATTTATTGTCCTTGTTAAGCAACATATCCAGGAGCTCCGCACGTGCCGCATCGATCTTCTGCTGTTTCTGCATGTCACGATCAGCAAACGCTTTTTTCAATACTTCCTGTGCTTCGCTGATCATCTCGTCGAGTTGCGGATCCTTGAAATTTTTTGCCTTGATATCATTCACGATCTTCTGCTGCTGTTCAAGCGATTTTGTGCTGGTGCCATTGATGATCGGTTTCAGCTGACTCTTTGCATTTTCGATCTGGGCTTTACGCTCTTTCTTCGACAGTTTTCCGGTGGTTTTACATCCATCCGAACCAATTGTCACCGCAACAATCACAAGGATAAAAAGGATATGCTGCCATTGGATTGTTTTGAATTTATTACTGATTCCTGACATATAACTAGTTTTAGATGATTAATTAAATTGCAATCACTATGAAACTTTATAGAATGGCATCCGGACAACTTTTGCCCGGAGGGATTTTTCACGAATTCTGATCAGGATCTCGCTGCCTTCTTTTGATAATCCAGCCGGAACATAACCCATCCCAACCGGTTTCTTCACAGAAGGTCCCATCGTGCCTGAAGTCACTTCACCAATCACTTTCCCGGTTCCATCCACGATGGCATAACCATGCCGGGGAATCCCCATATCGACCATTTCGAACCCGACCAGTTTTTTGATTACACCTTCCTGCTTTTGCTTTAACAAAAAAGCCTTGTTGATGAATTCCTTCTGATCTGTAAACTTCGTGATCCAGCCCAGGCCGGCTTCAATTGGCGAAGTGGTGTCATTGATATCATTGCCGTAAAGGCAATATCCCATTTCCAGCCTCAGCGTATCTCTTGCACCCAGCCCGATCGACTTGATCCCGAATTCTTTTCCTGCTTCAAAAACCGCATTGTAGATCTTTTCTGCATCCTTGTTCTTCATGTAGATCTCGCAGCCTCCGGATCCGGTGTATCCGGTAGTGGCAAAGATGATATTCTCAACGCCGGCAAAAGTCAGCACCTTGAAGGTATAATATTCCATGTCGGTGACAAGAGTATCCGTCAGTTTCTGCATGGCTTTCAGTGCAAGTGGGCCCTGGACGGCAAGCTGGGAAATCTCATCCGATTCATTGGTAAGACTGGCTCCCATTTTATTCTGGCGTTTACACCATTCCCAGTCCTTGTCAATGTTTGAAGCGTTGACAACCAGCAGGTATTCTTCTGCATTTACCCTGTAAACCAGGAGATCGTCCACAATACCGCCGGTCTCATTCGGGAAACAGGAATACTGAACCTTGCCATCCGTAAGTTTGGATGCATCATTGGAAGTGACCCACTGAATAAAGTCAAGCGCCTTCGGTCCTTTCACCCAGAATTCGCCCATGTGCGAAACATCGAACACTCCAACGCCTTTACGAACAGTTTCATGCTCTGCATTGACGCCTTCAAACTGGACCGGCATGTTGAAACCTGCAAAAGGAACAAGTTTCCCCCCTGCTTTTTCATGGAATTTAGTAAATGCTGTATCTTTCATGCTTAAAATTTGTTTGTAAACGTCGCAAATTTACTAAAAATTGCATGGAGACTGCCCGGAACATCTTTTAGTTGCTAACTTTGATCAGTTGATAACTCCGGTAAATTAAGGCCGTCTCTGAAATATTTGTAATTTTGAAGTTTCATGATGCATTGATGAACAGATCACTTTCAATCAATCGAAATTCAAACCCATGATTTTTCCAAACCGGATTACAACTCCACGATGGATGATCTTCATTATTGATCTATCTATTGTTATCATTTCGGTACTCCTGGCTTACCTGCTGCGATTCAATTTCAGGATTCCCGTTAGCGAACTCAAACCGCTTCCCGGAATTTTCGCCTACATGGTATTCATCCGTGCAATGAGTTTCGTCCTCGCCCGCTCTTATGCAGGCATCATACGCTACACCAGCACAACCGATTCAGTAAGGGTCGTCCTGACGATACTTGCCGGAAGCCTGTTTTTTGCACTGACAAACATCTTCACTTACCTCTTCATCAACAGCAAATTTTTCATCCCCTATTCAATCATCATCATTGACCTGATGATCACTTCCTTATCCATGATCACCTTCCGGATGCTGGTGAAAATAGCCTACCTCGAATTTCAGCATCCGCTGCGCGAAAAAGTAAATGTTATCATCTATGGCGCCGGGGAAGCCGGTATTACTACGAAAGCAGTCCTGGAACGGGATGCCGGAACAAAATACAAAGTCCTTGCCTTCGTTGACGACAATCCCCAGAAAGTCGGGAAAAAGCTTGAAGGCATTGATATCGTCAGTCCCGACAAACTGGAAAACCTGCTCGACACAAACACCATCGCGCATGTCATCTTATCAGCCCAGCATTTTGACCCGGACCGCAAGCAGAACCTCGTAGATCTTTGCCTCGGTAAGAATGTAAAGGTGATGACCGTTCCACCGATGATACGGTGGATCAATGGGGAGCTGAGTTTCAAACAGATCAAGAAGATCAACATCGAAGACCTGCTGGAGCGTGAAGAGATAAAGCTTGATATCCACAAGATCAAAAGCGAACTGACCGGGAAGGTCATCCTGGTGACCGGTGCTGCCGGATCGATCGGAAGCGAGATCGCCAGACAGGTTGCAAAATTCTATCCGGAGAAACTAATCCTTGTCGATCAGTCTGAGACCGGTCTTCATTACCTCGAACTGGAATTCAATGAACATTTCCCGGATATTGATGCGGTGTTCCGGATTGCCGATATCTGCAATCATTCTAGAATGGAACTGATCTTCCAGCAATTCAAACCGGATATCGTATACCATGCTGCAGCATACAAGCATGTCCCGGTGATGGAGAACAACCCGTCCGAAGCTATCATCAACAATGTTGAAGGAACGAAGACGATTGCCGATCTCTCCGTCAGTTCCGGAGTGAAGAAATTCATCATGATCTCGACAGATAAAGCTGTAAATCCAACCAGCGTGATGGGCGCTTCCAAAAGAATTGCCGAGATTTATACGCAGTCGATGAACGTAAAGAATGTCACCCGTTTCGTCACCACCCGTTTCGGCAATGTCCTTGGATCGAATGGCTCTGTGATTCCGTTATTCCACAGCCAGATTGAAAAAGGCGGACCGGTTACCGTGACACATCCCGATATCACAAGGTATTTCATGACTATCCCGGAAGCATGCCAGCTGGTCCTTGAAGCCGGAAGCATGGGAAAAGGCGGTGAAATATTCATCTTCGACATGGGCCAGTCGGTCAAAATCGTTGACCTGGCGAAAAAAATGATACGTCTCTCGGGTCTGACGCTTGGCAAAGACATCCAGATTAAATTTACCGGGCTGCGTCCGGGTGAAAAGCTCTATGAAGAACTGCTGAACAAAGAAGAAAATACGGTTCCAACCCATCATTCACAGATCCTCATTGCACGCGTGAAAGAGTATGATCCGGAGACTATTTCAACGGGCATCCGTGAACTTATCACAATTGCCGGGGAAGGATCAAACAAGGATATCGTTCAGAAAATGAAAAATATTGTCCCGGAATTCATAAGCCAGAACTCCATTTATGAACAACTGGACGAAACCAGGTAAGTTCCGGCTGATCGTCATCCTCGGACCCACTGCCAGCGGAAAAACGGAGCTTGCTGCAAGGCTTGCCCACAAGATTTCGGGAGAAATTATCAGCGCCGATTCAAGGCAGGTTTACCGGCGCATGACCATCGGTACCGGGAAAGATCTTGAGGATTACACCATCGATGGAACGCCTGTTCCCTTTCACCTGATCGACATTGCTGAACCCGGTTACGAATACAACGTCTTCGAATTCCTCAAGGACTTCAGGAATGCATTCAACAGTATCACCGGACGTGGAAACACTCCTGTCATCTGCGGTGGATCAGGCATGTACCTGGACGCGATTGTGAACAGGTACAGGATGAAAAAAATCAAAACGAATCCATATCTCATGGAAGCCCTGCAAGCAAAGTCAGATGATGAATTAAGAGAAATCCTGAAACACTCCGGAACACTTCATAATACAACTGACCTTACGGATCGTGTGCGCATGATCCGTGCAATCCTGATCCCGAAGGAGACAAAATCTGAAGAAATTGAAACAAGCCCGCTACCTGACTTTGATCCGGTGCTGATCGGGATCAACTTCAACCGGGACCAGCTGAGGAAAAGGATAACAGAACGGCTTGAGAAAAGAATTCAAAACGGCATGATCAAGGAAGTGGAACAGCTTTTGAAAGAAGGCCTCACGCCCGGGCAGCTGAAATTCTACGGGCTGGAATACCGCTACATCACATCATACCTCGAAAGTGAGATCAGCTACGATGAAATGTTCAGGCTGCTGAACATTGCCATTCACCAGTTCTCGAAACGACAAATGACCTGGTACAGGAAAATGGAGCGGGAAGGAAAACAGATTCACTGGATTGACGGCACGCTCGGAATTGATGAAAAGATCAGGTTATCAATGGATCTGATTAACAACTGATTTTTTTCAGAAAGAATAATAACCGAAAGACGCGAAGACGCAAAGAAATTGATCCTGCGTCTCCGCGTCTTATAACTTCGCGGTAAAAAATATTATCTATTCAGTTATTTTGTTTTATCAGGATATGGCGGATTTCCCGGCAACTCCTTCGGCCATGATTTCAGGTCATCCTTGATCACCTCAATGGCTTTGTTCAGTTGCTCATCTTCGCCGGCATATTCTTTTGCAGGATCATTGTCGATGACAATATCAGGATCCACACCATGACCTTCAATGATCCAGTTCTTGCCTTCATTGTCATAAGGAGCGAATTCCGGTTTCCGCATCGAGCCTCCGTCAAGGAATGGCAACGTGCCGCGAATACCCACAACGCCGCCCCATGATCGTGTGCCGATGACTTTTCCCATCTTCAGTTTTTTGAACTGGTATGGAAACAGGTCACCGTCGGATGCGGAATAACGGTCAATCAATAAGCATTTCGGTCCCCAGACCATCTCAAGCCTGCCTGGTGATCCTTCCGTATTCCGTGCCATCTTGATCATGGTCATTTCACGGTTCAGCCTCTCAATGATCATGGGGGAAACATTGCCGCCGCCATTGCCGCGGTCATCGATAATCAGTGCACGCTTGCTCAGCTGCGGATAAAAATGCTTTACAAATTCATTCAGTCCTTCAGGTCCCATGTCGGGGATGTGGATGTAGCCAACTTCTCCGTTGGTTGCATCGCTGACTTTCTTAATGTTATTCTGAACCCAGTCGTTATAGAAAAGCTTCTCTTCACTGTCAGTTGGAACAACTATCGTTTTGTGCGAGCCGGTTTCACTGGCGGTTCCGTTGACAGTAAGTTCAACCTGGCAATTGGCCATGTTCACCAGCGACTGGTAAATATCGACCATGTCTTTGGTCGGTTTGCCATTCACAGCGATGATAAAATCACCTTCTTTTACATCAACGCCCAATTCAGTCAATGGTGAGCGGGCATCATCAGTCCAGTTCTCTCCCCGGTAGATCTTGGCAATCTTATAGTAGCCGGAAGGATCCCTTGTGATGCGGGCCCCGAGAAGTCCCATCCTGATTTTTTGTGGCTGGGGTTTATCACCGCCTTCGATGTATGAATGCCCGGTGCTGAGTTCTGCAACCATTTCTCCCATGATATAAGTCAGGTCATTCCTGTGGTTCACATAAGGCAATAAAGGTTCATATTTTTTCTTAATGGCTTCCCAGTCAACACCTGACATGTTCGGTGCAAAATAGAAATATTTCATCTGGCGCCAGGCTTCATGATAGATCTGGTTCCACTCGGCTTTCTGATCAACAAGCACCTTCATCCTGCCCAGATCCAGCCAGTCTTTAACATCCGCTTTGCCCTTTGGAAGATCAATAACTGCATACCTTCCGCCACCCATGACCAGCATCTTTTTGGTGTCTGCCGAGATCTCATAGCCATTGAAATCACCGATGACTGTCTCCTTTTTGTCTTTGTCTTTCAGATTGAATGTAACAAGTGAAGTACCATGCTTTACACGCTTCACATAATAGACATTATCTCCAACTGCGTTCACATTGTCATAAGTGGCTGCTTCCATCGGGAGAACCACGATGCGGTCAATGATCCCGTCGAGGTCAACTTTAACATCGGCTGTCTTTTTTGTATCAGCATCCTTTTTCTCATCTTTCTTTTCTGCATCCTTCCCGGTCTTGGCATCTGTTGTTTTTTGTTCATCTTTCTTGATGCTCACCTCGTCATTTTCAGGAGCAAAGGGCGATGGAGTGCTTTTTGCCAGCGTGATAAAATAAACTTTGGTCATATCAGTATAGGAGTGATTCCACTCTGTCCAGCTGTAGGTAGGATTGAAATCACGGTTCGATGTGAAGAATAAAAACTTCCCGTCACTGCTGAAAGATGGGCCACTTGCATCATACCAGCCATCGGTTACAGGAGTCTTGGTTTTTGATGCCACTTCGTAAAGATAGATCTTGGTCTGGGCAGATTTATCAGGTTTAGCATAAGCAATCCATTTGCTGTCGGGTGACCATGAATACTCTGTGAATTCCCAGTCTTTCGAGAGATCAACCGGAGTTACCTCTTTTGAATCAATGTTTACATACTGCAGCCTGAGCAATTTGTCGGCCCACAAAAGCTTCTTGCTGTCGGGCGACCAGGTCATATAATATTTATAGGTATCCGCATTCTTTGTTATCTGAACAGCAGGTTCACTGCCGTCCTGCTTCTGGATATAAATTTCATCTTCGCCGGTAAGATCAGAGTTATAGGCAATATATTGTCCGTCCGGCGACCATGCCACATCCCGTTCATGAACCCCGGGTGTGTTGGTCAGGTTCTTCGTAATCCCGGTCTTTTCAGGAATGGTGAACACATCACCGCGTGCATCAAGAGCAACCCTTTTTCCATCGGGAGCAAGTGACAGGGAGTTGACAAATCGGCTGGCATCCTTCATCACATTGCGACCGGTGATGAAATCATCCGCAATACGGATGGTAACCTTGGTTGCCTGCCCGGTTGCAAGATCAAAGTTGTAGATGTAACCACCATTCTCAAACACGATCGACTGGTCGCCAAGAGACGGGAACTTGATATCAAATTCGGTGAAATTGGTCACTTTTTTGGTTGTCTTTGTTTGAAGATCGTAGCAGAACAGGTTCATGATCCTGTCCCTGTCGCTGCAGAAGTAGATCTTATCACCCACCCACATCGGGAAAATATCCTGGGCCGGGTTGTTGGTAATATTTTCCGTTTGCTTTGTCTTGAAATCATAGATCACAATATCATCAGCCATTCCGCCTTTGTAATATTTCCAGGTGCGGAATTCACGAAACACCCGGTTATAGGCAAGTTTGGACTTGTCGGGAGAATAACTGGCAAAGCCACCGGCCGGCAAAGGAAGTTCTTCAGGCATGCCGCCCTTGATGTTTTCCAGGAATAGCTGGCCTTTAAAATCATTGAATGTTTGCTTGCGTGAACGGAACAAGATATTTTCATTGTCACGCCAGGTCATTACGATATTATTCGGGCCCATGCGGTCGCCGACATCATCCCTTCCGAGTGTTGCTGTATAGGAAAGTCTTTTCGGAACTCCTCCTTCAGCCGGGATCAGGTAAACTTCAGTATTCCCGTCATACTGGCCTGTAAATGCAATATTTTTCCCATCCGGGGAAAAACGGGCGAACATTTCATAACCAACTTCATCATTGGTAATCTTCCTGGCTAAACCACCGGCCTTGTCGACCGAATAAAGGTCACCGGCACAGGTAAACACAATCTGGTTCCCGTGAATAGCAGGAAAGCGCAACAGGCGGGCCTCATCCTGGGAGAAACCAGTGAGCACGCACAAAAGCATGGACAATGTAAAAACACAACTTTTCATGAATCTGATATTAATTGTTAAAAGATCGTTATCAAAAACAAAAGTAATTACAATCTTTTAATGATTTGTTGTTATTCGGTAAGTTCCTCTTTTTACTAGATAAAGATTCTGTTTTGACCTGAAAAAGGAAATTATTTCGGTTGAATAAAATATATCGGTACCTTTGCAGCCCTGTTTCAGTTAAGTCGAGTGAATTCCCGGGATTTTGAATGCACAATTTTCTTTTTTCAGGTCAGTAATGAATTCCCCAATTTTCTGAATTAAAAATTTTCAAACATGATGATTGATGTTATTTTTGAAGGTGGCAAGAAGGTCAATGCAGTGGTCAAAGGATTTACCATAAAGACCGACCAGGATATTCAATCGGGTGGAACAGCCACTGCCCCCGATCCTTTCTCTGTTTTTCTTGCGTCGATTGCAACATGTGCTGGATTCTATACAAAAAGTTTCTGCGATCAGCGGGAAATATCAACGGATGAGGTTGTGCTCAAAATGGAGACAACGTATGATTCCACCGTTAAAATGATCTCCGGCATCATTCTCTCGATAAAAGTCCCACAGACTTTTCCTGAGAAATATGAACAAGCCCTTATTCATGCGGTCGGCTTGTGTACTGTTAAACGCCATTTATCAGAGAAAATTCATTTTGATGTTGTTATAACACGATAGTCCGTCAGCATATTTTTAGTAAAAACACTCTTGCCATATCGGCAGTCAAAACCAAAACCAACTCATGAAATCAAAGAAATCCGGATTCAACTCACGACTTGTTCACGGAATGGGACCTAAGGATCCATTGGGCAGCGTAATCACACCTATCTACCAGACTTCCACTTTTTCATTTGAATCAGCAGAAGACGGAGCCAAATGTTTTGCAGGCGAAAGCGATGGCTACATCTATACCAGGATTGGCAACCCGACCATCGCCGACCTCGAGAAATCCCTCGCCGATATGGAAAATGGATTTGGCGGCATCTCTACTTCTTCAGGGATGGGCGCCGTGAATACAGTTTACATGGCATATCTTGCTGCAGGCAAACACATCGTTAGTCATAATGCAGTTTATGGTCCTGCCCGCGGTCTGATCG